>Ga0180223_1000127_pt1 | contig 146965 bp, 132 predicted proteins | sample eDN5th30CKraftOP_FD_151337 | JGI IMG/M metagenome (GOLD analysis project Ga0180223, IMG submission 151337) | Enriched Organic Plus compost microbial communities from Emeryville, California, USA - eDNA 5th pass 30_C Kraft OP (version 2) (version 2) ...
CTCAAGGACAAGCGAAAAGCAGGAAACATCAAGATAAGGAACTAGGTTTTTGGACGCCGGGGTGGGTCAGTTTTACTCCGACGATTCCGACGAAAGTGGGTCAGTTTTCAACCGGCGTTGACAAGGAGCGGAACGGGAAGCCTTGTTGAAGGAATCCCAGAGGGAGCACGACGAGTATTGGGCAACGCGAAAGAAAACCCTCAGCCTCTGCAAAGACGTCGCCTTCGAGACCAAAAACCCAGGGACGTGCAAACGCGCGACCATCACCCCGATCGGAATCAGCCTAGGCCCCACCGCTCCTCCTCAGCAACTCCTGTATGAGCGCTATGTCATGGGTGAATGCGGACGGGTGGGCATCGCGAGAGCAAAAGAGCTAGGCTGCTTTCCGGCCGGGTATGAGCCCAGGATAGTTAAACCGTAACCATCATCCACCTGACCCCTTCCCCTAGGTTGTTGGGGTTTCGCCACCGCCACAATCACCGGAACGGTACGACTGCTCATTCAGGCCACAAGCGCCGCGCAGGTCGTGCCGACCGATGGAGTGTGCGCCACTCGCCCTACGTTTACCTCGAACCGCCTCGGTAGGTCGCTACTTGCGCGTGGATTTTCTGCACATCCTCGCCCGCCTTGTCGCGTGCCTTTTTCATGCCATCGAGGGCGCCCCCGAGCACAAGACCTTCTCGTTCGTCGCCCTCGTTCAGTTGAGAAATCGCCTCTAAGAACTGAAGCGACTGTTGCAACCTATGAAGAAAATTCAACGCCGGACGGGCAATCACTGCATACGGAAGCTCATGAAAAGGAATGCGCATCATCGTTTCTTCTGCAACACGCATGGGCCGCACCCTGAGATGAGCTTCATGAATGCGATTAGCTAGCGACTCCTCGCCCTCTATTGCGTCGACCGCCTTGCAAATAGCTCCATGGAAAACATCAATCATTTCCCCTGCGGCGCGAAGTTGCATCACGCGTTCTTCAGCGGCCTGCTTCCGTCGCGCTTCAGTTTGCTGACGAGCTATTCTTCCGGCCCAATATATTGCAGCAATGGAGCCAACGGCCTGAATCCAGGCAGCCGCGGTGTTTGCCGCTTCCCTATGCCACCCAAACACAGCCGACCAAACGGCGACCAGCGCCGCTCCCCCGACGACATAGGCCATGCCGATAATGAAACGATCCATACGCCACCCCCGGCGGGGATCGTATTTCATGGTCGGTGCCCTGTCATGAGGGAACACCCCATCCTGCTCAGCGCCGGATGGGCTGAGCGATCCTCGACGGCAGGCGGGGGGCGAGGACTTCAGGGTGCACGGCCGGCGCCACACGCGGGCGAGCTGGCGCGTGGATGCTGGAACTCCCCCTGGTGAGGCTGAAGGAAGCGGAGGGTGGGAGACGATAGAGATGGTGCGGAAGTATGCCCATCTCGCGAGAGAGTTACCTGGCCACGCACGCAAACGTGGTCACGTCTCGTCCACGGCAGGCCAGATCAATGGCAGTGGAAACAAAAACGCCGCCTGGCCGGGCGGCGTAATTGCCTGATTTTTTTAGTAAAACTGGCGGAGAGGGTGGGATTCGAACCCACGGTACGGGGAAACCGTACGCCTGATTTCGAGTCAGGTACATTCGACCACTCTGCCACCTCTCCGTGCACCTTAGGGCGCTTGCCTGGGTCGTGGCGAACCAGACAACAGCCCTAAACTATAGCACGAAACAGGGTGGTTTGTCTCCGCAAGGCTAATCCGTGATCTTTTTGTATACCGTCAGCCCCAAGACCAGGAAGATCACGAAAAGGATGAGGAACAAGAAGAACAGGAACTTGGCGATGGCGGCCGCGCCCGCGGCGATGCCGGTGAATCCGAACAGCGCCGCAATGATCGAAATGACGAAAAATATCAATGCCCACTTCAGCATGGCTAGCTCCTCCCGGGGGTGAACATGCATCTACCCTAGCCTAGGCGTTAGCGGGCCGCGCGCCGCGATTGTTACGGAGTGAGTCGCTCCAAGCCGCCCATGTACGGCCGCAGTGCCTGGGGCACGACGATGCTGCCGTCGGCCTGTTGATAGTTTTCCAGCACGGCCACCAAGGCTCTCCCTACTGCGAGGCCCGAACCGTTGAGCGTATGCACGAGTTCCGGTTTGCCCTGGGCGTTGCGGAAGCGCGCCTGCAGGCGCCGAGCCTGGAAGGCTTCACAATTGGACACTGAGGAAATCTCGCGATACGTGCCCTGGGCCGGGAGCCAGACTTCGAGGTCGTACGTCTTGGCGGCGCCGAATCCCATGTCGCCAGTGCACAGCAGCACCACGCGATACGGAAGTTCCAGTTTGCGCAAGACGTTCTCCGCGTGGCCAACCATTTCTTCCAGCGCCTCGTAAGAGCGCTCGGGATGAACGATTTGCACCATCTCGACTTTGTCGAACTGGTGCTGGCGAATCATGCCCCGCGTATCGCGACCGGCGCTACCCGCCTCCGAGCGGAAGCACGGCGTATGGGCGGTCAGTTTGATGGGTAGCGCATCGGCGCTGAGAATCTCGCCGCGGACCGTGTTGGTGAGCGTGATCTCGGACGTCGAGATGAGATAAAGCTCTTCCCGAGGTACCGGATTGCCGTTTTCGTCGACCGACTCGCCGCCTTTCGTGACCCAGAACATGTCGTCCTTGAATTTGGGCAGTTGGCCGGTGCCCACCAAAGTTGCCGTATTAACGATGTACGGCGTATAGCATTCGGTGTAGCCGTGCTCGCCCGTCTGGACGTCCAGCATGAACTGCGCAAGCGCGCGATGCAGCCGTGCGATGGGGCCGCGCATGAGCGTGAAACGCGAGCCGGACAATTTGACCGCGGTTTCGAAATCCAAGCCCAATGGTTCGCCCAGCGCCACGTGATCCTTGGGTTCGAAGGGCAACGGCGCCGGATCGGCACCGGTGGGGCTCCAGCGACGCACTTCGACGTTGTCGTCGCTGGATGCGCCGTTCGGGACGCTGGCGTGTGGCAGGTTGGGAACGGCGAGCAGCAGCGCCTGCATGTGGCGCTGGATGTTCGCGAGCTCTTCCTCCAGCGCTTTCAGGCGGGCCGGAATGGCCTGCGATTCGGCCAGCACGGCGGACGCGTCCTCGCCCTTGGCCTTGAGCATGCCGATCTGCTTGGCGAGCATATTGCGCCGTGCCTGCAGGTTTTCCGTCTCCGTCTGCACCGACTTGCGCCGCGACTCGAGCGAGTTGAAACCATCGAGGTCTAGCGTGTAGCCCCGGTCTTTGAGCCGGGCGGCCACTGCCTGGATGTCTTTGCGCAGCAGAGCGATATCGAGCATGGGAAAAGCCGTGGTGAGAAAATAAGGGGGATGACGCCGCCTGGGGGCGCAGCCCCCGGCGATGAATCTTTCATTTTAGCCTCCCCGGAAACGCTCAGCCCATGGACGCCAAGGCCGCAGGCTGGGACCCAGTGCCGGAGCCCTTTCCGAACGCGTCAACCCTTCTTCGCTTCCTTGTCCAGTTCGCGCAGGAAAGCGAGCTTCTGGGCGATCTTGGCTTCCAGCCCGCGGTCGGTCGGTTGATAGAACGTGGCCCGCACGCCCTCGGGGAAGTAGTCGACGCCCGCCGCATAGGCATGTGGCTCGTCGTGCGGATAGCGGTACTGCTTGCCGTGGCCCAATTGCTTGAGCAGTTTGGTGGGCGCGTTGCGCAGGTGGATGGGAACCGGCGCGGTACCGTGCTCGGCCACGAAACGCCGCGCTGCGTTGTAGGCGGTATAGACCGCGTTGGATTTCGCCGCGCATGCCAGGTAGACGACGGCCTGCGCGAGCGCCAGTTCGCCTTCAGGCGACCCTAGGCGCTCATAGACTTCGGCCCCTGCCCTGGCGATGTCCAGCGCACGCGGATCGGCCAAGCCCACGTCTTCGACGGCCATGCGGATGATGCGGCGGGCGAGGTAGCGGGGATCCGCGCCCCCGTCGAGCATGCGGCAGAACCAGTACAGCGCTGCATCGGGGTCCGAACCGCGCACGGATTTGTGCAAGGCGCTGATCTGGTCGTAGAACGCGTCGCCGCCTTTGTCGAAGCGGCGCAGGTTTTGCGAAAGCGCCGTCTCCAGCCATTCCGTGTCGACCTTGGTGCGTCCTGCCCCACGCGCCGACTCTGCCACCACTTCGACGGCATTGATGGCGCGGCGCGCATCGCCGTCGGCCCACGCCGCCAGCTGCTGCTGCGACGCTTCGTCGAACTCGACGTCGCCCAGCATGGCGATGGCTTTGGCGATCAGCAGCCTAAGCTCGTCGGCACTGAGCGACTGCAGCACGTAGACCCGCGCCCGCGACAGCAGGGCCGAATTGACCTCGAACGAGGGATTCTCCGTCGTCGCACCGATGAAGGTGAAAAGCCCGCTCTCCACGTATGGCAGGAAAGCGTCCTGCTGGGCCTTGTTGAAGCGGTGGACCTCGTCGACGAACAGGATGGTGCGGCGCCCCTTCTGCTGGGCCGCCTGCGCCGCGACGACCGCATCGCGGATGTCTTTGACACCGCCCAGGACCGCGGATATGGCGATGAACTGGGCATCGAAGGCATGGGCCATCAAGCGCGCGAGCGTGGTCTTGCCCACGCCCGGCGGCCCCCAAAATATCATCGAATGCGGCCGCCCCGACTGGAAAGCCACGCGCAGCGGCTTGCCAGGCCCCAGAAGATGGCTCTGCCCGACCACCTCGTCCAGGGAACGCGGCCGCAAGCGCTCGGCCAACGGCGCGGATGCGCCGGGGGCCGATGCGGAAGAAGCGTCGTCTGGAAAAAGATCGGACATGCGCCGCTCCGATCAGCGTTGGCCGGCTGGCTGTCCGTCCATGCGCACTACGTCCGCGCCGGGCGGCGGCGTGAAACGGAAGGCGTCTTGCGGCAAGGGAGGATTGCGCTCAATGCCGCTGAAGGTGATGGCCGTAGTTTGGCCGAATGCGTCATGCAGTTCCAGCCGCACGGGCAGGCCGCCCTGGAAGGCGATGTCCATGCGCGAGAAGCCGGCGTCCGGACTTTTCGGGGTGGCGCGCAACCATTGCAGTCCATCGCGCTCGGGCTGCTCGACGAGCTCGAAGGATTGCTCGAGCGAGCCCGAGCCGAACAGGATCTGCGCGGGCGATGACCCGATGACCTCGCCAACCGGGCGCACGGTGACCTGGTTCAGGTCCGGATCGTATTGATACAACTGCTTGCCGTCCGAGACGATTAACTGTTCATAGGGCTTGGCGACTTCCCAGCGGAAGCGCCCGGGGCGCTGGAAGGAAAACACGCCGGACTGCACGGGCGCGGCCTGACCGGATGCCCCGCGCGTGACTTGGGAAAACTGGCCGCGAGCGGCCTGGGTGTTGCCCGCGAACGCCCGCAGCTGGTCGATGGCCCCCGCGCAGGCGAGTGTCGGGGCGGCCAGCAGTACAGCCAAGCCCGCCCCCGCGAAGAAACGCGCGAACCGGACGGCGGTATGGGGAAAAGGTGTCATGTAGGATTCTCCGTAGCGCAGCGCGGCGGGCATGACCGCTATTCGCCCTGGCTGGCGGGCACGAGGATCTCGCGGTTGCCGTTGGACTGCATCGCCGACACCATGCCCGCACGCTCCATTTGCTCGAGTAAGCGGGCGGCACGGTTGTAACCGATGCGCAAATGGCGCTGCACCAGCGAGATGGAAGCACGGCGATGCTTGAGCACCACCTCCACCGCCTGGTCATACATCGGGTCGGATTCGGAATCCCCCATGCCGGTCACGCTGCCGAGCCCATCGCCGGTCTCGCCCTCGATGGCGCCCTCCAGGATGCCGTCCTCGTAGTTGGGTTCGCCCTGGGCCTTCAACTGCTCGACCACTCGATGAACTTCGTCGTCGGTCACGAAGGCGCCGTGGACCCGCGCCGGCAGCCCGGACCCCGGCGGCATGTAGAGCATGTCGCCCTGCCCCAGCAGCGCCTCGGCGCCCATCTGGTCCAGGATGGTGCGCGAATCCACCTTGGAGGACACCTGGAACGAGATGCGGGTGGGGATGTTGGCCTTGATCAGGCCGGTGATCACGTCCACGCTGGGCCGCTGGGTCGCCAGGATCAGGTGGATGCCGGCCGCGCGGGCCTTCTGCGCAAGCCGGGCAATGAGTTCTTCGATCTTCTTGCCCACCACCATCATCAGGTCGGCCAGCTCGTCGATGATGACCACCACCATGGGCAGCGGCTGCAGCGGCTCGGGGGAGTCGGGCGTGAGCGAGAACGGGTTCGGTATGGGCTCCTCGCGCTTGATGGCGTCGTGGATCTTGGCGTTGTAGCCGGCCAGGTTGCGCACGCCCAGCTTGCTCATCAGCCGGTAGCGCTTGTCCATTTCCGCCACGCACCAGTTCAGCGCGTTCGCCGCCTGCCGCATGTCGGTGACGACCGGCGCCAGCAGGTGCGGGATGCCCTCGTAGACGCTCATCTCGAGCATCTTCGGGTCGATCAGGATCAGCCGCACCTGGGACGGATCCGCCTTGTACAGCAGCGACAGGATCATCGCGTTGATGCCGACCGACTTGCCCGAACCCGTGGTGCCCGCGACCAGCAGGTGCGGCATCTTGGCGAGGTCAGCCACGACCGGCTTGCCGGCGATGTCCTTGCCCAGCGCCATGGTGAGCACCGACGAACTGCCGTGATAGGTCTGCGACCCCAGAATTTCTGACAGCTTCACGGTCTGGCGCCGCATGTTGGGCAGCTCCAGGCCCATCAGATTCTTGCCCGGTATGGTTTCCACCACCCGGATGCTGACCAGGCTGAGCGCCCGCGCGAGGTCTTTCGCGAGATTCACGATCTGGCTGCCCTTGACGCCGACGGCGGGCTCGATCTCGTAGCGCGTGACCACCGGCCCGGGCTGCGCGGTGACTACCGACACCTGGACGCCGAAATCCGCGAGCTTCTTCTCGATCAGGCGCGACGTGAATTCCAGGGTCTCGGTGGAGACGGTCTCCTGGCTGGCCGGCGGCGGGTCGAGCAGGCTCAGGGGAGGCAGCTGGCCGTCGCTCATTTCGGCGAACAGGATCTGCTGCTTTTCCTTCTCCACCCGCTCGGACTTGGGCACGACGGTGACCGCCGGCTCGATCCGCACCGGCTGCTCGTGAACCAGCTTCTCCTGCTTGGCGACCACGACCTCGGCCCGCGCCTGCACCGCGACCTCCCCCACCCGGCGGTCTTCGCGCGCCTGCCAGGCGTTCTTCAGGCGGCGGATGCTCCATTCCAGCCACGAGCCGACCCGCTCGGCCACCACCAGCCACGAAAACCCGAAGAACAGGCTGGCGCCGATGGCGAACAGCACGAGCAGCAGCAGCGTACCGCCGGTGTAGCCGAACGCGGAGGCGGCATACTTGGCGATGGTTTCGCCTATCATGCCGCCGCTGCCATGCGGCAAGGATTCGCCCAGCGAGCGCAGGCGCAGCGCCTCCAGGCCCACCGAACCGATCATCAGGGCGCCGAATCCCAGCCCCTGTTCCCAGCGCACGCGCTGCGGCACATCGGCTTCGGTGCCGCCGCGCAGGAATTGATTGGCCAGGCGCAGGTAGCTGGCATACACCCGCTGCAGCAGCAAGACCACCAGCCACCAGGCCGACGCGCCGATCAGGAACAGGATCAGGTCGGCCAGCCAGGCGCCGAAACGACCGCCGCTGTTGTGGACGCGGTCGATCTGCACCGCATGCGACCAGCCTGGATCGCCCGAGTTGTAGGTAGCCAGCACCAGGGTCAGGTAAACGGCCAGTGCGGCGAACAGGATCCAGCGCGCCTCGCGGAAAAGGCGCGACAGGCGGCCGGGCAAGGCGCTGGCGGAATTGCCGGCGGGTTGCGAATTGCGGGTATTCCCCGCGGTAGCGGTACGTGCCATAGGCTGATTATAAGTGTGCCGCGTCCGGTCCTGCCCCGCTACCCTATCGTTACGATAGAAAAACTCAAGCACATTGCAACAAGCCGAAAAATATAATGGCCTCCCTACGCGCCGACGCGCGCCCAGCATGGTGAGCCCCAGCCGCTGCGCGGCAGCCGCCCGAGGGGGCCTGGGCCCGCCTTGGGGCGGCCCGGCGCCGGGCCCCCGGGGTTGAAAACGGGGAATACCGGGATCACCTATGATGATGGTTGCGAATCGGCGCTGGGCGCCATGAACATGTTGAAACTATGAGCCAAGACAAACACGCGAAAGTCCTCATCCTCGGATCGGGGCCGGCCGGCTACACCGCCGCCGTCTACGCCGCCCGGGCCAATCTGTCGCCCATGCTGATCACGGGAGTGGAGCAAGGCGGCCAGCTCATGACCACCACCGAGGTGGACAACTGGCCCGCCGACGTCAACGGCGTGCAAGGCCCGGAACTGATGCAGCGCTTCCAGCAGCATGCCGAGCGCTTCAATACCGAGATCGTCTTCGACCACATCCATACCGCCCACCTCGGCCAGCGCCCGTTCAAGCTCGAAGGCGACTCCGGCACCTACACCTGCGACGCCCTCATCATCGCGACCGGCGCGTCGGCCAAGTACCTGGGCCTGCCCTCGGAAGAAAGCTACAAGGGCCGGGGCGTGTCCGGCTGCGCCACGTGCGACGGTTTCTTCTACAAGAACCAGGATGTCGCCGTGGTGGGCGGCGGCAACACGGCCGTCGAAGAAGCCCTGTACCTGGCCAATATCTGCAAGACGGTCACGCTCATCCATCGCCGCGATAAATTCCGCGCCGAACCCATCATGGTCGACAAGCTGAACGAGAAGGTCCAGGAAGGCAAGATCGTCCTGAAGCTCTTCAACGAGCTGCAGGAAGTCCTGGGCGACGACTCCGGCGTCACCGGCGCGCGCATCCGCAACAACCAGACGGGCGAAACCGAAGACCTCGCCGTCACCGGCGTCTTCATCGCCATCGGCCACCAGCCCAACACCGGGATCTTCAAGGGCCAGGTGGAGATGAAGGACGACTACATCATTACCCGCAGCGGCCTGAACGGCCTGGCAACCATGACCTCGGTGCCCGGCGTGTTCGCCGCCGGCGACGTGCAGGACCACGTCTACCGGCAGGCCATCACCAGCGCCGGCACGGGCTGCATGGCGGCCCTGGACGCGCAGCGGTGGCTGGACGGCGAAGCTGTGTAACACTCCCCCTACGCGCTTGCGCGCGCCCCCCAGGGGGCGATGCGGGTGGACCGGCGGAGCCGGATCCACCGCATCCTGGGTCTAGTATCGCTTTCTTGGATTGGTGCGCTGGGCTTTGTTGATTGCCGGCGTAGCTACGGGGCCGGCGCTCCTCCTCGAGGGCGGCGGCGGAAGGCCACAAGGGATGGGGTTCTACGGCTTCCGATCAGGACTTGGACATGAGTGGCAAATCCGGGCGGACCGGCTTGGCCGGCCTCAAGGCACTTCACCGCGAGTTGCAGGAACGCCAGCAGGCCGACGAGGCAGCCGAGCGGGAGATGCGGCGCAAGGCGGACGAAGCGCGGCGCGCGGCGGCCGAGTTCCGGGCGCTGGTGGGCGAGGTCGTGCCGCTCAAGCCCGATGGCCGGGTCGATCCGGCGCCGATCCGGCCCGCGCCCCTGCCCTACCAGCGCTGGGCGGACGATTCCGAGGTGCTGCGGGAGTCCATTTCCGACGACTACGGCGCCGACTGGCTGATAGATACCGACGACACGCTCTCCTACCGCCGCACCGGGCTTGGGCATGACGTCGTGCGCAAGCTGCGCCGCGGCCAGTGGACGGTCCAGGCCCAGCTCGACCTGCATGGCCATCGCGTCGACGAAGCGCGCGAGGCGCTGGGCGAATTCCTGCGCGCCTGCGTGCGGCAGGAGATGCGCTGCGTGCGCATCATCCATGGCAAGGGCCTGGGATCGAAGAACCGCACGCCCATCCTGAAGGAAAAGGTGCGGCGCTGGCTGGTGCAGAAGGACGAGGTGCTCGCCTTCGTGGAAGCGCGGGCCAACGACGGCGGCTCGGGCGTGGTGCTGGTGCTGCTCAAGGGCGCCGCCCGCCCCGCCTGAACCTACCCCTCGGTCAGGGCTTGGCGATGGTCTCGGGCGAGAAATGCGCGGGCGTGTCGTCGCGCCGCTTCTGGCGCCACTCCATCACGGTCTTCAACAGCAGCGTCAGCATCGCCATGCAGGCCAGCAAGGCGGCGGCGGTGAAAGCGGCGGCGGTCTTGTAGTCGTTGTTGAGCTGCTCCACCAGCAGCGGCAGCGTCAAGGTCTGGTTCATGATGGTGCCCGAGACCACCGAGACCGCGCCGAACTCGCCGACGGCCCGGGCATTGGTGATCACGATGCCGTACAAGAGCGCCCACTTGATGTTGGGCAGCGTCACCCGGCGGAAGATCTGCCAGCCCGATGCGCCCAGCGACAATGCGGCGATTTCCTCGTCCGCGCCCTGGGCCTGCATCAGCGGGATCAGGATGCGCGCCACGTAGGGCGAGGTCACGAACACCGTCACCATGATGATGCCGGGCCAGGCGAACATCAGCTGGATGTCGTGCCCGTAGAGCCACTTGCCCAGGGTGCTTTCCAACCCGTACACCACCAGGTAGCAGAGGCCGGCCACGACCGGCGAGGTCGCATAGGGAATATCGACCAGCGTCGTCAGGAGCCGCCTGCCGAAGAAGTCGTAGTGGGTCACGCACCAGGCCAGCAGGATGCCGAACACCAGGTTGATGGGCACGGTGGCCAGCGTCGTCAGCACCGTCAGTCCGATCGCGTGCTTCATGAAATCTTCGTTCAGGTTCTGCGCCAGCAGACTCCAGCCGCCCGACAGCGCCTGGGAGAAGATCAGCACCAGCGGCACGACCAGCATCAGCACGGCAAGCACGATGCCGAGAGCGATCAACAACCATTGGTGGACGAGCGTGGGCCGTTTGATGGTCATGGCGATACCGGATCAGGTTCGGCGCAGCAGCCGTCCTTGGACGACCTGCAGCAGGAAAAGCAGCGCCAGCGATGCGATCAGCACCACGGAGGCGATGGCCGCGGCGGCGGGATAATTGAACTCCTGCAGGCGCACGAAGATCATCAGCGAGGTGATTTCGGTCTGGAACGGGATGTTGCCGGCAATCATGATGACGGCGCCGAACTCCCCCAGGCTGCGGATGAAGGCCTGCGAGGCGCCGGAGATCAGGGCCGGCACCAGGCTGGGCAGGAGGACGCGCCAGAAGGTCTGCCAGCGAGTGGCCCCCAGCGTGGCGGCGGCCTCTTCGAATTCCGGCTCCAGGTCTTCCAGTACCGGCTGCAGCGAGCGCACGATGAACGGCAGGCTGGTGAAGATCATGGCCAGCACGAGCCCCGGATAGGCGTATGAAATCTTGATGCCCAAGGGCTCGAACCAGCGGCCGAGCCAGCCGGTGGGCACGAACAGCGCCGACAGCGTGATCCCCGCCACCGCGGTGGGCAGGGCGAAGGGCAGGTCCACCAGCGCATCGATCAGGCGCCGGCCGGGGAAGTCGTAGCGCGAGATGATCCAGGCCAGGACGAAGCCGATGCCGGCGACGATGATGGTCGAATAGAACGCCCCCGAGACGGTGACCTTGTAGCTCTGCACCACGCGAGGATCGGAAATGGCCTGCCAGTATTCGCCCCACGTCATGTCGCTGACGTACAGGAGCAGCGCCGACAGCGGGATGAGGATGACCAGGCTGAGGAACAGCACCGAGAAGCCGAAGCTCGGCGTAAAGCCGGGCAGCACCGGCGGGCGTCGGAAAAAGCGGAAGGACGGGTTCACGGCGTGGATAGCGCGGGCAGGCGCAGGCGCCGGCCTCGAGATAGGCGATTCTGGAAACGACCCCGGGTATTCTGTACTGGCAACGAAACGCGATCACCCCGCATGGAAGAGGTGATCGCGCCTGCGAAGAACGAGATTGTACGGCACCGGCTCGAACCGGCGCCCGCCGCGCTCAGCGCTTGGCCAGCAATTGGTCGAGCACGCCGTTGGAACCGAAGTGGGTCTTGGTGATGTCGTCCCACGAGCCCAGCACCTTGGTCGGATCGATCAGGCGTACCTTGGGATAGCGGTCGGCCACGACCTTGGCGACGTCGGGATGGTTCACGCGATAGTTGAACGTGGTCAGCAGCAGCTGGATTTCGCGCGTGTATTGGTAGTTCAGGTATTCGGTGGCGAGCTGGCGGGTGCCCTTCTCGTCCACGACCCGGTCCACCACGGCCACCGGGAACTCGGCCAGCACCGAGACCGGGGGCACCACGACTTCGTAGCCGCCGGCCTTGAATTCCTCGCCCTTGGCGATGTTGATGACTTCCGATTCGAAGGTCAGCAGCACGTCGCCCTGCCCGTTCTGGGCGAACGCCACGGTCGCGCCGCGGCCGCCGGTGGGGAAGTTGACGACGTTGTGCAGCAGCTTGCCGACGAATTGCCTGGTTTTCTCCTGGTCGCCGCCGAACTTCTCGTTGGCGTACAGCCAGGCGCCCAGGTAGGTGTAGCGCGCATTGCCCGAAGTCTTGGGATTGGGGAACACGAGCTTCACGTCGTCGCGCACCAGGTCGTCCCAGCTCTTGATGTTCTTGGGATTGCCCTTGCGCACCAGGAAGGCGATGGTGCTGTAGTACGGCGAGCTGTTATTGGGGAAGGCCTTCTGCCAATCCTTGCGCAGCAGGCCGCGCTGGGCCAGGATGTCCACGTCGGGCACCTGGTTGAAGGTCACGACGTCGACCTTCTTGCCCTGGATGATGTCCTGGGCCTGGCGCGAGGTGCCGGCGAACGACTGGTCGATCTTGACGTCGTGGCCGGACTTGGACTTCCAGTACGCCTGGAACTTGGGATTGATGGCGGCAAACACCTCGCGGGCGACGTCGTACGAGGCGTTGAGCAACGGTTTGTCCTGGGCTTGCGCCGTCCCCGTCGCCGCGGCGAGCACCGCGACCGAGGTGGCCGCGAGCACGATGATCTTCTTGAACATGAAACGGCGTCCTTTTTGTCGTGTGGATAGTTAAGCCGTAAACGTAACAAATCCACATATGCCATCAAACCATATATTCATCATTTCTTTATTCTTATGAGAAATATATGGCGGACGCCGGAGGCGGGCCGTGCCCGCCTTCTCCGCTCGGGGCCTAGACGGCGGCTTCGCCCGTCTCGCCCGTGCGGATGCGAATGACCTGTTCGACCGGGGTGACGAAAATCTTGCCGTCGCCGATCTTGCCGGTACGCGCCACGCGGATGATGGCCTCCACCGCCTGGTCGACCAGCGCGTCGGCGATGACCAGTTCGATGCGTATCTTCGGCAGGAAATCGACCACGTACTCGGCGCCGCGATAGAGCTCGGTGTGCCCCTTCTGCCGGCCGAAGCCCTTGACTTCCGTCACGGTCAACCCATTGACGCCGACCTGGGCCAGCGCTTCGCGGACCTCGTCGAGTTTGAACGGCTTGATGATGGCGGTGACTTGCTTCATGGCTGGACCTTTGCGGGAATGCTTGGCGAAATGTCGAAGATTGAAGGGATTGTAGCCTCGGCGGACGCCCGTCCCGTCAGGCGTCCGGCCCGGCGTCGGGAATGGTCGCGAGGTCGGCCATCCAGACCGCCTCTTCCGAATCGCTGGGCGCGCGCCAGTCGCCGCGCGGCGACAGCGAGCCGCCGGACCCGACCTTGGGCGCGTTGGGCACGCACGAACGCTTGAACTGGCTGGTCTTGAAGAACCTGTGCACGAAAATGCCCAGGTTGCGCTTGATGGCGGCCAGGTCGTACTGGTTGCGCGGCACGTGGGCCTCCTCAGGCCACTCGCCCCGCGCCCTGTCCTGCCAGGCGGTCAGCGACAGGAACGCGACCTTCGACGGCGCGAAGCCATAGCGCAGGATGTAGTACAGGTTGAAATCCTGCAGCTCGTAGGGCCCGATGAACTGTTCGGTCCGCTGCGCAGGCGCGCCGTCGGACTTGCCGGGCACCAGCTCGGGGCTGATCTCGGTGCCGAGGATGTCGAGCAATACCTGGCTGCCGGCGCCGCCCACGGTGCCCGTTTCGGCCACCCACCGCACCAGGTGGGCGATCAGGGTCTTGGGCACGCTCGCGTTGACGCTGTAGTGCGACATGTGGTCGCCCACGCCGTAGGTGCACCAGCCCAGCGCGAGCTCGCTCAGGTCCCCGGTGCCGATCACGATCGCGTTGTGGAAATTGGCCAGCCGGAACAGATGGCTGGTGCGCTCGCCGGCCTGCACGTTCTCGAACGTGACGTCGTAGACTTCCTTCCCGGCGGCATAGGGATGCCCGATGTCCTTGAGCATCTGCTCGCAACTGGGCCGGATATCGATTTCCAGGACGGTGCAGCCCACCACGCGCATCAGCGCGCGGGCCTGCTGCAAGGTCCGCTCGCTGGTGGCAAAGCCCGGCATGGTGACGCCGATGATGTTGGTGCGGGGCAGGTTCAGCCGGTCCATGGCCTTGGCGCAGACGAGCAGCGCGTGGGTCGAATCCAGGCCTCCGGAGACCCCGATCACCACTTTGCTGGACCCGATGGCCGACAGCCGCTGCAACAGCGCCTGGACCTGGATGTTGTAGACCTCGTCGCAGCGCTCGTCGCGCCGGCGGCGATCGGCCGGCACATACGGAAAGCGCTCGACCCGGCGGCGCAACGGCAAGGGCTGGTCGGCGGCGATGCCGAGCTCGAAGGCGATGGTCTGGAAACGCTCGGTCTCGGCCTTGTGGCGCAATACCGACTGCCCGAAGGTGGTCTGCCGCATGCGCTCATGGGACAGGCGCTCGAGGTCGACGTCGGCCAGGATGAGGTGGGAATCGTCGAGGAAGCGCCCGGATTCGGCCAGCAGCTCGCCGTTCTCGTAGATGATAGCCTGGCCGTCCCAGGCCAGGTCGGTGGACGATTCGCCCCGCCCCGCCGAGGTATACAGATAGGCGGCCAGGCAGCGCGCCGATTGCTGGCTGACCAGCTGGTGGCGATAGCCCGACTTGCCGACGACGATATTCGAGGCCGAGAGGTTCACCAGCACGCTGGCGCCCGCCAGCGCCGCAAAGGACGATGGCGGAATCGGCACCCAGACGTCTTCGCAGATCTCGACGTGGAAGCGCAGCCCGGGCACGTCGGCCACCTCGAACAGCAACGACGGTCCGAATGGCGCCCGCTGCCCGGCCAGCTCGACGTGGCTGGCGACGGTGTAGTCGCCCGGCGTGAACTGGCGCGCCTCGTAGAACTCGCCGTAGTTGGGCAGGTAGGTCTTGGGCACCACGCCCAGGATCTTCCCCCGCGCCACCACCACGGCGCAATTGAACAGGGAATGATTCACGCGCAGCGGCAGCCCGACCACCAGCGCGGCGGGCAGCGAGGCGGACTCGGCCACGATGGTGGCCAGCGCCAGCTCGCAGGCTTGCAGCAACGCCCCCTGGTGAAACAGGTCGTCGCAGGTATAGGAGGAAATACCCAGCTCGGGAAACGCCACCAGCGCTGCGCCCTGCGCGGCGGCCTGCCGCGCGAGGTCCAGCGTCTGCGCCGCGTTGAACACGGGATCGGCCACCCGGCAACGGGGCACGCCGACTGCAACGCGCGCGAACTGGTGCGAATAGAGATTGAAGAAATTGCCTTGCATGGTGGTAGTCCTTCACGCGCAAGAAACCGCGCGGCGCCATGGAGTAACCGACATGATAAGGCTGATGGCCGTCGGCGTCCCGGCATGCCCTTCGCCGCCGGTCACCCGGCGGGCGCCTTGAAGGGCGTGTGCGACTCCAGTTCGTCCAGGTATTGGTTCATGCCGCGCGTCTCGCGTTCCAGGAAATCGGCGATGGCGGTGGCGAAGCGCTCGTCGGCGATCCAGTGCGCCGACCAGGTCGGCACGGGCAGGAGGCCGCGCGACATCTTGTGTATGCCCTGTGCGCCCCCCTCGAAGGCCGACAGGCCCTGGGAGATGCAATAGTCGATGGCCTGCATGTAGCAGGTCTCGAAATGCAGGCCCGACACGAAATCGACGCAGCCCCAGTAGCGCCCGTACAAGGTATCGCCGCCCACCACGTTGAGCGCGCAGGCAACCGGCTCGCCATCGCGTTCCGCCATGACCAGCAGCAGGGCATCGGGCATGGCGGCATGCCACGCCTCGAAAAAAGCCGGCTTCAGGTAGGGCGAGGACCAATGATTGGCGTAGGTGGAGGCGTAGCAACGGTAGAAGAACGACAGGTCGCCGGCGGTGATGGCATCGCCGCGCAAGTGCCGGAAGCTGACGCCGGCCTGGACGACCTTCTTGCGGTCCTGGCGGATCTTCTTGCGCTTGTCGTGGTTCATCGCGGCCAGGAAGGCTTCGAAACTGGCGTAGCCCTCATTGCGCCAATGAAACTGGACGCCCTCGCGCATCATGTAGCCCGCCTCGCGCAAGGCCCGCATGTCTTCGTCGCGGGGAAACAGCACGTGCAAAGAGGAAACGCCCGCCTGCCGGGCGACCTCGATCGCCGCCCGGGCCAGCAATACGCGGTCGTCGTGGGCGGTCGCCAGCAGGCGAGGCCCGCCCACGGGGGTGAAAGGCACGGCGCAGAGCAGCTTGGGATAGTAGGCCAGGCCATGGCGCTCGAAGGCTTCCGCCCAGGCCTGGTCGAATACGTACTCGCCCCGGGAATGCGCCTTCACATAGAGCGGCATGGCGCCGGCGAGCCGGCCGCCGCGGCGCAGGACGAGATAAGTGGGCTGCCAGCCGGTGCGCCGCACGGCACAGCCGGTCGCATGCAGTCCGTGAAGAAAGGCATGGGTGACGAATGGATTGCCGGCGGCCAGGCCGTCCCAGTCGGCCGGATCGATGGCGCCGAGATCGTCGATCAGTTCGACGGCGGTTTCGGTCAAGTCGCCTCCGTGAGCGAGGAGTGGGGGAACCCGGTGGGCATGCAACTGCGCACCAGGGGCCAGCGCCGCCGGGCTACCGAGATACGCTCGGGCACCCCGTGCAGCAGGAGCTCCCAATAGGGATCGGCGTCCCCTCCGCTGAGTTCCGGCGTGACCAGGTTCGCGCCCGCGATGGCCGCGCGCGCCACCAGGGCGTTGCGATGGGCCTGGATGAACCGGTCCGGGTAGGCGCGCGCCAGATCGGCCAGCGGACGGTCGGTCAGGAACTCCCCATCTCGGGTGCGCAGGAGGACATACTTGCCGTCTGCCCGCAAGTAGACGATTTCGCCTACCGGCACCGCCACCGCGCCGGCCGTGCTCCACGCGGCCAGCGGCGGCTCGGACCGGTCCAGGCCGCCGGCGCCCATTGCCCGCCGCAGGGCCTGCTCCAGCCGATCGATGCGTATCGGCGGCAGCAGCAGGTCGACCGCGCGCAGCCGCTCGGCCTGGGAACGGCTATCCAGCGAAGGCAGGATCAGCACCAATTGCAAGCCGGGCTGCCCTTCCCATCGCCGGGCCAAGGCATAGCCCGAGGCATCCGGCAGGCCAAGGTCGAGCAACACGACCCCGGGGCGCCCTTGCGCCCGCAATGCCTGGTCGGCCCCGACAGCGGGCGGCAGCAAGTTCAGGGGCATGCGGCGACAAAGCATCTTCACCTGCGAGGACAAGCGACGGCAGAACGACGCATCGCGCCCCACGATAAGCACCCCGGGGGAGCCCGGTCCCGATTCAGTACCCGCCATAACCCGCTTTATAATCCGCGCCATGTCTAAACCGACCGACTCCCGCCCCCAAGACCAGTTCGCCAAGAAGGCCGAAGCCTGGTCGGCCCGGTTCTCCGAACCGGTCTCCGACCTCGTCAAACGGTACACCGCTTCGGTGGACTTCGACAAACGCCTGGCCAAGTTCGACATCCAGGGCTCGCTGGCGCATGCCGACATGCTCCAGTCCGTGGGTATCCTGACCCAGGCCGACCTCGACGACATCCGCCGCGGCATGGCGGCCATCGAGGCCGAGATCGACGCCGGCCGCTTCGAATGGCTGCTCGACCTGGAAGACGTGCACCTGAACATCGAGCGGCGCCTGACCGAGCTGGTCGGCGACGCCGGCAAGCGCCTGCATACCGGCCGGTCGCGCAACGACCAGGTGGCCACCGACATCCGGCTGTGGCTGCGCGCCGAAATCGACACCATCGTCGACTTGCTTCGCCAGTTGCGCCACGCCCTGGCCACCCTGGCGCTTCAGCATGCCGACACCATCCTGCCCGGCTTCACCCACCTGCAGGTGGCGCAACCCGTCACCTTCGGCCACCACCTGCTGGCCTATGCCGAGATGTTCGGCCGCGACGCCGAGCGCCTGGCCGATTGCCGCAAGCGGGTCAACCGCCTGCCCCTGGGCGCGGCCGCGCTGGCGGGCACCTCCTACCCCATCGACCGCGAACGCGTGGCACGCACGCTTGGCTTCGACGGCGTGTGCCGCAACTCGCTGGACGCGGTGTCCGACCGCGATTTCGCCATCGAGTTCTGCGCCGCGGGCGCGCTCGTCATGACGCACGTCTCGCGCCTGTCCGAGGAACTGGTGCTGTGGATGAGCCCGCGCGTGGGCTTCATCGACCTGGCCGACCGCTTCTGCACCGGCAGTTCCATCATGCCGCAGAAGAAGAATCCCGACGTTCCCGAACTGGCCCGCGGCAAGACCGGCCGGGTGAACGGCCACCTGGTGGCGCTGCTGACCCTGATGAAAGGCCAGCCGCTCGCCTACAACAAGGACAACCAGGAAGACAAGGAAGGCCTGTTCGACACGGCCGACACCGTGCGCGACACGCTGCGCATCTTCGTCGACATGGCCGGCGGCATCCAGGTCAAGCCGGACGCCATGCGTGCCGCCGCGCTGCAGGGCTTTTCCACCGCCACCGACCTGGCCGACTACCTCGTCAAGAAAGGCGTGCCCTTCCGCGACGCGCACGAGGCGGTGGCGCTGGCGGTGCGCAAATGCGTGGAGCGCGGCTGCGACCTGGCCGACCTCTCGGTGGAGGAACTTCGCGCCTTCCACCCCGCCGTCGGCGAAGATGTGCACGCGGTACTGACGCTCGAAGGCTCGGTGGCCTCGCGCTCGCACGTGGGCGGCACCGCGCCGGCCCGTGTCCGCGAGGAGGCGCAGCGCGTGCTGGACGAAACGCGGGCCTAAGCGGAGCCGCAACCTTCCCCGCTAGCTCCTTCGCCTGGCTGGGTGCCCTTGCCCGGCACGCAGCCAGGCGCCACCGGCATCCCCACTTCCCATCCCAGGCGTGCCGCTTCGCCCTGCGCCAGTTCGATCACCGCGCATGCCCGCCGGCACCATGCCAGGCGGCCGGGCGACAGCCCTGGCACGATGCGCAGCACCCTGCCTTCTTTGCCCACGAAGACGACGTCGATGGCATATGCCATGCCGACCGTGTGCACGGCGCGGCAGGGCGCGATCCACAAGGCCTCGCCGCGCCCTGGCGGCGGCCGGCCGAGAAGTCCGCGCAGCCGTTCGAAGAAACCCGTTGCCAGGCGCCAGCGCACGGCTACCAGCCCGGATCCATGAGCTTGACCACGATCGGAAACGCAATCACCACGAAGGAGCACGGGAAAATGCAGGCGATCAGCGGCAGCAGCATTTTCACCGGCGCCTCCATCGCCAGTTGCTCGGCCCGCAGGAAGCGCTCGGTGCGGCGCTGGTCGGACTGCGCCCGCAGGATGGGCGCCAGGTTCATGCCGAGCGTATCGGCCTGCGCCAGCGTGCCTACCCAGGCACGCACTTCCGCGATATCCAGGCGCTCAGCCATGTCCCGCAGGGCCTGCGCGCGGGGAACGCCCGTGCGCACATCGCCCAGTACCCGGCGCAGTTCGTCCCGCAATGGGCCCGCCGGCCCCTTCTGGGCCGCCTGCTGCAAGGCCGCTCCCACATGCAGCCCGGCTTCCACGCACAGCGTGGTCATGTCGAGCACGAACGGCAATGCCCGCAGTATCGCCGCCTTCCTCCGGCGTATGCGGTCGCGCAGCCATAGCCGCGGATACAGGGCTCCGGTGGCGGCGCCGGATGCCATCGCGGCAAGGGCGGCCGGCATTCCGGCGGCGGCCGCGGCGACAAGCGCCGTGCCGGCAGCCGCGCCGCCCGCGCACAGCAGCTGCGCCCCCACGATGTGCGCCGGGGCCAGGCCATGGCGCAAGCCCGCCTGGACCAGCATGGCCTCGATCCGGCGCCGCCGCTGCCACGACAGCCAGGGCCTGCCATAGTAGGCCGCCGCCACGACCAGGCGCCAGGCCAGGCGGAAGGCTCGCGGCGGCGCTTCGACCGTCTGCCCCGGACCGGACGGGGAATCGGCGACCAGGAAATAGAGCAGCGCGGCAAACGCGGCCACCGCCACGCCCGCCAGCAGTGCGGTCATGAGCATGGCAATTGCGCGCGGCATGACCGCGGCGGTAATGGATCGCGGCCTTCATCGCGCGGGCGGACATCCGCCTGTCGCAGGCGAACCGTTTTCATACGTCTATCCTCACGATGCGCGCGATCATCCATAGCCCGAGCACGTCCAGCGACGCCACCAGCATCAGCACCGCCCAGCCTTCCGGTGTCGTCCACAGCTGTCGCATGGCTTCGGGCTCGAGCCGGTCCAATGCCGCGATCAGCAGCCAGGGCAACGCTGCCACCACTCTCGACTGCAGCCGGCCCTGTGCCGTCAAGGCCCGGATCCTCCCCTCCATGTGGAGCCGGGCGCGCACGGTCCCGCCTATCCGCTCCAGGGTTTCCGCCAGGTTGCCGCCGGTATCGGCCGCGATCCTGAGCGCGGCCACCACCAGGCTGGCCGCCTCGGTCGGCACGCGGGTGTGGAGATTGGCCAGCGACTGGTCCATGCCGAGACCGAAACGTTGCTCGCGCAGCATCAGCGAAAACTCCTGGGCCAACGGCGCCTGGCTCTCGGCAACGATCTGGCGCAGGCCGGCCTGCAGGCTGGCTCCCGCGCGCAGTGCGCTGCCCAGGGCCAGCAGCGCATCGGGCAATTGCGCATCGAACCGGCGCAGGCGGCGCGCGCGCAGATGCCGGGCGAGGTATCGCGGCAGCCACGCCCCTGCCACGGCGCCCAAGGCCGCGAAGGTCCAGCTTTGCGCAAATAGTCCGAAAGCGGCGGCCAGCAGGCCGATCACGACGACGTGCGCACACCACAGCTGATGCGCATCGACGAAGAAAAAGAACTCGCTCATGCGCACTCGCGCGGTCTCGGTGAACACGGCGCGATAGCGCGACAGGCTGTCGCGCGCCAGGCCATGGGCCACCCATACCAGCAGCGACACGCACACCAGCACCGCGAGGGCGACGATCCAGCGCGCAAGCCCGCTCATGCGAGGCTCCGCGGCTGGAGCGGCGCAGGCGTACGTTCGCAGAACCATTCCGGGGAAATGGCGATGCCGCCCGCGCGCCACTCATCGAGAAAACCGGGCATGAGCTCGCATCCCTGGAAATAGCCCGGCCCCTCGGGTTCGGCCGGTCTCGGCCGCTCGAATCGAAACAGTTCCTGCAATTGGATGCGGCCGCTTTCGATGCCGGTCACCTCGACGATGGCCGTCACGCGGCGGTGTCCCGCCGCGCTTCGGCTCTGCTGCACCACGATGTCGACCGCCGAGGCAATCTGCTCCCGTATCGCGGCAAGCGGCAGATCCATGCCGGCCATCAGCACCATGGTCTCCAGCCGCGACATCGCATCGCGCGGCGTATTGGCATGCAAGGTGGTGAGCGAACCTTCGTGTCCGGTGTTCATGGCCTGCAGCATGTCCAGCGCTTCGGCGCCGCGGCACTCGCCCACGACGATGCGGTCGGGCCGCATGCGCAGGGCATTGCGCACCAGATCGCGGATGGATATCGCGCCCCGCCCTTCCAGGTTGGGCGGGCGCGCCTCCAGCGCGACCAGGTGCTCGTGCGCCAGCCTGAGCTCGGCGGCATCCTCGATGGTAATGACGCGCTCGGCCGCGGGGATGAAATTCGACAGGATGTTGAGCAAGGTCGTCTTGCCCGAGCCCGTGCCGCCCGAGACGATGAGGTTCTTGCGCTGTTCCACGCACAGGCGGAGGAATCGCGCCATGTGCAGGTCAAGCGACCCGCCCTCGACCAGGTCCTCGATCCGCAGGCGGCGGCTGGGAAACTTGCGTATGGTCAGCGCCGGCCCCTTGAGCGCGAGCGGAGCGATGATTGCGTTGACCCGCGAGCCGTCGCGCAGCCTGGCATCGACCATGGGGGAACTTTCGTCGATCCGGCGGCCGAGCGGGGAGACGATGCGTTCGATCACCCCCAGCACCGACTGGTCGCTGCTGAATACCGCCGGATGCCGGCACAGTACGCCCCCGCGCTCGACGTACAGTTCGTCGTGCCGGTTGACCATGATCTCGGAGATTTCCGGATCGGCCAGCAAAGACTCGAGCGGCCCCAGGCCCACCGCTTCGTCCACGACTTGCCGGCGCAGCGCATCGCGATCCAGCCGGACGGGAATTTCGGCATCGGCCTCGGCGATGAGCCCTTGCAGCAGCCGATCGGCCTCCATCCTCAGCGCGGCATCGCTCATGGCCGAGACATCGCGGCGGCGCAGGTCGAGTGCGTCGAGCAGGCGCACATGCAGCCTGCGCCGCCACTCCACGATGACTGCCTCGTGGGCGTGGCCATCGGACGCATCCGGCCGAACGGGTTCCGCGGCCCCCGGGAAGTCCGCAGACGCCGCGGCGACGCCGCCCGAAGCAGCCGCCGGGTCCGGTCCCTGCGCCGGCCGGACCCGCAGCATTGCCACGCCGACGACGATTTCGTCCTCGGGCAGCAGCGGCCCGTATTGCACGATGCGGCGGCCATTGACATGGGTTCCCGACAGCGAGCCGAGATCCTCCACGAACACGCCTTCCGTGCGCTGCGCCAGCCGCGCGTGCTGGCGCGCCACGCGCCAGTGACGCAACCGGACCTGGCACTCTTCGCCGCGCCCTATCAGCGCCGGCGTGGCCACCGTATGGGAAGCGCCATGGCCTCCATCTACAAGGATCTGCACTTCCAGCATCAGCGCTCCATGAAAGATGCGTCGGGTCGCACCGGCACGTTCAGCCGCTCGGGACCGAAGGTTTCCCGCAGCACTCGTTCACCCCGTCCGATGCGCTCGAGCAGGTCGGGATTGCGTTGCGTGACCACCGTGGGCGTCACGAAAATGGCCAGTTCGGTCTCGCGCCGCTGGAAACGGCGGGACCCAAACAGCGGTCCGAGGATGGGCAGGCGGGACAACCCGGGCAGTCCATCCAGGTCCTCGGATTGTTCGCGGGAAAGAAACCCGCTCAGCACCAGCGTCTCGCCCGACCGGACGTTGAATTCAGTGGAGGTGCGCCGCACCTTGAGCGCCGGGCCGCCGGTGGCGGCGACGGAAGGATCGACAGCGCTCACTTCGACGTCGATGACGGAACGCACCGTTCCGCCGGCATCGACCCGGGGCGCGATCTCGAGCGTGACGCCGTAGGGCTTGAAGGTCGTGTTCGTCGCCCCGTTCTTGTCCACGGTGGCGTAGGGCACCTCGCCGCCGGCGAGAAACCTGGCGGTGGAACCGCTGCGCGCCGACAGTTGCGGCTGGGCGAGGATCACCGCCTCGCCGCTCTGGGCGAGGGCCTGGATGCGTGCCGACAACAAGGCATTCATGCCCAGGTATCCCGCCGGCGAGGTCGAGGGAAAAGGCAGCGCAACGGGGCCGCCCCCCGGGCGTTGCGCGGCATCGCCTGCCGCCGCGCGCAAGGGCCGCCCCACCGCGGCGTCCCAGGCCAGTCCCGCATTCAGCCCGCCGGTGCTCGCGCCGTCCCAGCGCACTCCCAGTTCACGCAGGCGCGAGCGCGGCATCTCGACCACCTTGACGTCCATCATGACCATGCGCTCCCAGCCCAGCTGGCCGGTGAAATCGACCACCTGCGGATAACGGCGGGCCAGCAGGGCCACCTTGGCCTGATCGGCCTCGCCCAGGTCATCGCCTTCGATGATGATCTTGTCGCCCACGGCGCGGCTGCGCACGGACGGGATCGACGCGAGAAAGGCCTCGATCTCCCGCTGCGCCCGCGATGACTGGCCCGGCACCACCGTAATCCGCATGCGCCGCATGGACCCGTCGCGATCCCAGATGACCAGCGACGACGTGCCCGCCGCGTTGGCGAATACCACCACTTCGCGGTCGTCCGCTGTGGCGGCGCTGATGACGCGTCCGTTGCCCACGGCGATCCGGCCCACACCGGGTGCGGGGAACACCTGGGTTTCGCCGACGAACATCTCGACGTCGGGCAGGTCCTGGCCGATCGGCGAATTCCCGGCCGCGGTCGCCTCGGACTCGTCCTCCAGCCATGGCGGCCATGCGGGGGCCCGCTGCGCGGCAGCCACCGCGGCCGGCCACGCACCGGCAAGCAGGCACGCCGCCATCACGGTCGCGCCAGCCCTTGTTGCGGGGCGCCTCATGGCTGGCGCTCCACCGCGGCCGTGCTGGCCGCATCGCCCGCGTCCGAGGACGGCTCGGGCGCCGGACCGCCGCGGGCCTGCGCTCCCGGAAACCAGGCCGACCACTTGGACCGGTCCACCGGCATTCCCGAGTCATCCGGCGTGGCGGGCTCGCCGGCAGCGTCCTCTCCCAATCCCGGGATACGGCGGGGCGCCCGGTCGCCATAGATCACCGCCACCTTGGCCGACCGGCGTGGCGCCGGCGGCTCGGGCTCCTTGAGCCCCAGCAACGCAGGCAGGTCGCCGGCGGGACGGGCCGGCGCCGGGCTGCCGTCCCCCGGGCGTCGCAGCATCGCGGTCAGCACGCCGCCGTCGCGCGCGGTAATGAGCTTGATGGCTTCGTCCGGCGTCGCATCCAGCGTGACGGTGGAAAAGCCGCCACGGCCGGTCTCGCCTTCGGTTCCCGGCGACTCGGTCTGGCGACCGGTCGCCAGGACGCGCATTTTCTGCAGCAGCGGCATGGTGACACGCTTGCCTCGATGATCGAAGGACACGTACAGGTCGATCAAATCGCCGGGCTGTAGCAGACCGGAGACGGAACTGATCTCGTCGACGGGTATGGTGACGGCCCGGCGCCCTTCGCCGAGGCGCTCGGCGAGCGCGGCGGGACGTTCGGTCTCCAGGTGCATCCACAAGATGGGTTCGCCGGCGCGCACCGGATGCGCCAGCACGCTGCCCTCGACCTCGGCGAAGCGCTCGGGCGCGATGAAGCCGGAGGGCAGCCATTCGCCGGGGATGTCCCGCACGGCTGCCATCTCGGCCGACAAATGCTGCCCGCGCCGCAGATCGGCCGACGCCACGACCGCGGGAGCTCGCGCCGCACGCGCCTCGGCCTCGATGGCATCGATGCGCTCCTGGATATGGCGCTGGCTGAGCCATGCCGCCGCGCCGCCCGCCGCCAGCGCCACGGCGAGCATCCACCACTTCCTGTCGATGCGCAGACGGATGGCGTCCAGCTTCATAGCGGCAACGCCAGCGACGCGGCAAAGCGGTAATGAAAGCCACGCAGGGCATCGAGCAGCCACCCCAGCAGGCCGCCGCCTTCGCCCAGCCATCCGACCCCGGCCAACCCGATGACGAGCGTCACGACCACGAGATATTCGACGGCCGACTGGCCGCGCTGTGTCCGGGCAGCCCCATCGATGCGAACCACGTTCATGGTCTTCTCCGCGAGGCCGGGTCCGCGTCGGTTTCGACCGCGACAAGACCGCTGCCGACCTCTCGCTCGACAACCAGCAGCCGTAGCAGGCGACCGGCGCGCCGCCATTCGCTCGCCGCGTGCGCGCCGGCCGCCCGCCTCCACCCCAGTGCCCGCAGCCGCGGGGCCAGGAACCGCGTCAACGCCGCGGCGGTGTCCGGATAACCATAGACCTGGTGCACCACTTTCCCTCCTTCATCCTCGGACTCGAGATCCAGCAGCAGCGCCCCGCCGTCCGGCAGCCACGGTGCCGGTGCCGGCATCGCGGGCCGGCCGCCGCGTGCGACGGCGAGCATCCCCTCGGAAGCCTCCGGGCCGGCCTGCCGCAACTGCACCAGCCACGGGCGGCCCCGATCGGCCCCGCTCAGCATGACGCCATCCGGCATGGGCAGCAGCCACGCATCCAGCCCAGGCTGCCGCACCAGTTCCGCGGCGAGCGCCAGAGGCGCCTTCCGCATGCCGAACAGCTGGACCTCCACGTCGATGCCGTTCACTCTCATGCGCCCACCCCAGCCCAGGTCGACCGCATCGGAAGGCAAGCGGGGCGCGGCCGCCCGAGTCCACGCCGGTGCGGCCGCCAGCACCGCCATGACGGCGATACGGGCGAGCGCGGCGCGTCCGGCGGAGATCCTCGCCCATCGATGCCTCATCATCAGGGAGCCTCGCGCAGGCGATCGGCAGGCACCAGGCCGGCCCATGCGGAGAGCCAGTCGAACTGCGGCAGAGGCCGCCGCCATCCGGCGTCGATCCTTCCCAGCGAGGACACTCCCCGTCCTGCATGTACCGTGGCTTGCGCTGCCGTGCCCCAGGCGGACGGCGCGTTGCCGATGCGTGCCTGTGCGTCGCGGTCGTCACGGGCATGGCCGGCATCGGCCAGTATGGCGAACCGGCTCGACAATGCCGGACTCGTGGCCAGCCATGGCGCAAGCCCGGACGCGAGCCGCGGCGTCACGGAGACATCTCCGGACACGATGTCCTGGTAGGCCGGCAGCAACTCTGTCCGCAACGCTTCCGCGACCCCGCCCGGCCCTCCGACTTGTGCCTGGCCCGACAAGAGGCCGGGACCACGCGCCACGCGCAGACGCGGCCCGCCGGTTTCGGGCCGCAACAATGCCGAACCGTCGTGATTGCGCCAATGGTGCAGGCCGGCGCCGAAAAAATAATCCTGCGCGCGTGCGCGCTCCTGTGGCGACACGTCTTGCGCCACCGCGAACGCGAGATGCCGGCTGGCGAATCCGGTTTGCAGGGCGAGATCCTGCAGCCGCCCCACGGCCGCTCCCAGCACCCAGACCAGTCCGATCACGCCCAGGGCGAGCACCGCTTCGGCCGCGGCCTGGCCGGCGTGGCCGCGCCCGTTCACTTTGTGCCTCCCTGCCGACGCCAGGCCAGGGCGCGCTCGTCGGGAGCGACGGGGCTCAGGCGTGCTTGCCAATACGGCATGAACAGGCTGGCCCGCTCTTCACGGCCGTCGGTACGCGCATAGGGCCGCCGATAATAGGTTTCCGCTGCGCTGACGGCGGCCATCTCCGCCCCCGGCAGGCGCGTCTCGAACAGCAGCCTTCCCGCCCCGACCTTGGGCCCGCGGGCATCGCCGGTGGCCAGGGCGATGGCCGGCCTTGCGGCCCGGACGGCGAAGCGCAGGCGGCGCGTCCCGTCGTCCGCCCTGCCGGCCTGCGCGATCTCGGCGAACGAAGGCAGCCCCCTGCCTGGCCAGACGACGGCCTGCGACAGGGCATAGGAATTCGCGAGCGGGTTGGCCGCGCCATCGAGCAGATTCCAGTCCGTATGTCCGCGCACCCATCGCCAGAAATCCTCATCCGCGAAATCCGGTGGTGGGTCGGCAACGTGCGGCAGGTCGTCGTCCGGCCGCAAGGCGTCATTCTTTGCGCCTCCCCAGCCCATGGGGTATTCGCGGTAGTAGCAGCCTATCCATTTGTTGGAACGCAGCGCGTGGAACGACTGGGTATCGACGGACCGCCAGGTATCCAGGTCCAGCAGCGACGTCGCGCCGCGCCGCCGCAGTTCGTGCCGCAGCCACGGGCAGCGCCATTCGGAGGGCAGCATGCTGTGGCGATTGCCGTCGCGGGGCGCCAGGAACCCGTAGTGCGCACCGGCCTCTTCCACCATGGACTTGAGCCTGACTCTTGCGGCGCCGCCATACCGGACGACGAAGCCGGGCAGCGTATCGGCCAAGGGAATCGCGTCCAGCCGCGCGCCGTGATCGCCATAGTGGGCGGCGAACACGTCCCGCATAGCCTGCATGCGCGATTCGCCAAGCGTCCTTTGGACAGTCGCCTGCGCCCGGACCAGGACATCGTGCACGACCCGGTCATGCTCGGCAAAGGCACGGGCCAGTGCGCCGCTCTGCCAGTCCGCGTGCCGGCCCGCGCCGGCCGCCGCCGCGGCGCTTCGATAGGCCTGCCCATGGGCCGCGCCGAACAGGCCGCCGATCAGCGTGGCCGGCGGATTGGATCGCGCAAGCTGGCGCGATTCGGCATCGCCGAACTTTGCCCACGAGGCCAGCGTAATGGCGTGCGCCATCGCGACCTGGTGCGCGACGAGCGCGCGGTTGGCATAGGCGAGGAAATTGAGGCCACGGGCCTGGACCAATGCGCCGCTGTAGGCCGCGGCATCGAGCGCACTCGACAGCCGGACCTTTTCGCGCAGCAATTGTCCTCCGTTGAACAGCTGGATCAGCCCGGCGCCCGCCACCGCGAGGAGCACAAGCGCCAGGGCCAAGGATTGTCCCGTTTGCGATCGCGCCATGACGCCGCTCGATCAATGAGCGCCCGCCTGCGCGGCGTTGCCGGTGAAGGACTTGAGCGAACGGGCCGCCGTCTGCGACTTGGCGCTCTTGGCGGCGCTCTGCGCGGCACGCGACTCGGCCGAGCCGTCCTCGCCCGCGATCTCGCGCGCCATCGCCGCCGTTTGCGAGCGCACGACCTGGCCGAACAATTGGTAGACGGCAATCGCGGCAACGGCCACCAGCGCGACGATGATCACGTACTCCACCATCGACTGGCCAAGTTGCCGGATACGAGAAGCGGAATGGACACGAACAGGCATGACGAGGCTCCGGTCCCGCGCGCCAGGCGCATGCCTGGCCGTCCGCGGAACACCCCGTCAGTTTCCCGGGAGGCCCCCGCACCCGCAATGCGAGGATCCCGTGACGGACAGAGATGTCATCCCTGTCCGCCGCAGGCAGAACGCCGCCGCAGCGGCGGCCGGGCCTGCCCCTACAGGTTCAGCTTGGTGATCTTGGTGCCTTCCACGGACAGGTTGGCCATGAGCCCCGCGTTGGTGATCGCGAAGGCCACGACCGGCGCGCGCGCCGTGTTGGTATCGATCGCGGCGTTGACGCCGGCCTTGACGACGGCAACCGATCCGTCCACGCCCGCCGTCCAGCCATTGCTGCTCTTGAAGCGGTCGAGCTCGGCCTGGTTCATGAACATGAAGACGAGCGCTTTCGATTGCGCGCCGGCCTGGAAGCCGAACGAACCGCTGGCGGTACTGTAGTACCCGGTGGTGCGTCCGCCTTCGCGCAGCGAGCCCTCGCCATATTCGCCGCCGACGATGAAGCCGGCCGCGACCACGTTGGGAAATACCAGTATGCCCCTGGCCTTGGCCCCGAGTTCGCGCGAACCCTCGACCGTGGAGTAGAGCCGATTGAGCGCTTCGTTCACGCCGGAGTCGATCCGGGCTCGTTTGGCAGCGGGCGAGCCGTCCCCGTTTTCGGGATTCGTGGTGGTGCATCCCGCCGCGGCCAGCAGGCTCGCGGTGACACCGGCATAGAGGAACTGACGACGTTTCATGCTCTCTCTCCTTGAGTGATCCTGCCGTGAAGGCGGCGCATCGACCGGCCGCGGCAAGCACTGAAATTCTGCCGGATATACGTCAAAACGGAGAATACAAACGTAACCGGGTTGTTGCATCCGGTGAGCCCCGCCACCCGGCCCCGGTCTTGCGCGGCAGGCACGGTACCAGCATTTGTGCGAAGATCGGGACACAGCGATCAAACGCCCTCACCCGTCTCTCTCGCGAGCCGCCGCCATGCCCGGATTTGACGTAGAAGACATCGAGTTCCCCGCCGCCGACGGGCAACCGCTGCTGGGCCGCCTGTATCGCCCTCGCCGCAACGGCGTCGTACCCCTCCTGGTCGACGTGCACGGCGGGGCCTGGGTTCGCGGCAATCGCCTGAACAACGCCTCCATGCACGAAACCCTGGCCGAGGAAGGCATCGCCGTCTTCGCGCTGGACTTCCGCATGCCGCCGCAAGTGGATTTTCCCGGCAGCATTGCCGACGTCAACGCCGGCCTGCGCTGGGCGCAGCGCCATGCCGGGGAGTTGGGCAGCCGGCCCGAATGGACGGGCGGCCTGGGGACGTCCAGCGGGGGCCACTTGCTGATGCTCAACGCGCTGTGTCCGCACGACGCGCGCTATGCGGCCGCGCCCGAAGATGGCACGCCGCTCGTCCATTACGCGGTGGCATGCTGGCCCATCCTGGACCCGTTGGCGCGCTACCGCATGGCCCAGGCGCGCCAGCTCGCCCAGCTGGTCGAGGCGCACCAGGCGTTCTGGCCGGACGAGGCAGCAATGGAGCGGGACAACCCTCATCGCCTCGTCGAGCGCGGGGAAGCGCGCTACCTGCCGCCGGTGCTCCTGATACAGGGCACCGCCGACGCCAACGTCGACCATCTGGGCGCCGATGCCTTCGGCGAGCAATACCGGGCGGCCGGCGGCGCGATCGAGGTGCTGAAATACGACGACGAGGTACACATGTTCATGACCGTGGAACCGGCCTCGCCCGCCTCGCTCCACGCGATGGACCGCATCAGGCATTTCGTCCGGAGCCAGACCCGGCCAGTCTGACGGGACCGCGAACTGTAAACGATCTGCAAAACGTACAAAATGTTGCCATTCCAGGCGGGGAGTAGAGGCTAAGATCAGCCAGGCTTAAGTGCTGTCGATACGTAACGACGCCTTATGCCCAGTCCAAACCAGGAGGTCAACATGAAAACCAACACTCTCTCCAAACTTGCTCTGGTTGCGGCGCTTGGCGTTTTCGTCGCCGGCTGCGCCAACCAGCAGCACACCAATACGGCCATCGGCGCCGGGGGCGGGGCCGCGGTCGGGGCCGGCCTGGGGGCACTGCTGGGCAACTCCAAGGGCGCGGCCATCGGCGCCGGCCTGGGAGCCGTGGCGGGCGGGCTGATCGGCTACAACTGGAAGACGGTCAAGCAGGATGTCGAAAAATCGGGATCCAAAGACCTCGGCATCGACATGACCGAGCAGCCTGACGGTTCGCTCAAGGTCAATGTGCCGAGCAACGTCTCCTTCGACACCGGCAGCTATGCGCTGAAGCCGGCGCTGCTGCCCGTGCTCGACACCGTTGCCAAGACGCTGAACGAGCACCCCGAACTGCGCGCCAAGGCCGTCGGCCATACCGACAACACCGGCCAGATGTCGCTGAACCAGACGTTGTCGCAGAACCGGGCTCTGGCTGTCACCAACTACCTGATCAGCAAGGGCGTCTCGCCGACGCGCCTCAGCACCGAAGGCCGTGGGCCGAACGACCCCATCGCCAGCAACGACACGGTGGAAGGACGCGCCGCCAACCGCCGCACCGAGGTTTACCTGTACGCGGTGAAGGGTTGACCGCCAGGAGGCCGCCCGCCTTCGCGCGGCGGCCTCCCGTCCCGGCCAGGCGGACGTCTTCCGCGAAGCCGGGACGGCTCCTCCCGGGACGCCGCCCGCAAGGCTTGAACGGGCGCGTTCTTGGGTAAAGTAATGGTAATGTCACACCCGGCCGCCGCCGGGCTACCTGAACGTACATTGCCATGTCCAGCCCCGCCATTGCCCCCTCCGCCTCGACGCTCACCATCCGCGACGCCACCGAGGCCGACATGCCGGCCATCCAGGCGATCTACGCCTTCCACGTCCTGCATGGCGTCGCCAGCTTCGAGGAAATCCCCCCTTCCGTGGAAGAAATGCGAGCCCGGCGCGCTTCCGTGCTCGGCCTGGGCCTGCCCTACCTGGTGGCGGAGGCGGACGGCGCCGTGGTCGGCTACAGCTACGCCGGCAGCTATCGCGCTCGCCCGGCCTATCGCCACACCGTGGAAAACTCGGTCTACGTGGCCGACGGCGCGGGCGGACAAGGCATCGGCGAGGCGCTGATGAAAGCCCTGATCGCCCGGTGCCACAGCGGACCGTGGCGGCAGATGATCGCCGTCATCGGCGACAGCGGCAACACCGCGTCCATCGCCTTGCACAGGAAAGTCGGCTTCGAACACGCGGGTGTGCTCCGCAGCGTCGGCTTCAAGCACGGCCGCTGGGTCGATACCGTACTGATGCAGCTGCCGCTCGGCGACGGCGACCGGACCCTGCCCCACCACACATCATGACGCCATGAACGACATCCGCGTAGGCATCTCCGGCTGGCGCTACGCTCCCTGGCGCGGCGTGTTCTACCCCGAGGGGCTGCCCCAGAGGCTGGAGCTGGCCTACGCGTCGCGCGAGTTCTCCACCATCGAGCTCAACGGCTCGTTCTATTCGCTGCAGACCCCGGAACGCTACGCCAGCTGGTATGCCGATACGCCGCGCGGATTCCTGTTCAGCATCAAGGGGCCGCGCTACATGACCCACATCCTGCGGCTCAAGGAAATCGACCGGCCCCTGGCCAACTTCCTGTCCTCCGGGCTATTCGAACTGAAGGAGAAGCTGGGCCCTATCCTGTGGCAATTTCCTCCCAGCATGCGCTTCGACCAGGAACGCTTCGAAACCTTCTTCAGGGCCTTGCCGCACGATACGGACCGCGCCCGCGTCCTGGCCAGAAAGCACGAGGCACGCATGCGAGGGCGCGCGAGCCTGGCAACGTTTCCCGACCAGCCCATGCGCCATGCCATAGAGATCCGGCACGACAGCTTCTTGGATCCGGCCTTCACCGACATGCTGCGCCACTACGGCGTCGCCCTGGTGGTGGCCGACACGGCGGGCAAATGGCCTTACGAGGAAGACGTCACGGCCGACTTCGTCTACATCCGGCTGCACGGCGATCAGGAACTCTACGTCAGCGGCTATACCGACCCGGCGCTGGACCGCTGGGGCGAGCGCATCGCCGCCTGGGCCCGTGGGACCGAACCGCGCGACGCCCGCCGCATCGACGGCAAGGCGCCGCACCGGCCGGGCCGCGACGTGTTCTGCTACTTCGACAACGACGCCAAGGTCGAGGCCCCCCGCAATGCCAAGACGCTGATGGGCAAGCTGGGGCTGCCCATGCAGGCCGTCTGACGGACATCCAACCCCGGCATGAATCCGTGACATCCCGCTTTGCCGGCCAAGCCACCGCAAGGCCTGGCTCCTTCACCCCTTCGGAAACGGCCGGCTCAGGAAGCGCGAACCCGCCAGCCCGAAGCGCCATGGCACGTCGCGCGCCTTCGATATGCCTATCCTCGGCCCTGCGACAACGGGGGGTTCTTCCTCCCTGGGCTGCAGCGCGAACGGCGGCCGGTCCAGCGCCAGGCCGTCGAAGCTGCGGTCGATGCCCAGCGCCTGGCCGACCCGGCCCGGACCCGAGCAAAGCAGTCGCGCATCCTCCACGCCTCGCCGTGCCCGCATGACGTCTATCCCATGAGTGGGCTCCAGCGCGCGTATCAGCACGCCGGCGCCATGGCCGGATTCGCGGCACACCAGGTTCAGGCACCAGTGGATCCCGTAAGACCGATACACATAAGCCCGGCCGGGCGTGCCGAACATCGATGCGTTGCGCGGCGTCGGCCCGGAGAAACTGTGGGAAGCGGGATCTTCCCTGTCGTAGGCTTCTGCTTCCACGATGCGGCCGCCCACGCCGTCCACCAGCAGCGTCACCCCGATAAGCAGATGTGCGACCTCGGACGAAGGCGCATGGAAGTCGATGTTGGCGAGCCGGTGAGTCGAACGCATGGAGATCCTCGAAAAATCACAGCAGGCGGTTTTTCATGGAGAAGTCGATGGCCTGCCGCGCGATGGCCAGCATTCCCGGAACGACCGGGCGAGTGTCGTCCCGCCGCCAGCGGAACGAATACGGTAGCGGCCTGAGCGCCGGCGTGCTCTTGAGGACGCGCAATCGGCCGCGCTTGGCGAGCGCCGCTGCCCAGCCGGCAGGCAGTATCCCTACGCCGACGCCTTCGCTCACCAGGCCGGCGATGGCCCCCCAATTGTTGCAGATCAGCCGCTGATGGATGTCCAGCCCGCTGGCATTGAGCCAGTCGTCGAGCACACGGGTCGTCCCGGCCCCCAAGGGCAACGTGACGAGCGGATAGGTGGCCAGCAGGCGCGCGGTCATGGCGGTGGACGAAGCTTCGGCGTCCACGCTGGTCACCCAGGAAAACCGCGCTTCGCCGATCCGCTCGGAACAGATGTCGGGGCGCGGGGACCGGCCGGCGATGACGGCGCAATCCAATTGGCCGCTTTCCAGCCCGTGCTCCAGCGCCGCCCCTACGTCCACCGTGGGTTCCACGACCAGTTCCGGGTGCTCCCTCTTGGCGAGCGTGAGCAGGCGCGGCAGCCACGTGAGGGCCGTCAACTCGCCCACGCCGATCCTGCAGCGTCCCGCCAAGCCGGTGTCCACGGCCACGCAGCGGCGTACCGACTCGGCTTCCTGCAGCAAGCCCCAGGCGCGCGGCACCAGCCGCTTTCCAGCCTCGCTGAGCTCCGCCTTGTGTCCGGACCGGTCGAACAGCGCGACACCCAGCGACTGTTCCAGTTCGCTGACGCGCTTGGACAGCGACGAAATGGACAGGTGCAGCCTTTCAGCGGCGATCGCGAAGCTTGCGCACGTCGCCGCCCAATAGAAAGCCTCCAGTTGCTTCAGCGTCATGGCCATGCATCCCGCGCTTTCATTCGAATAAATCGAAATAGTTTTTTTGAATTTTATCGCTTTCTTAACACAAACCGGATCGCTAGAGTGTGCTCGTCCCGAACTTCGGCAGATTTCGACTCGATGGCTGCGAACGCTGAACACTCCGTCCCGTCTTCCCCGTCCAGCCTGCCGGGCACGCAGGTCCTGCCCGCCCTCCGGCCGGACCGGCGCCTGCGCGACGTGCTGTGTCTCGACGATTTCGAGCCGTTGGCCCGTAGGCGGCTGCCGCGCCCCATCTTCGGCTACGTGGCGGGAGCCGCCGAACGCAACAGCTCGCTGCGCGACAATGCCGAGGCATTCGAAGGCTACGGCTTCGTCCCTCGCACGCTGGTGGACGTATCCCGGCGAACGCAGGCCGTCACGCTGTTCGGCACGCGCTACGCGCACCCCTTCGGCATCGCCCCCATGGGAATCAACGCCCTCTCGGCCTACCGCGGGGACATCGTGCTCGCCAGCGGGGCTGCCGCGGCAGGCATGCCTTCGATCATGAGCGGCAGCTCGTTGATTCCCCTGGAGGACGTCGCGCGCCAGGCGCCGGGGACCTGGTTCCAGGCCTATCTTCCCGGCGACGTCGCGCGCATCGATCCGCTGGTCGAACGCGTCGCCAAGGCAGGTTACCGGACGCTGGTGCTTACCGTGGACATTCCCGTATCGGCCAATCGCGAGAACAACATCCGCACGGGTTTCTCCACCCCGCTTCGGCCCAGCCTGCGGCTGGCCTGGGACGGCTTGAGCCATCCGCGCTGGCTGTGCGGCACGTTCCTGCGAACGCTGGTGCGGCACGGCCTGCCTCATTTCGAGAATTCGTTCGCCACGCGCGGCGCTCCTATTCTTTCGTCGAGCGTCCTGCGCGACTTCACGGCGCGCGATCACCTGAACTGGGAGCACGTGGCCCGCATTCGCCGCCGTTGGCAAGGCACGCTGGTCCTGAAGGGCGTGCTGCATCCGGCCGACGCCGCGCTGGCGAAAAAGCACGGCGTAGACGGCCTCATCGTCTCCAATCACGGGGGACGCCAGTTGGACGGCGCCGTTTCCGCCCTGCGCGTATTGCCGTCCATCGTCGATGCCGCCCAGGGCATGACGGTCATGATGGACGGCGGCGTCCGGCGCGGCACCGATGTACTGAAGGCGCTGGCACTGGGCGCCGCATGCGTCTTCATCGGACGCCCGTTCAACTACGCCATGGCCGCGGCAGGCGCCGCCGGCGTGAAACACGCGATCCGCCTGCTTGCGGACGAGGTGGACCGCGGCATGGCCATGCTCGGCATCAATACCCTGGCCGAGCTGGACGCCGGCCTGCTCATGCCGCTGCGCGCAGGGCGGCACGCCGCCGGGGCGCCATAGCGCCAGCCGCCGGACTGCCTGCCCGCGCCCGGTCTCCCCCCTTATCCACCACTCTCACCAACAGCGAGGTCCTCCCATGACCAAGAGCGTCATCTACAGCCCCAAAGTCACCCGCACGAAGGCCCCTCACGCCCACGCGGTCAAGACCGGAAACCTGGTTTTCGTATCGGGCTGCCCGGCCTACTTCGGAGAAATGCAGCTCGCCAAGGGCGACTTTCCCGCCCAGATGCGGCAATGCCTGACCAATCTGAAGAACATCCTGGAAGAGGCCGGCTCCAGCCTCGAGAAGGTGGTCAAGGTCAATATCTTCCTGGACCGCCGCGCGGATTTCGACGAAATGAACGACATCTACCGGGAATTCTTCGGCAACGACCCCATGCAATGGCCTGCCCGGACCACCGTGGAAGCCCGCCTGCCGCGCAAGGATTTCCTGCTGGAAATCGAATGCGTGGCTGAGGTCTGATTCCGCCACGCCCCCTCATCCACGCCCAGCAAGGACGCTCCATGCCCGCACCCACTCTCGATGTCCACTCGGGGGGCCAGGAATTTCTCCTGCCCCCGGATTTCCTCTGGCCCGGCGGCAAGCGCATCGCCGTGTTCTTCCGTGTCGCCTGCGAGGGCTGGTCGGACGGCGCCTGGCCGTCCCTCGGACCCATGGGCAACCCGCTCAAGCCCGGCGTACCCGACTTGAACGCGCTGGGGTGGGTGGAGTACGGCATGCGCCGCGGCATCCACCGGATCCTCGACTTGCTGGAGCGGCACGATATCCGCAGCACCATGATCATCTGCGGCGTGCTGGCGGAAAGATATCCCGAGGTCGTCCGGCGCATCGCCGAAGCCGGCCATGAAATCGTCGCCCATTCGTATGGCATGGACGTGATCCCCGCCTACCTGGACGAAGGCGAGGAACGCGCCAACCTGGCCCGCACCACGGCGCTGTTCGAGCAGGCCACGGGCCGCCGGCCGCAAGGCTGGATCAGCCCGCGTGCCACGCCGAGCCCGCGCACCGCCCGCCTGCTGGCCGAGGCGGGCTACGCGTGGCACGGCGACACCATGAATGACGACCTGCCTTACCTCGTACGGTTCGGCGACCATGAGATCGCCGCCTTTCCAGGCGGCATGGAGCTGAACGATACGCCGATGTACATCCGCTACGGCAACTCTCCCCGCATGATGGTGGAGATGTTCGACGATTGGCTGGACTACGTCCGCACGCGCGAGAAGGGAGCCGTCCGCATCGACCCGTCCATCCACGCCCACGTGTTCGGCCGCATCACGGGCATCCATGTGTTCGAGCAGCTGATCGAAAAAACCAAGGCGGCCGACGACATCTGGATAGGCACGCGCCAGGAGGCCATCGACCACGTACGCGCCGCCATCCGGCGCTGATCCCTTTCCCTGCGGAGCTATCCATGATCCCCAGCCAACCCCGCACCCGGCGCGCCCTGCTGGCCGCCGCCCTTTCGATACTGGCCTGCGCCGGTGCGCCCGCATCGGCCCAGCCCGCCTCGTTTCCCGACCGGCCGCTGCGGCTCATCATCGGCTTCGCTCCGGGCGGTTCGACCGACGTCGTGGGCCGGATGATCGCCCAGAAGATGGCCGACCATCTGGGCAAACCCGTGGTGGTCGTCAATCGGCCCGGCGCCTCGGGAGCCATCGGCGTGACCGAGGTGGCTCGCGCGGAACCCGATGGCTACACCGTGCTGGTGAACATCGTGACCACCGCGGTCATCAACCCGCTTACCCAGAAGAACCTGCAGTACGATCCCGTCAAGGACCTGCAGCCGGTCGCGATGGTCGGCAAGCTGCCCAACGTGATCATCCTCAACAAGCAAGTTCCGGCAAACAACCTGCGCGAATTCATCGCCTGGGCCAAGGCCAATCCCGGCAAGGTGACGTTCGGCACCGGAGGAACCGGCGGGGTGCAGCACCTGTCCGGGGAGCTGCTGGCGAAGATGGCCGGCATCCAGATGATGCACGTCCCTTACAAGGGCGCCGCACCGGCCATCCAGGACCTGCTGGCGGGCAACATTACCGCCGTGTTCGATAACGTCACGGGACCGATCAGCCTGATCAAGGCTGGCCAGGTCACCGCGCTGGGCGTGACCACCGAAGAGCGCATCGCGGCGCTGCCCGACGTTCCCACCATCGCCGAATCCGGGTTGCCTGCGTTCAAGAACTCGAGCTGGATCTCCATCTTCACGCGCTCGGGCGTACCGCCCGCCATCCTCGCCAAGCTGGAATCGGCCGTGCTGGCCGCCGCCCGGGATCCCGAAACCGTCGCCAAGCTCAAGGAGTTGGGCGCCATCCCCGCCCCCATGAACACGGCCGAACTGGATCGTTTCTGGCGATCCGAATTCACCTACTGGCGCGACGCCATCAAGGCGGCCAACCTAACCCTCGAATGACCAGGGAGCAAGCCATGTCCGCAATCGAAACCCGCCTCAAGGAACTGGGCATCACGCTTCCCGACGCCCCTGTCATCAAGGCCAATCCGGCGCCTGGTACATGATGTTCGCGCCGGCGGGCACGCCGCGCAAGATCGTCGACAGGCTCAACGAAGCGGTGAATGCCGGACTGCAGCAGCCGGATATCCGGCAGCGCCTGAAGGATCTCGGCGCGGAAGTCATGGGAGGTACGCCCGAGCAGGCCGCCGATTTCCTGAAGCGGGACCTGGCTCGCTGGACGGACGTCATCAAGCAAGCCCATATCGTTTTCAACTAGGACCGCTCATGAACCCTTCTCTGTGGGACACCATGCGGCTGGATGGCCGGACAGCGCTGGTCACCGGCGCGGGCAAGGGCCTGGGCCGCGCAATCGCCATGGGCCTGGCCCAGGCTGGAGCCAACGTGGCCTTGCTCGCCCGTACCGCGCGGGATCTCGAGTCGGTCCGCGGCGAAATCGAGGCTCTCGGCGGCGCTGCGTCGGCGGTGGTCGCCGATGTCACTGATTCCGCCGAGGTCGACCGCGCCGTCGCCGCCGTCCAGGAGCGTTTCGGCACCGTGGACATCCTCGTGCATTCGGCCGGCGGCAGCCAGCGCAAGCCCGTGCTGGAGCTGGCCGACGACGAGTGGAAGCGGCTGGTGGGCGTCAACCTCGACTCCACCTTCTACGTTTGCCGCGCGGCCGGCCGGCTCATGCATGCGCAGGGCCGGGGCTCGATCATCAACATCGCCTCCGCGGCCGGATTGCGCGGGCGCCCCAACAATGCCCCTTACAGCGCCGCCAAGGCCGCCATGATCAACTTTTCGCGCGCGCTGGCCATGGAATGGGCGCCGCGAGGCATACGGGTGAATACGCTGGCGCCGGGGCGCTTCCTGACGCCGCTGACAGAAACGGAAATGAGCGTTCCCGAGAAATACGCCGCGTTCGTCAAGAACGTGCCGCTCGGACGGATCGGCCGACCGGAGGAACTGAAGGAAATCGCCGTCTGGCTGGCCTCCGACGCGTCGGCCTTCGTCACGGGAGCCACCATCGTGATAGATGGTGGCCAGACGCTGCTCTAGGGCGCCCGCCGTCAGCTGACGGCGGCTGCCCCTTGCCGCTCCGCCGGCGCCACCGCGCGGATCGCGTCCTCCACCGTCTCGAGGAAGATGAACTGGAGCTGCTTGCGCGATTCCTCGGGAATGTCGTCGATGTCCTTCCGGTTGCGGGCGGGCAGCATGACGGTCTTGATGCCCGCCCGCAGCGCGGCCAGCACCTTCTCCTTGATGCCGCCTACGGGCAAGACCAGGCCACGCAGGCTGATCTCGCCCGTCATCGCGCGGTCGGAAGGGACAGGGGTGTCGGTCATCAGCGAAGTCAGCGCCACGAACATGGCCACCCCCGCGCTGGGGCCGTCCTTGGGAATCGCGCCGGCAGGCACGTGGACGTGGATGTCGTTGCGCTCGAACAGCGCGGGGTCGACATTCAGCGAGGCCGCCCGCGCCTTGAGCAGCGTCAGCGCCGCCTGCACGCTTTCGCGCATGACCTCGCCCAGCTGCCCGGTCAGGATCAGCTTGCCGTTGCCCGGCGTGCGGCTGGCTTCGATGAACAGGATGTCGCCGCCGACCGGCGTCCAGGCAAGGCCGGTCGCCACGCCCGGCAGGCCGGTGCGCATCGCGATCTCGCTTTCGAAGCGCGGCGCGCCCAGCACCGTATGCACGTCGTCCACATCGATGCGCACGTGCTGGGCGGTTCCCTCGGCAATGCTCATGGCCGCATGGCGGAAGGCGCTGCCGATCTCCCGCTCGAGGTTGCGCACGCCGGCCTCGCGGGTATAGCCGTTGATCACTTCGCGGATGGCCGCGTCCGTGATTTCGCACTGGTCCGGCCTCAGGCCATTGGCTTCGAGCTGCCGCGGCACCAGGTAGCGGCGCGCGATCTGCGCCTTCTCTTCCTCGGTATAGCCGGGCAGCGAGATGACTTCCATGCGGTCCCGCAACGGGCCCGGGATGGAATCGAGCACGTTGGCCGTCGCGATGAACAGCACCTTGGAGAGGTCGAACGGCACGCCCAGGTAATTGTCCCGGAAGGTGTCGTGCTGCTCGGGATCGAGCACCTCCAGCAGCGCGGCGGCCGGATCACCCTGCACGCTCGCGCCCAGCTTGTCGACCTCGTCCAGCATCATCACGCAGTTGTTGGAACCGGCCTTGTGGATGGCCTGGATCACGTTGCCCGGCAGGGCCCCGATATAGGTGCGGCGGTGCCCGCGGATCTCGGCCTCGTCGTGCACGCCCCCCAGGCTCAGGCGCACGAACTTGCGTCCCGTGGCCTTGGCGATGCTTTGCCCCAGCGAAGTCTTGCCCACCCCGGGTGGCCCGGAAAAGCACAGCACCGGGCTCTTGCCGCCCGGATTGAGCTTGCGCACGGCCAGGTATTCCAGGATGCGGCGCTTGATCTTGTCCAGCCCGTAGTGATCCTCGTCCAGGATGCGCCGGGCCTCGGCGATGTCGATGCGGTCCTCGGTGGACACCGACCAAGGCAGCTCGATCAGCCAGTCCAGGTAGGTGCGTATCATCGAGTATTCGGCCGAAGCCTCGGGAATGCTCTCCAGGCGCTTGAGCTCCTTGCGCGCCTGCTTCTCGGCCTCTTCGGGCATCTTCGCCTTGGCGATCCGTTCGCCCAGTTCGGCCAGTTCGGCGCTGTTGCCTTCGGCTTCGCCCAGCTCCTGCTGGATGGTCTTGAGCTGCTCTCGCAGCATGACCTCGCGCTGGCGGTCCTCGAAGCGCGCCTTGGTCTGCTGGTCGATGTCGCGGCTGATCCGCAACACCTCGATCTGGTGCGCCATCAGCGCCAGCACCTTGTCGGCGCGTGCGATGACGTCCACGGTCTCGAGCACGCCCTGCTTTTCCTCGGGCTTGATCTCCATCAGGCCGGCGATGAAGTCGGACAGCAGCGGCGTGGAGGTCATGTTCTGGATGGAAGCGGCCAGCTCGGCCGGCGCCTGCGGCAGCAACTGGAGGATTTCCTGGGACCTCGTCTTGAGCTGGATCAGGCGGGCCTCGATCTCGGAGGTCATGATCTCGGGGTCTTCGAAGCGCTGCACCCGCGCCACCATGAAGGGGAAGCCCTGGAGCACCTCCACGATGCGAAAGCGCTGCACGCCCTGGCAGATCACATGATGCGCGCCGTCGGGCGTGGTGACGTAGCGCAGGACGTTGGACACCGTCCCGATCGCATGCAGGTCTCCGGCCTGCGGCTCTTCCACTTCCGGATTGCGCTGCAGGACGACGCCGACCTGGCGATTGGCCCGCGCGGCGTCCTGGGCGCCACGCACCGAGCTCTCGCGGCCGATGGAAATGGGCGCCACCAGGCCCGGAAAAAGCACGAGGTTGCGTACCGGTATCAGCGTGAGGGCATCGCTGGGAAGCGCGATCGATGGCGACGCGCCTTGCGCCGCGGACTGCGCGCCCTCCTGTTGTCCCGGCGCTTCCTGGCCCGGCTGTCGGTCCCGAAATTCGTTTTCCATGGCTTCTTACCTGTCCCGTTTCGAGTTGTGGCCTATCCCAGCTTGAGCAAGGTCAACAGCAGACATCCGTCCACCATCCTGGATTCGCGGATCTCGAATGCGCCCGGCGGCAGCGCGATACGCCGCTCGAAGCGGCCGTAGGGAATTTCGATGCGGCGGATGTGGGCCTCGGCCGGCGCGGGCAGCAGGCGTTCGCCGACCACCGACAGGGTGGCGCCTTCGATCAGGACCTGGACCTGGTCCGGCGACACGCCGGGCAGCGCCACCAATACCGAAAGCGCCCGGCCGGTTTCGAAAATGTCGATGGGAGGTTCCCAGGTCGGCCCCTGGGGGCTGCCCTGACTCAGGCGGAAGAACTGCCGGTGCAGGTTATCCGCCTGCTCCAGCAGTTTGACCGCATCGATCCACATGGCGTTGGACGGTTTGCGATGAATCATGGTCCTTGTCCTTGCACGAGCCTGGCCCGATGGCTCCAAGTTAAGGCGACGGCCCGCATCTGGCAATAGGGGGCGGAAGGGCCGCGCCCCGCCGCGGCGCCGGAAGGCGCGCCAGGCGTGGCGTGGCGGATTCGTAACAGATGTAGCGGAAAGACGGCGACGCCGGAACCGGGCTCAGGAGCCCGGGACCTGCGCCGGGGAAGGCGCCGCCTCGTCCCCGCCGCCGATGGCCTTGTAGATTGCGACCAGGCCGATCCGAAGCTGGCTGTCGCTTTGGGCCAGCTCCCGCCGCGCCTGCAGCAGCGTACGGCGGGCGTCGAGCTCCGTCAGGAAATCGGTCAGCCCGCCCGCGTAGCGCGCCTGCGCCAGCTCGTGGGCGTCGCGGCTGGCGCGCAGTTTATCCAGCAAGTCCAGGTTGCGTCGGCGCTCGGCGCTGTAGCCGGTCAAGGCATCGTCGATTTCCTGCCAGGCCCGGAGCACCGTCTGCTGGTAGGACACCGCCGCCTCCTGCTGCTCCAGTTCCCGCAGGGCCACGGTGGTTCGCCTGCGCCCCTGGTCGAACAGCGGCAAGGCCAGGCTCGGCCCTACCGACCAGCGCCGGCTGCCCCACTCGCCGAATTTGCCGTCCTTGAACGACTCGTAGCCGAAGCTCGCTCCCAGGACGATGCGCGGATAGAGATCGGCCGTCGCGATCCCTATGCCGGCCGTCGCCGCATGCAGCCGCGCCTCCGCGGCCTCGATGTCCGGCCGGCGCCGCGCCACCTGCGAGGGCAGGCCCAGCGCCAGGTCGGGCAAGGCGGCCAGCGCCGCATCCGGCGTATCGGCCAGCATGTCCCGCAGCGCCCCCGGCGTCTGCCCGATCAACAGTCCGATGCGATTGGCCGCGGCCGCCTCTTGCGCCTGCAGTGGCGGCATGCGTCCGTTCAAATCCGCCAGCAGCGCCTGCTGCCGGGACACGTCCAGCTCGTCGATCTGCCCGCCGTCCCGGCGCGCCTGCAGGAGTTCCAAGGCGGCCTTGGCGGCGTCGATGTCTTCCCTCAGCAAGCGCAACTGCCGCTGGGTGCCGCGCAGCTCGAAATAATTCCGGGCGATTTCGCTCGACACCGCCAGCCGCGCCTGCTCCAGCAACGCTCCCGATGCCGACACATCGGCATCGGCCGCTTCGATCGAGCGTGCCACCCGGCCCCAGAGATCGAGCTCCCAGGAAGCGTCGAACCCCGCCTGGTGGAGCGTAAAGGGATCGCTCAGCACCGACACCAGTTGCTCGCGGTTATTGGGCGCGATGGCATCGAGCATGCGCGTGCCGGCGCCGTACTCGCTCTGGCGCTGGCGCGACACGCCCGCCGAAGCGTCCACCCGCGGCCCGCGCTGCGCGGCCGCCGTCTGCCGCTGCACGCGGCTCTGCGCGAACCGCAGCGCCGCCGTGCGCAAGTCCGGACTCGCCTCGCGCGCCCGGGCCAGCAGTGCATCGAGCCTCGCATCGCCGAAGGCTTCCCACCATTTCGAGGATGGCGCCGCGGTGGACACGGGATCCCGCAGCGTTTCGGGGCCGCTGCGCCAACTCGCCCAGTCCGCGGGCGCGGGAGCCTGCGGCGCCGAGAAATCGGGTCCCACGGCTGCGCAGCCACCGAGAACCAGCGACAGCAACGCCGCGGGCAGGGGCCGCGGGAACGGACCGGCCGCGCGCCGGCGGAGGGGATCGAATGCCATGGTCGCCTCCCGGTCAGACCAAACGATGGCGGAACAGCCACGCCGCCAACGGCAGCGTGATCGTTCCGACAATGAACATCGGCACGAGATTGCGCCAGAGCGAAAGCAATCCCGCGCCTTCCAGGTAGACGCGCTGTACCAGGTCGATGGCGAAGCGCAGCGGATTCGCCAAGGTGGCAAGCTGCAAGGGCTCGGGCATGTTGCGCACCGGCGTGGCCAGGCCGGACAACAGCATCAGCGGCATGATCAGCACGAAGGTATAAAGCATGGCCTGCTGCATGTTGACCGACACGGCGGAGATCGACAGCCCTATTCCCACGCAGGCCGTCGTGAAAATGGCCAGGCCCGCATACAGCGCCAACAGCGATCCGGCCATGGGGATGCGGAACCAGAACAGCGCGACGCACAGAATGATCGAGGACTGCACGAGCCCGATGAGGACCGGCGGAATGGCCTTGCCGATCATGATCTCCATGGGCGTATAGGGCGTCACCAGCAGCTGGTCGAACGTGCCCTGCTCGCGCTCGCGCGCGACGGACAGCGCGGTGAGCATCAGCGTCTGCATCATGCTGAGCGCGGCGATCAAGGCCGGCATGATGTTCCAGCGCGTCTCGAGGTTGGGGTTGTACCAGACGCGGGACACGGCCGTGACCGGCATCCCGTCGCCGCGCCGCTCGGCGTTGTAGGCGGACACGATCTCGGCGACGTGGGCAGACGCCTGGCCGGCCGTGGTCGAGTTGCGGCCATCGAGAATGACCTGCAAGGGCGCGGCCTGCCCCTGGGCCAGGCGGGCGTCGAAATCCGCTCCGAACTGCAGGACCACCAGCGCATCGCCGCGGTCCACCGCCCGCGCAATGTCCCGAGGCGAGTCGAGCGTGGCGATCCGGTGGAAGACTCCCGTGCCGTCGAGCCGGGCGAGCAGCCTGGCCGATGCCTCGCCCCGGCTCTGATCGAGCACCGCATACGGCACGTCGGTCAGGTTGTACGTGGCGGCATAACCGAACACGAAGCTCTGCACCAGCGCCGGCACGACGAGTATGGCCCGGTTGGCGGGATCCTTCAGTATGGCCAGCAATTCCTTGCGGCATAGCTGGAGCAGGCGGCGCCAGAAGTCGATGAAGGCATCCATGCGTCAATCCAGTTTCTTGCGCGTGACAAATCGCGCCACGCCCAGCAGCACGATGGCGTAGCCCGCCAGGATGGCGCAATTCCTGCCGATCAGCGGCCAGTTGTTGCCGGCCAGGAACAAGGACTTGATCAGCTCCATGAAATAGGTGGCGGGCAGTATCTGGCCGATGACGCGTATGGCCACCGGCACGTTGCGCAGGTCGAACATGAAGCCGGAGAGCATCAGCGCCGGCAGGAAGCTCGCGATCAGGGCCACCTGGCTGGCCAGGAACTGGTTCTTGGTGATAGAGGAAATCACCAGGCCGATGCCGAGCGCCACGAGCAGGTAAAGCATGGCGGCGAAGAGCAGAACCGGCAGCGAACCGTACATGGGCACGTGGAACAGAAAGGCCGCGGCGGCCAGGCAGAGCGCCAGCCCGATCAGTCCCACGCAGAAATAGGGAACGATCTTGGACAGCAGCACTTCCACCGGCCGCGCCGGCGTGACGAACAACGCCTCCAGCGTTCCCCTCTCCCACTCTCTCGCCATGACGAGCGCGGTCAGGAACGCGCCCACCAGCGTCATGATGAGCACGATCAGCCCGGGCACCAGGTACCAGGTGCTGGTGTTGGCGGCGTTGAACCACATGCGGTCGACCACCTCGACGCGGCCCGCGGCGGACAGTCCGGCTTCGCCGCGGTCGGCCCGCTTCTGGTTCCAGAGGCCCAGCGCACCGGCGACGTAGCCACGTATCATCGTCGCGCGGCTGGCGTCGGCGCCCTGCAGCAAGACCTGCACCTGCGCATCGCCGGCCGCCAGGCGACGCGAAAAATCGGCCGGAACCAATACCGCTGCGTCCACGTCCCGATCGCGCATCAAGGCATAGGCCTCATGCGCCGATCCCACCACCCGCGGCGCCAGATAGCCGGGCATCGCGAGGCCGGCCACCACGTCGTGCGCAGCCGGCGAAGCGTCGTCGAGAACGACCGCCACGGGCGCGTTCTTCACGTCCAGCGAAAGTCCATAGCCGAAAATCAGGATCAGGACGATGGGCAGTGCGATGCCCATCATCAGATTGGCGCGATCGCGCAGCAACTGGCGTACTTCCTTGCGCGTCAGCGAGACCAGGCGGCGCCAGAAGCCTGCGGAGGTGGCAATGCGCGTGCCTTCGTTCATGCCGCGCCCTCCGCAAGGGACTCGCGCCGCCCCCGCTCGACGATGCCGATGAAGGCCTGTTCCATGTCCAGGCGCCGCGCCTCGGTCTCGCCCGCCAACTGCCGAACCTGCGCCGGCGTGCCCAGGGCCAGCAGCCTGCCGGCATCCTGGATGACGATGCGGTCGCAGTACTCGGCTTCTTCCATGAAGTGCGTCGTCACGACGATGGTCGTGCCGCCTTGGGCGAGCGCCGTAATGCGGCGCCAGAAATCGCGGCGGGCGAGCGCATCGGCGCCACTCGTGGGCTCGTCCAGGAACAGGATCTCCGGCTCGTGCAGCAGGGCGACCGCCATCGCGAGACGCTGCTTGTAGCCGCCCGGCAGCCGCCCGCTGGCCGCATGCGCCTCGCCCTCGAGGTCGAACTGTGCCATGACGGCCCCGATGCGCGCACGCAAGCGCTCGCCATGCAGTCCATAGGCATGGCCGAAGAACACGAGGTTCTCCATGACCGTCAGATTCCCGTACAGCGCGAACTTCTGCGATACATAGCCGATGCGGCGCCGCGCCTGCGCCGGGGCCGTCCTCAGGTCGACGCCCGCCACTCGCAGGAAACCGCTGCTCGCGGGCAGCAGTCCGCACAGCATGCGAAATGTCGTGGTCTTGCCTGCGCCATTCGGTCCGAGCAGGCCGAAGATCTCGCCTTTGTTCACGGTGAAGCTGGTACGGTCCACGGCGGTGAAATCGCCGAACTTGCGAACCAGGTCGCGGACCTCGATGACCGGGCCGCCCCGGGCCGGCTCCGTCGGCAATGCCGCGCCGTGTCCGGGCAGCGGCGCGGCGGCGCCCGCTCCGCGCTTGTGCTCGCGCAACAGCACCATGAAGCCATCTTCCAGCCGGGCATCGGCGGGCCGCCACGCGGGGGACTCCTGGGCCGATGGCCGCCGGATCACTCGCACCTGCCCGCCTTGCGGCACGGCATCAATGACCCTGTCCGCGTCGTCGAGCAGGCGAGCCTGAAGCACCCGGGCCGGCTCGCCCGGCGACGGGACGGCGATAAAGCAAAGGCCACGCGCATGGCGGCGTATGTCCTCCGGGCGGCCCTGCGCCAGCAATTTGCCCTCGTGCAGCACGAACACGCTGGCGCAGCGTTCGGCCTCGTCGAGATACGTCGTGCTGACCACCACCGACAAGCGCTCGTCGTCGACCAGCTGCTGGACGATCTGCCAGAGCTCGCGGCGCGAAAGCGGGTCCACCCCCACGGTAGGTTCATCCAGCAGCAACAGTTCGGGAGAACGGACCAGCGTGCAGGCCAGTCCGAGCTTCTGCTTCATGCCGCCGGACAGCTTGCCCGCCGGCCGCGCCGTGAAACGTCCCAGATCGGTCATTTCCAACAGCCGCTGGTACCTGCGCTGGCGCTGAACCATCGGCACGCCGTGCAGGTCGGCGTACAGATCCAGGTTCTCCTGCACGCTCAGGTCCTCGTACAGGCCGAAACGCTGCGGCATGTAGCTGATGCGGTTCTGCACGTCCTGCGGGTGGGCCGCCACATCGATGTCCAGCACCCGCAGCGCGCCCTCCGGCTTCATCAGGCCGGCGATCAGCCGAAGCAGCGTGGTCTTGCCCGCTCCGTCGGGCCCCACCAGCGCGGTCAAGGCACCGGCGGGCGCCTCGAGCGATATGCCGTCCAGCGCCATGGTCTCGCGCCCCCCGTGCCCGGCCGGGAAGCGCTTGCGCACGTCGCGCGCCGCGACGACGGCCGCGGCGCTCATCGGGCCGATACCTTGTCGCCCTGCCGATCGAGGGCAATGCGCACCGTGGCCGGCATGCCCAGGCGCAGCCGGTCTTGCGGGTCGTCCACGATTACGCGCATTTCGTAGACCAGGCTGGTGCGCAACTCTTCGGTCTGCACGTTCTTGGGCGTGAACTCCGCCACCGACGAGATATAGCCAATTCGCCCTGCGATCGGCTGGTCGGGATGGCTGTCGGTAACGACCTGGGCCGCCATGCCGGGCCGCACCTGCCCCAGCCGAGGCTCGGGCACATAGGTTCGGACCCATTTGGGATCGGTCAGCGCAAGCGCATAGGCCGGACGCTGGGGCGTGGCCATGTCGCCCGGCTCGAGCAGTCTTGCCCGCACCACCGCGTCGGTAGGCGCCTTGAGCTCGGATTGTTCCAGCCGGTATGCGATCAGCGCCAGCTCCGCGCGGGACACGTCGAGCTGCGCCTGGGCCTGGGCAATGTCTTCCTTGCGCGGCCCGACCCGGGCCAATTGCAAGGCCTTGCCGCGATCCTCCCATTGCGCGCGCGCCACCCGCAGCCGAGATTCGGCATTATCGAGATCCTGCCGGCTCACGCCGCGCCCCCCGGTGTTCGCCGCAATCCCTTTCAAGCGCTCGAGCTGCTGCGCGGCCAGCTCGACCTCCGCCCGGGCTGCCGCCACCTGCGCCTGGGCCTGGGCGATCTCTTCGGGCCGCGTCCCGTTGCGCAACCGCAGCAGCGCCTGCTCCTGCACGGCGATCCGGGCGCGGGCCTGGGCTTCCTGCAATTGCAAGGCACGACGGTCCAGCACCGCAAGCACCTCTCCCGCCTTGACCCGGTCCCCCTCCTCCACGCGCATCTCGGCCACCCGGTCGCTGCCGTCGAACGCCAGCGATATCTGGCGGATGTCGACGTTGCCATAGAGCGTCAGGCCGTCCTCGGCAGGAGCCGGACGCCATGCATACCATGCCGCGCCCGCCACGGCGGCGGCCACCACCACGCCCGCAATCACCACTTTCTTCATCGCCGGACCCCAAGCTGTCGGTGTCCGGATTATATAACTCAAATTTCAATTTGGAATATGATGTTTTACACTTCCCCCTGCATTCTTCAAGGAACCGGCCTCTTCCGAATGGCAGCCAGAGCAACAAGACCTTCGACTCCCGCGCGTTCGCCCCGCATGGACGGTGAAGCCACCCGCGCCCGCATCCTCGAAACGGCCGGGCAGCTTTTTGCCGAGCGCGGCTACGCCGACACCACCAGCAAGGCCATCTGCGAACGGGCGCAATGCAACATGGCCGCGGTCAACTACCACTTCGGCAGCCGCGACGGCCTTTATCTCTCCCTATTGAAGGAAGTGCACAAGCACCTGATCAGCCTGGACTATCTGGCGCGGCTGGCGCACAGCGCCCAGCCTCCGCGGCAGAAACTGGAGGCGTTCCTGGACGGGCTCACCGCCAGCCTGCTGAATTCGGAGGGCTGGCACATTCGCCTGTGGGCACGCGAGGTGCTGGCGCCCTCGCCGCACCTGGCCGGCATCATCGAAGCCGAAGCCCTGCCCAAATTCGGGCTTATCAGCGCCATCATCGGCGAGATCACCGGCATCCCCCCGGGGGATCCGGCGCTCACCCGCTGTGTCCTGAGCGTAATGGCGCCGTGCATGATGCTGCTGGTCATCCACCGGGACATGAACAGCCCCATCCAGGCCATCTTCGAACAGCCGGCCGAAGTCCTGGCCTCTCACCTGAAGACCTATGCGCTGGCGGGACTGGATGCGATCGTGGCGGCGCGCGCGGCTCCGGTGCGCAGCAAACGCGCGCGATAAGGGCGGGAAGAGACCGCCCTACTCTCCTTGCAAGCCGTGGCGGGCGACCACGTCCTTCCACCGGGCGAACTCCTTGCGGTTCAACTCGGCGAACTCCTCGGGCGACGTCAGCACGACGTCATAGCCCTTCTCGAGAAGATCCTGGCGCATCTGCGGCGCGCCCATGATGGCGCCGACCTCGTCGTGGATGCGCTGGACGATGGCCTTGGGCGTGCCGGCCGGCGCATACATGCCGACCCAGATCGACAAGTCGTATTCGGGATAGCCCGACTCCGCGACGGTGGGAAGGTCGGGCACCAGCCGCGACCGGACCTTGCCGGTCTGCGCCACCGGCTTGAGCTTGCCCGACGCCACGTTCGCGCGCGACGCCTCCACCGTGCTGATCAGCATGGTGGAGCTGTTCTGCATCACGTCCATCGCCGCCACGCCCATGCCGTTGGCCGGGATGTGCCGCATTTTCGTATCCAGCATGTCTTGCAGCACCAGGGAATACAAATGCGTGGTCGAGCCCGGGCCGGGCGAACTGTAGCTGGCGTTATCGCCCATCTTCTTCAGGTAGGACACGAACTCGGGAAAGGTCTTGGCCGGTACCGAGGGATGGGTCAGCACCAGCATCTGCCCGGAAGCGATCTGCCCGATAGGCGCGAAATCCTTGACGGGATCGTAAGGCGTCTTGCGCGACGCGGGCGTGATGACATGGGTATTGAGCGACATCATCAGCGTATAGCCATCCGGCGCCGCCTTGGCCACGTACGCGGTGCCGATGGCCGCGGCCGCGCCGGGCTTGTTCTCGACCACCACGCTCTGTCCCAGCCGGGCAGCCAGCTTGTCCGACAGCAGCCGGGCCAGGGTATCGGCGCTGGTGCCCGGCGTATACGGCACGACGATCTTGATCAACCGTGACGGGTAGTTTCCCTCGGGCTTGGCTGCCGGCTGTCCATGGACGGCCGTACAGGCCAGGCCCAGCGCCGCGGCGAGCGGAAGCTGCAAAGGGAAAAGAACGCGTTTCATGCTTGTCTCCTGACGATGTCCTGGTCGTCCGCCTTGGAAGTACGGACGAATGCTCGCTTCGGCTCTGCGGCCGATGAAGATCCGGCGCCGGGCGGTTCCCCGGTGAATCCGCCGCGCTCGCATCACTCTAACACACATACTATATGTATTTTTAAGTGTTAGCGACTAAGGGAAGTCACGGGGGCGGTGGCCGGCGAACCGCCGCCCGCCGGCCACGGTTGCGATCCTCCGGGTCGCCCTCATATAGTCAGGCATGACCATCGCCCTCCACCCCGTCGATACCCTGCAGGGGTTCCATCCCGCGGTCGCCGCCTGGTTCCGCCGTGCATTCGGGTCGGCCACGCAGGCCCAGCGCCTGGCCTGGCCGCATATCCGGGCCGGCCGCTCGACGCTCGTGGCCGCCCCTACGGGCTCCGGCAAGACGTTGACCGCCTTCCTCGCCGCCATCGACGAGTTGGTGCGCATGGGCGTGGACGCAGGCGGCGAACTGCCCGACGCCACGATGGTGGTGTACGTATCCCCCCTGAAGGCGCTCTCCAACGACATCCGCGTCAACCTGCAGGCGCCCCTCGAGGGCATTGCCGAGGAACTGGAACGCCTGGGCCTGCCCGATCCAGGCATCCGCACGGCGGTACGCACCGGCGACACCGAGGCCCAGGCCAGGCAGGCCATGCGCAAGCGGCCTCCGCACATCCTCGTGACCACGCCCGAATCGCTGTACGTCCTCCTGGGCTCGGACAGCGGGCGGCGCATGCTGGCGGACGTGCGCAGCGTGATCGTCGACGAAATCCACGCCATGGCGGGCAACAAGCGAGGCAGCCACCTGGCGCTCAGCCTGGAACGGCTGGATGCGCTGTGCGGCCGCCGCCCGACCCGGATCGGGCTCTCGGCCACCCAGAAACCGCTTTCCGCCGTCGCCCGCTTCCTGGTCGGCCGCGAGCGCGCCGGCGCCTGCGAGATCGTGGATATCGGCCACGTGCGGCGCCGCGACCTGGACCTGGAGCTGCCGCCCGTTCCGCTGGAAGCCGTCATGGCCAACGACGTCTGGGAACGGGTATACGACCGCATGGCGGAACTGGCGTCGCAACATCGCACCACCCTGGTTTTCGTCAATACCCGCCGCATGGCGGAGCGGGCAGCTCGGCACCTGGCCGAACGCCTGGGCGAAGAGGCGGTGGCGGCGCACCACGGGAGCCTTGCCAAGGAGCATCGGCTCGACGCCGAGCAGCGGCTCAAGCGCGGCGAACTGCGGGTGCTGATCGCCACCGCCTCGCTGGAACTTGGCATAGACATCGGCGACGTGGACCTGGTCTGCCAGGTGGGCTCGCCGCGCGCCATTTCCGCCTTTTTGCAACGCGTCGGGCGTTCGGGCCACCACGTGGGCGGGATACCGAAGGGCCGCCTCTTTCCCACCTCGCGCGACGACTTGATCGAATGCGCGGCGCTGCTGGACTGCGTGCGCCGGGACGAACTGGATGCCCTGCACATCCCCGCCGCGCCGCTGGACGTGCTGGCCCAGCAACTGGTGGCCGAGGTGGCCTGCCAGGAATGGAGCGAGGACGCGCTCTACGACCTGGTCCGGCGCGCCGAACCGTATGCCGGCCTGGAGCGGCCGGTGTTCGATGCCGTGCTGCGCATGCTGGCAGAGGGTTATACCGGCCGCCAGGGCGTGCGGGCCGCCTATCTCCACCGCGACCCGGTGGCGGGCGTGCTGCGCGGGCGGCGCGGCAGCAAGCTCACCGCCGTCACCTCCGGCGGCACCATCCCGGACAACGCCGACTACACCGTGCTGCTCGAACCGCAGGGCTTGATGGTCGGCACCGTCAATGAAGACTTCGCTGTGGAAAGCCTGGCCGGGGACGTCTTCCAGCTGGGCAACACGTCCTACCGCATCCTGCGGGTGGAGGCCGGCCGGGTGCGCGTCGAGGACGCGCACGGCGCCGCGCCGAGCATTCCGTTCTGGCTAGGCGAGGCGCCTGGCCGCAGCGACGAACTGTCGGCCGGCGTGTCCCGGCTGCGCGCCGAGGTCGAGCGCCTGCTCGGCGATACCCCGGGCGCCGCGCCCGACATCGAGGGCGCCATCCAAGCGCTGATGGACGAGATCGGCCTGAACGCGGCGGCCGCCCGCCAGATCGTCGAATACCTGGCTCGCGCCCGCGCGGCGCTGGGCCGGCTCCCCACCCAGGACACCCTGGTAATGGAACGTTTCTTCGACGAATCGGGCGGCATGCAGCTGGTGGTGCATTCGCCCTTCGGCAGCCGGCTCAACCGCGCCTGGGGACTGGCCCTGCGCAAGCGTTTCTGCCGCAGCTTCAACTTCGAGTTGCAGGCCGCCGCCACGGAAGATGCCATCGTGCTGTCGCTCTCGACCAGCCACAGTTTTCCGCTGGACGAAGTCTGGCGCTACCTGCGTTCGGCCACGGCCGAGCATCTGCTGGTGCAGGCGCTGCTCGATGCGCCGCTGTTCAACGTCCGGTGGCGCTGGAACGCCACCACCGCGCTCGCGCTGCCGCGCTACGTGGGGGGACGCAAGGTGGCGCCGCAGTTGCAGCGCATGAAAAGCGACGACCTGCTGGCCGCGGTGTTTCCCGACCAGGCGGCGTGCCTGGAGAACGTGGCGGGAGAACGGGAAATCCCCGATCACCCGCTGGTTGCCCAGACGATCGACGACTGCCTGCACGAGGCGATGGATGCCCAAGGGTGGCTGGCCTTGCTGCGCCGGATCGAACAGGGCAAGGTCGAACTGGTGGCCCGAGACCTCCCGACCCCGTCGCCCCTGGCCATGGAGATCCTGAGCGCGCGGCCCTATGCCTTCCTGGACGACGCGCCGCTGGAAGAACGCCGCACGCAAGCCGTGCTGGCGCGGCGCTGGACCGATCCGGAATCGGCCGACGACCTCGGCGCCCTGGATGCCGGCGCCATCGAGGCGGTAGCCGCCGAAGCCTGGCCGCAGGCGCGCAACGCCGACGAGATGCAGGAAGCCTTGATGAGCCTGGCCTGCATTGCCGAGGCGGAAGCGGAATCCAACGAAGGTTGGCCGGACTGGCTTGAAGCGCTGGCGCGCGCAGGCCGGGCGACCCGGCTCATCGTGCGGCCGGGCGCCATCCTGTGGACGCCGGTCGAACGCCTGGCCTGCGTGCGCGCCCTTTACCCGGCCGCCGATGCCAATCCGCCCATCGCCATCCCCGCGGGCTACGACGAACCATGGGAAGCCGATGCCGCCTTGGTCGAAGTCGTCCGTGCGCGGTTGACCGGGTTCGGCCCTCGCACCTTGCCTCGCATCGCTGCCGACCTGTTTCTGCCCGAACCGGCCGTGGCAGCCGCCCTTGCCCAGCTCGAGAGCGAGGGCTACGTCATGCGCGGCCGCTTCGATCCGGAGGCGCGCGAGGAAGAATGGTGCGAGCGCCATCTGCTCGCGCGCATCCACCGCTACACCATCAAGCGGCTGCGGCGCGAAATCGAGCCGGTCGAGCGCCAGGACTTCATGCGGTTCCTGCTCGAATGGCAGCACGTCGCCACGGACGCCCGCCTGCACGGCCCCAGTGCGCTGCCACAGGTCATCGACCAGCTGGAAGGCTACGAGGCAGCCGCCGGCGCCTGGGAATCGGATCTCCTGCCGGCGCGGCTCGAGGGCTACAGTCCCGGCTGGCTGGATGAGCTGAGCCAGGCCGGCAAGATCGTCTGGATGCGCCTGGCGGGCCAGGGCCGCTCCGCCACCGGCCCCGTTCGCGCCACGCCCATGGTGCTGCTGCCGCGGCGCCACCTGGGCAGGTGGCAGGCCTTGGTCCCGCCGGATTGGCAGCCCGAGCTGTCCCCACGCGCGCAACGCGTCCATGAAGTCCTGGCCGGCCAGGGAGCCATGTTCTTCGACGAACTGCTGGCGGAAACCCGGCTGCTGCCCAACGAACTGGAAACCGCGCTGGGCGAACTGGTCGCCGCGGGCGTGGGCAATGCCGACAGCTTCGCCGGCCTGCGCGCGCTGCTCATACCCGCCTCCCAGCGCACCGCCCGCGAGCGGCGCCGTGCGCGCCATGGCACGACACTGCACGACATGGACCAGGCCGGTCGCTGGGCGCTGCTTCGCCGCGCCGCCGCGCCACCGCCGGCCGCACCCGGCAGGCGCCTCCGAACCGACCCGCAGGTCCTGGAACACATCGCGCTGGTGCTGCTGCGCCGCTACGGCGTGGTCTTCTGGCGATTGCTGGAACGCGAGGCGCGCTGGCTGCCTCCCTGGCGCGAGCTGTTGCCCGTCTTGCACCGCCTCGAAGCCCGCGGGGACGTGCGAGGCGGCCGCTTCGTCGCGGGCCTGGCGGGCGAACAATTCGCGCTGCCCGAGGCCATCCCCCTGTTGCGCAGCATCCGGCGCCGCGAGGCCGGCGGTGAACTGGCCTGCGTATCGGCCGCCGACCCGCTCAACCTGGCGGGCACACTGCTGCCCGGCGAGAAGGTCCCAGCACTGGCGGGCAACCGCGTGCTCTACCGCGACGGCGCGCCCGTCGCCGCCGCCGTCGCCGGCGACATCCGCTATCTGGTCGAGGCCTCGCCCGGTGAACGAGAACGCCTGCGGACGGCGCTGGTAGCCCAGCGCTGAAGGCCGCGGCGAGTATCCGCGGCAGCCATGCAAACCGTGGAAATACGAAAAGCAGAAATGCGGAAAACAAAGGGTATCGCCATGCCCAAGACGCTACAATTGCCCGCTGCGCAGGCGGCCACGCCGCCCCGGCCGGACAGGCCGCAAGACCCGGCCCGACGCCCTCTTCGTCAAACAGGAATCGCCCAGCATGATCATCGATTGTCACGGTCACTACACCACCGCACCGGCCGCCCATAACCAATGGCGCGATCAGCAGAAGGCCAACTTCAAGGCCAGCGGCGACATCGACCCGGCTTATCCGAACATTTCCGACGACGAGATCCGCGAAACGATCGAGAAGAACCAGTTGCGCCTGCTGCGCGAACGGGGCGCGGACATGACCATCTTCTCGCCGCGCGCCTCGGCCATGGAACCCCACGTCGGCGACGAACGCGTCAGCCAGGTCTGGGCACGCCGCTCGAACGACCTCATCAAGCGGGTCGTCGACCTCTACCCCGAGACCTTCATCGGCGTTTGCCAGCTCCCGCAGTCGCCAGGCACCTCCATCGCCGGCTCCATCGCCGAACTCGAACGCTGCGTCAACGAGCTCGGCTTCGTCGGCTGCAATCTCAACCCCGACCCCTCGGGCGGCAGCTTCAGCGCCCCGCCGCTGACCGACCGTTCCTGGTATCCCTTCTTCGAGAAGATGGTCGAACTCGACGTGCCGGCCATGATCCACGTCTCGGGTTCCTGCAACTGCGCGATGCACGCCACCGGCGCCTACTACCTGGCCGCCGACACCATCGCCTTCATGCAGTTCATCGAGGGCGACCTGTTCCGGGACTTCCCCACGCTGCGCTTCATCATTCCCCATGGCGGCGGCGCCGTCCCCTACCACTGGGGCCGCTACCGCGGCCTGGCGGACATGCTCAAGCGTCCTCCGCTGGCCGAGCACGTGATGAAGAACGTCTACTTCGACACCTGCGTCTACCATCAGCCCGGCATCGACCTGCTGTTCGAGGTCATCGACGTCGACAACATCCTGTTCGGCTCGGAAATGGTCGGCGCGGTGCGCGGCATCGATCCGCAGACCGGCCATTACTTCGACGACACCAAGCGCTACATCGATGCGCTGGACATCTCGGCCGAGGACAAGCGCAAGGTGTTCGAGCTGAACGCGCGCCGGGTCTATCCGCGCCTGGATGCACAGCTGAAGGCGCGCGGCTTGTAATAAGCATCCCCGATCGTTTCGCGGCCCGTACGGGGCCTGCCGGCACTTTCCCACGATGCCGGCAGGCCCCGTACGCATTTCCGGGTGTCTCTCCGCCCTCCGATACCTGACCGTTATCGCTAGAGCAAACCAGACATCTTCCCGTTTTCCCCGCAAGCCTTTACCCTCTCCGTCAGGCCTCCGGCGCGGGTTGCCACCCTCCTGCCGTTCGCCCCACCCAGAACGAAGCGGCCGTCCGCGGCGTTGCCCATGCCGCTGGCCGCCCACATCCAACGAGACAGGAATTCCCGATGCGCTATCTCCGTTTCATCCATGACGGCACCAAATACCTGGGCACCCGCGACGGCGACAAGATCCGGATCCTCGGCGAGGCATCCATCGAATCCTTGCTGGCCGCAGGCACGGACCTGGAGACTTATGCCTCCACGCGCGGCGGCGGCAAGCTGGTGAACGAGGCCGATATCACCTATCTTCCCATCGTCGAACATCCTGCCAAGATCTTCTGCATCGGGCTCAACTACGCCGACCACACCAAGGAAAGCAAGTACGAACAGCCCGCGTATCCGACGATCTTCCCGCGCTACGACACCAGCCTCGTCGGCCACGGCCAGCCCATCATCCGTCCCCGCGTCTCCGACTCCCTGGATTTCGAAGGCGAACTGGCGGTCGTGCTCAAGCGCGGCGGGCGGCACATCAAGAAGGAGAACGCCCTGGACTGCGTCGCCGGCTATGCGTTGTTCAACGACGGCTCGGTGCGCGAGTACCAGTTCCTTTCCCCGCAATGGACGGTCGGCAAGAACTTCGATGCCACCGGCGCCTTCGGCCCCGAGCTGGTCACCGCCAGCGAAGTACCAAAAGCGGCGCGCGGCCTGCGGCTGGAAACCCGCCTGAACGGCGAAGTCGTACAGTCGGCCAGCACCGACGACATGATCTTCGACATCCCCACGCTGATCAGCGTCATCAGCGAAGCGATCACGCTCGAACCCAGCGACGTCATCGTCACCGGCACGCCTGCGGGCATAGGCTGGGCCCGCAACCCCAAGCTGCTGATGCGCGCCGGCGACGTCTGCGAAATTTCAGTTACGGGGTTCGCGCCGCTGCGCAATCCGATTGCCGACGAAGCCTGATACGGCGCGGCGCCCGACCGCATGACAGGAGGAGACAAATGACGACACGGACGACCGCCGGCGACGAATCCCGGCAAGCTTCGGTGCATTCCATCGACCACTACGCGCTGACGGTACCCGACCTCGGCCAGGCCGAGCATTTCCACAAAGCCTTCGGCTTGTCGGTGACACACGAAAACGGCGGACTGGCGATACGAGCCCAGGACGGGCACGTATCGGCGCGGATATACGAGGGCGAACGCAAGGCGCTGGCCTATCTCAGCTTCAACTGCTTCGCCGACGACCTGTCCGGCGTCCGCAGCCAGTTGGACAAGGCAGGCGTCGCACCGGCCAGCGGTGCGCCCTATGCCACGACGGAGGGGTTCTGGTTCCGGGATGTGGACGGCAACCTGATACAGGTAAAGGTCGGCCCCAAGACCACGCCGGACGCCAAGAGCCCGCTGCGCAACATCCATGCGCCGGCCGATGCGCGCGGCGCCAGCTTCCGCAGACAAGTGGCCCAGGTGCGCCCGCGGCGGCTCTCGCACGTGCTGCTGTTCACGCCCGACGTTTCCCGTGCGCTCGCCTTCTACGAGAAAACACTGGGCCTGCGGCTCTCGGACCGTTCCGGTGACGGCATCGCGTTCACCCATGCGCCGCACGGATGCGATCATCACCTGGTCGCGTTCGCGCGTAGTTCGGCGCGCGGCTGGCACCATGCGGCCTGGGACGTGGCCAGCATCGACGAGGTCGGCCAAGGCGCTGCCCAAATGGCGGCGGCGGGCTATGCGCGTGGATGGGGGACGGGGCGTCACGTGCTGGGATCGAACTTCTTCCATTACGTACGCGACCCCTGGGGTTCATACTGCGAATTCTCGGCGGACATCGATTACATATCCGCCGGGCACAAATGGCCCTCGGGCGATTTCGCGCCGGAAGACAGTCTGTATCAGTGGGGGCCCGATCTTCCCTCGGATTTCATCCAGAACACCGAGGCCTGATCGGCCTCCATGAATGGGAAGGGCCGCGCCCATCTTGGCGCGGCCCTTTTCCTTTTCTGCGCGGCAACACGTCAGGCCGCCATCGCCCTGCCCGTGGCAAGCGCGAGCAGCGGTCGCGCATCCGCCCCGGCCTTGCCGCGCCAGGCGATGTGGTGATCCGGGCGGATCAATACGCGGTCGGCGCCATAAAGGACGCGCGCAGCCTGGTCGTCGATCTCGAGGAAATCCAGGCGCAGGCCGTACTCATCCGCCACGGCACGCCACGACGCGCGCTCGACATCGTTCATTCCCTGGAAGGCCAGCAGCGTGAAATCGCGCCCGAACAGATCGAACAACACCTTGCCGCGCACGACGGCATGCGGCGCGCGCGATCCGGGCAAGGCCAGGGGCACGTAGCGATTGGGATCGTCTTGAGGAGCGGGGCCGGGCTCGATGGCGACAATGGGGCTGTCCAGGTAGCGCACGCCCAGTTGCAGGCCCGGGATATTGAATTCGCTGGCCACGTGCGCGGCCAGCCTGCGTCCGAGCTCGGCTCGCGCGCGCTCGCCGGCCGCGCCGGCGGCGTCTATGTCTGCATCGGGGCGGATATTCCCGATGCTGTCCGCCATGCGGCGCGCGAATGCCGTGTTGCGCAGCGCCATGGGCCGGCGCTCGCGCTCGTAGCTTTCCAGCAGCGCAGGCGGCGCCGCGCCCTGCACCACGGCCGCGAGCTTCCAGCCCAGGTTCACCACGTCGTCGATCGACGTGTTGTAGCCCATTCCTCCGGTCGGGGTGAAAAGATGCGCCGCGTCCCCGGCCAGGAACATCCGGCCGCTCGCCATCTTGTCGGCCACCAGCGTATAGCCCGCGACCCAGGGCATGCGGTCGATCAGCTCGAAGTCGAATTCGCTGCCTACCACCGCTCGCGCCACGGCCACGGGATCGATATCGGCGGGTTGCCGTCCCGGCGCCAGTTGCACGGCCAGGAGGAAGGTCTCGACGCCGTCGACGGCAATCAACAGGCCGCGCTGGTGCGCATTCACGGCCCAGTACTGCCAGGCGGGCTCCTTGCCCATCACCCCATAGAGCTGCCTGGAGCGGAAATAGATCGACAACATCTGGCCGCCGAAGAAATCCCGCTGTTCGCTGCCCTGTCCCGAGTACCCGATGCCCATGGACTTGCGCACCATGCTGCGGGGGCCATCGCATCCCACCAGGTAGCGGGCATCCAACCGCCACGGTTCGCCGCCCCCCTCCGGCTCGACGGTCACCGCCACGCCGTCGGCGTCCTGCTCGACCGCCACCGCCCGCTGGCCCAGGCATAGCCTGACGCTGGAATAGGCGGCGGCGCGCGTGCGCAGCACGGGCTCGATCAGCATCTGCTGCGCGCGGTGCGGGAGCTCGGGTGTGGGCCAGGCCTCGCTGCCGTAGTCGCCGGCGTTGCCCGCGGCGGGGTCGCCCGCCTGGCTGCGCCGCGCCGCATCGCCCCGGGAAGGGATCCGGAAACGCGCCAGTTCGTGGCCGGCCAGCTGGGTGCAATAGACCACGTCCTGCGGATAGTCCAGCGGCAGCCCCAGAGCCCGGATTTCATCGGAAAAGCCGCGCCGGCGATAGTGTTCCATCGTCCGGGACGAGGTGGCATTCGCCTTGGGAAACGCCGGCGGATCGGCATCCTCTTCCAGCAGGACGCACGGTATGTCGCGGCATCCCAGCTCGATCGCCAGCATCAGGCCGGCCGGACCGCCGCCCACGATGGCGATCTCCGTTCGCAGTGCTTTCACAGTGCATCTTCCCTCAATCGGTCGTCGCCCCCGTACGCCGGACCATCTCGGCGTAGCGAGGGGTATCCTTGCGCATCCATTCGGACACGATCGCCCCTGGGCTGCCCGCCGGCACGAAGCCGAAGGTCGCCATCTTGGCCTTGACCTCGTCGTTCTCGAGCGCGTCGCGCACGGCCTTGGCGATGGCGTTCACGCGCTCGGACGGCGTACCCGCGGGCGCCACGAGCGCCACCCAGGTGGACGCGTCCACGCCCTTGGGTCCGCCCGCCTCCTCCAGGGTAGGCACGTTGGGCAGCGCCACCGAACGTTTGTCGTCCGCCACCGCAAGCACCCGCAGCTTGCCGGCCTGCATCAAGCCGCCCGCAGTGGCGTACGAGCCCAGCGCCCACGTCACCTCGCCGTTCGCTACCGCGGAATACAACTGCGCGGTGTCCTTGAACGGCACGTGCAGCATCTGCGTACCGGTGGCGGCCTCCAGCTGCGCGGCGCCCAGGTGGCCGGGGCTGCCGACCGCCCATGAGCCATAGGTCACGCTTCCCGGCTTGGCGCGCGCCGCTGCGATCAGCTCGGGAATCGACTTGATGGGGCTGTCGCTCCCGACGACCACGAAAAAGGCGGTGCGATAGAGGCCGCTCACCGGGACGTAGTCCTTGACCGGGTCGTAGGGCAGTTTGCGGAACAGGCTCGGATTGATGGCCATGTGGCCGACGTCCACCACGCCCAGGTCATGCCCCGTGGCCGCCGCGCGGCGCACCGCCTCCATGGCGATGAAGCCGTTGCCGCCCGGCCGTGGCTCGACGACGACCGGCTGGCTCCACGCCTTCGAGAGGTGTTCGCCGAGCAGCCGCGCCACCGCGTCCGGGCCGCTGCCGGCGGGAAACGGGCTCAAGAGGCGCACCGGGCGGGAAGGAAAGGTCTCCGCCTGCGCAACCGGCGCGCCCAGCGGCTGCAGGGCTGCGGCGCACAGCGCCATCGCCGCCATGAGTTTGGGAAAGGCCATCGATCGTCTCCGTAGTCATGTGCTTGTTGTGGGGACGAGTCTAGTGAAGGGCACTGCCTACAGAAAGATGGCAAAATCCTCCCATCGATGCCTGGGTGTTATCGCCATGAAACTGCATCATCTGCGGGATTTCGTCGCCATAGCCGAAGCGCACAGTGTGCGCGGGGCGGCCCGGGCGCTCGGGCTGGCCCAGCCCGCCCTTACCCGCAGCCTGCGCGAACTCGAAGGCGAACTGGGCACGCCGCTGCTCGAGCGGCATGCGCGCGGGGTGGTGCTCACGCCCATAGGCGAAGCGTTCTACCGCCGCGCGCACGCCGCCATGGCCGAAATCCGGCGCGGACAGGACGAAGTCGCGCAGCTCCTGGGCACGCCCTCCGGATCCGTCACGGTGGGGCTGTCCAGCGCCGTCTGGCTGGCGATGGCGGCCGAGGCGCACGAGGCGTTCCGCCAGAAATATCCGGGCGTGCGGCTGCGCATGGTGGAAGGCTTCTTCTCCACGCTGGAAGGCCGGCTGCAGGACGGCACCCTCGACTTCTACATCGGCCCGCGCCCGGCCCGGCCGATAGGCGACAGCTACAAGGTGGAACTCCTGTTCCAGAACCAGCGCGTGGTCGTCGGGCGCAAGGGACATCCCAAGCGCAACGCCAAGAGGCTCGCCGAACTGGTTGGCGAGGACTGGATCCTGACAGGCGTGCAGGAACGCGTGGAAGCGGAATTCGAAGACGTCTTCGCCGCCCAGGGGCTGCCGCCGCCGGTGCCCATGACCCAGGCCGAATCCATGGTCGGCGTGGCGGCGCTCCTGTGTTCGACCAATGCACTGGCCATGCTGCCGAAGCAGTGGTTCCATTCGGAGCTGTTCGCGGGCGTGATCGAGCCCATTGCGCTGAAAGACGTGATCGACGGACCGGATATCGTGCAGATCTCGCGCGCCGGCGTGCCGTTGACGCCGGCGGCGACCTACCTTGCCACGCTGTTCGAACGCATCGCGGGAGCGCTGCGTTCCACTTCCTGAGGCCTGCGGCTCAGCCGGCCTGTTCGCGCCAGATGTCGAGGCTCTGCTGGGCCGGACGATCCGAAAAACTGAACAGGATCGCGTCGGTATCGGCGTGCAGGGTGTACGGCATCCACGATGGGCAAACGAAAACGTCCCGCGGGCCGAAGCGCAGTTCCAGGCCGCCTATGCGGCATACGCCGCTGCCCTCCCGGACGGCGTAGACGGTGGCATCGGTGGATCGATACGGGGTTCCGTCGAAGCCCTGGGGCAGATACTGCAGGAAGGTGCCGATGGTCGGCATCGCCCAGCCGCCCGTGACCGGGTTCACGTACTGCAGCTTGTGTCCCCAGCACGGATGCGGAGCCTGCGAGCGGGCGAAGGCCAGCAGGGCCTCTCGGCTTCTGGCATAGGGATACCAGCACAGCGGCGACGTCTTGCTGGCCGGCTGGAAACCGACCGGTTTCATCGTGGCCCCGAACTCCGCCAGGTTCTCCTGGCCGTCGCCGCCGCGATACGAGACGGTATCGCCCTTCTCCATGAACTGCGCATCGAAGAGCTCCACGATGGGCACGTCCAGGCCATCCAGCCAGACCATGGGCTCGCTGGAAGGATTGCCGTGGTCATGGAAGGCCCATGCCGGGGTAATGACGAAATCGCCCTCATTCATCGTGATGCGGCGCCCATCCACCGCGGTGAATGCCCCCTTCCCCTGCAACACGAACCGCATGGCCGACTGCGAATGGCGATGCGGGGGCGCCGCCTCGCCGGGGAGAATCAGCTGCAGCCCCGCGTAGAGGCTGTGTGTGATCCGGGACCGGCCGCGCAGGCCCGGGTTCTCCAGGACCAGGACCCGCCGCTCGGCTTCCTCCGCGCTGATGATGCGGCCCGAGTCCTGCAGATACGGCCACATCGTCGCCCACGGCCAGTGGCAGGGCTGGCAGGGCGTGGAAGGCGTGGGGGTGATCAACCCGTGCAGCACTTCCCACAGCGGCGCGCAGTGGCTGTCGTCGATCCGGCGATAGAACGCCTCGCGGCGCGCGCGTACGTCGTCCATTATTGCGGTATCTCCTTGGGGTCGTACATCCATGCCATGCTCTCCATGGTCTGCTGGGGCGAGCGCGACGCGAGGAAGGCATTGCGCAAATCGCGCGTGGCCCCGGCGGCATGGTAGGCATGGCCATAGAGGCGCGCGGTCAGCTGGGTCCGCGAGGTGCGCAGGTAGCGTGCCCGCTGGTAATCGAGAAACGCGGCGGCCGGATCGTCGCCCCGGTCCCGCATCTTGTTGGCCAGGCACACCGCGTCCTCCATGGCCATGCAGGCGCCTTGCGCCAGGTATTGCAGCATGGGATGCGCGGCATCGCCCAGCAACGTGACTCGCCCCTTGCTCCAGTTGGACACCGGCTCCCGGTCGCACAACACCCACATGCGCCAGGATTCGATCTTGTCCAGCATGCCCAGGACGAGCGGATGCGCGCCCTCGAAGCGCAGGTACAGTTCTTCCGGGTCGCCGTAGGTATCCCAGCCGTCCTCGTAGCGGTCGCTGTGAAATACCGCCACCAGGTTGAACAATTCATTGGCGCGCAACGGATAGTGGACCAGGTGATACTTCGGCCCCATCCAGACCACCATGGCGTTCAGGCGGTTGCCCAGCGGCACCTCGTCGGCCCGCAATACCGCGCGATACGCGATGTGGCCCGACACCCTGGGCTTGCCGTCCCCGACGATCGCGCCGCGCAGCGACGACCACAACCCATCGGCGCCGACCAGCGCGGTGCCCTCGACCCGTTCGCCCCGCTCCGTGCGCACCACCACCCCGCCGGCCGTCTCGTCGTAGCCCTCGACCCGGGTCGCGGCACGCAGGTCCACGCATCCGCTGGCGCGGCAGGCATCCAGCAGCACCTTGTGCAGGTCCGCACGATGGATCAATCCATAGGGTTTGCCGAACCGCTCCGGAAAGAGCTGGCCCACCGGCAGCTTCGTCAGCTCCTCGCCCGACAGCGCGTCCATGGCAATGATGTCGTCCGGGAAGGAGGCCAGTTCGCAGATCCGGTCGGTAATCCCCAGCGCATCGAAGGTGTAGAAGGCATTCGGTCCGAGCTGGATGCCGGCGCCGATCTCCTTGAACGTTTCCGCCTGCTCGAAGACATGCGTCGGCCATCCCTCCCTGGACAAGGCGAGCGCGGCCGCAAGTCCGCCGATGCCGCCGCCCGCGATCAGCACCGGCCGTCGATTGGCGGCGCTCATGCCGGCTCTCCCGCCGCGGAACGGACGGACACGACCATCCTGCCCACCCGCTCCACCTCGACCTCGATGACGTCGCCGGGCTCGACCGGCCCCACTCCCTCGGGCGTACCGGTGAACAGCAGGTCGCCGGGATGCAAGGTATAGAACGACGAGGCCAGTTCGATGAGCTGGGGAATGCCCAAGACGAGGTCCCGCGTGTTGGCCCGCTGGCGCGGCTGCCCGTTGACCGTCAGCCAGAACCCCAGGTTGCCCGGATCGCCCACCTCGTCGGGCGTCGCCAGCCAGGGACCGAGCACCGTATAGCTGTCGATCGACTTGCGCAGGCTGCGCTCTTCCGGCCCCCGGGTCGTCATGTCCAGGCCGACGCAGTAGCCGGCGATGTATTCGCCGGCGCGTGCGGCCGGAATGTCGCGGCCTCGCTTGCCGATGACCACGACGACTTCCGCCTCGTGGTCATTGCGGCGATCCGCATGCTTGACGGCGACGCCCTCGTCCTGGCCCACCAGCGAGCTGGTGGCCTTGAGGAACACGCCGACCCGCTGGATTTCCCCGACCTGGTTGCGATGATGGATCTGGGCGTCGTTCCTGGCTTCGTCCAGGTGCTTGAGATAGTTAACGGGCGCGGCGATGATCTTGCCAGGATTGGCAACCGGGCTGAGCAGGGACACGTCGGCAAGCGGTACGCTCGGCGCCCCGGGAAGCAGGTCGCGGATGCACCGCATGACCGCATCGAGATTGGCGATCAGCGGATCGAACCGCGGCAATGGATAGGTATGGGCGGGCAGGATGCCGAGGGCTGGCGTCACGTCCCTGACGCGATCGCCCTCCACCAGCCCCAGCCGATCCGCGTCGAAGCGGCAGAGCAACATGCATTCTCCTTGCTAGAGTCCTTGTCCATACGGCCGGCGCCTGGCGCGGCAGCGTTCTTGGGGAACTTTATGGGGGACCCCTTTATTGCGTCAATCGATGTTCTACTATTGATCCAATTTAAAAACGCAATAATTCATCATGAGCAAGCTGGATCTGACTGACCTGCGCCTGCTGCAATCCCTCAACGAGACAGGCACCGTCTCGGCCACCGCGGACGAGCTGGGCCTGAGCCAGCCCTCCGTCAGCATCCGCCTCGGCAAGCTGCGCCGGCATTTCAAGGACCCGCTGTTCGTCCGCACTTCGGCCGGCATGGCGCCCACGCCTCGGGCCTCGTCGTTGACGCCGGCCGTGCAGACCGCGCTGGCGCTGTTCGACGGCAGCGAGGGCCGCGAGCCCACTTTCGACCCGGCCACCTCCGATCGCGTCTTCCGCATCTGCATGACCAACACCGGGCAGATGGTCGTCCTGGCCCGCCTGCTGAATCGCCTGAGCGAGGTCGCCCCCGGCGTGCGCATCGAAGTGCGGGACCTGGACCCGGACACGCCCCGCCGCCTGGAGACCGGGGAAGCCGACCTGGCGATGGGCTATACGTCCAGCATGCAAGCCGGCTTCCACCAGCAGAAGCTGTTCAGCGAGCACTATGTCTGCCTCGTTCGCGCCGGCCATCCGCGCATCGGGGCAAAACTCACGAAATCCCAGTTCCTGTCCGAATCCCACGTTGCCGTCGTCACGACCGGCACGGCTCACTGGCTGCTGGACAAGGCCATCGACGATGCCGGCATCACCCGGAAAACCGCCCTGTGGGTGCCGTCGTTCCTGGGGCTGGAGGAAATCGTCGCCAGGACCGACCTGCTGGCGCTCGCCCCCATCCACCTGGCGCGCATTCTCGCCGCGCACGGCACCGTCCGATATCTCAAGGTGCCGTTCGAACTCCCTTCCTACCTGGTGCGGCAATATTGGCACGAACGCTACCACCGCGACCCGGGATGCAAGTGGCTGCGCGCCGTCGCGGCCGACATATTCGCCGCGGAACGCTAGGGCGGGCGGGGAACTCACCGCGAGCCAGGCACGACGCTTGCTGAGGATCGCCCACCTCAGTGAGAGGGGCACTTTGGAGAGTTCCATGAACAAATCGACCATCCCGGCCATGCAAAAGGCCGCCCTGAGCCTCCTGCTCGACGACCATCGCAACGCGAAAAAGCTTTTCAAGCAATTCAAGGAAGCCGGGTCGGACGCGGAAAAGGAAGAAATCGCCCAGACGGTCTGTAAGGAATTGACCATCCACACCATGCTGGAAGAGGAGATTTTCTATCCCCTCATCCGCCGGGAAGGCGGCCAGCCGTTCGCCGACATGCTGGACGAGGCGGTCGTGGAGCACGCCAGCGCCAAGGACCTGATTTCGCAGGTGCAGGCGATGCGCCCCACGGACGACATGTACGACGCCAAGGTCACCGTCCTGGGCGAGTACATCAACCACCACGTCAAGGAAGAAGAAGAGGAAATGTTCCCCAAGATCGTGAGCAAGAAGATCGACCTTCGGGAAGCGGCGGAAATGATGGCTACGCGCAAGGAAGAGCTGATGGGAACCGTGGCGGCCTGACGCCCCGGCGAGGCGGGACGGAGGCGGGAGGCCACGGCCTCCCGCCCCAGGCGCGCCGGGGCCCGGCGCAAACCTCATATACTTGCAATATACGGGGGGTTGCCTCCCCGGCAGGTGTACGTCCCTACCTCGCTGATGTCCAAGACCCATGAAGCAAGAACCCACGTTGCGCGACGAGAGCGCACCCCGTCCGGAAAGCGATACCAGCTTTCTCTGGTCCGATGCCCGGCTGCTCGGATTCAATCCCATGGACGATTCGCACAAGGAGTTCTATGACGTTGCGTTTCGCCTCCTGACCTGTACCCAGGACTCCGCCGCGGCCGCGCTCGATGCGTTCGAAGCGCACTTGAAGGAGCACTTCGGCCAGGAGGAGGAATGGATGCGCACCACGGGCTTCCCGCCCTCCGATTGCCACGTGCAGGAACACGAAGCGGTCATGAGTTCCACGCGCGAGGTCCGGGAACTGTTCCTCAGCGGCCAGGCGAACGTGGAGCTGGTCCACGATTTCGCCATCCACCTTTTCCAGTGGTTCCCCGGCCATGCCGACTACCTGGATGCGGCCCTGGCCGCCTGGATGAGCAAGCGAGCCTACGGGGGCAAACCGGTCGTCCTGCGGCGCAAGGTGTAGCAAGGTGAGCAAGCCGGCACCGGCTTACTACGAGGAGGGCGCCTTGCCCCCGCCTTGCAGCCCCTCGAACACCCGGCCCAGCCACTCCTGCCAGCGTGGCTCGCTGGCCGCGGCGTGCTGTCCGGCATCGTCGCCATACAGGTAGAGCGCCACGCTGGCGTTGGTGGCCTCGCCCATCCGATAGGTACCGATCAGGGCGACCCCGGGGCCGGGGCGGTCCAGGCGCAGCATGACATAACGTTGCGTACCGCTCTGCTCGATGCGCTCGACCACGCCCGATAGCGCCTCGGGTTGCGCCGGGGTCGTCCTTCGCTCCCCGACATTGGCGCCCGCAAGGCCCAGGCTTGCGGTCAGGCGTTTCCAGACTTCCAGGTGATCGGCCGGCACGCTTGCCATGACGAAGGCCGATGCCGCCTTTTCCCCCGCGAAATGCGCGAGATAGATGCGCAACACTTCGAAGAACGCCGGCCAGCCTTGCTCGAACCCCTCCAGATGGGCATCCCAATCGTCCTCGGCGGCCGATAGCGCATGGGTCATCCGGACAAGGCAGCCATCGCCCGGACGCGCGGCCAAGGTGATCTCCGTGGCGACGGGCGGCGCACCCTCGAACCATTCCCGCTCCACATAGCCGAAGCGCGAAGGAGGCTCCCAGGCCGTCACTTCGCCGGCGGAACTGCCATTCGGCCCGAAATCGAACCGGATGGCGCCGCCCACGCGCTCCTCGATCCGGGTCTTGGTGAACCAGGCGGTATTGCCCGGGCCGGTAGCCAGGGCCCGCCACGCCTGCTCGGGCGTACCGGGTACGACCAGCGCCATCTCGACCCAACGCTTGCCGTGTTCGTCTTTCCTGATGGGCATGGAAACTCCTTTCTGGTTGGAGCAGCGGCGCCGGAGGGCGGACGAAGCGGCCCCGGCCTGAGATAATGACGTGTCCATTTTGCCAAATCCGACGTGCCATGCAATTCCATCTGAACGGGTTCAAGCCCGGCGACCCCGAAATCTCCGAGCCCGCCGCGCAAGCCGCGGGCGCGCGTGCCGACACCCTGCCCGAGGAAGTCGACGTCCTCATCGTGGGCAGCGGCCCCACCGGCCTGACCCTGGCGACGCAGCTGGCGGCCTTTCCCGACATCAAGACTTGCATCGTCGAGCAGAAGCCCGGACCGCTGAGGCTCGGCCAGGCCGACGGCATCGCCTGCCGCACGGTGGAGATGTTCGAGGCCTTCGGTTTCAGCCGGCGCGTGCTCAAGGAAGCCTACTGGGTCAACGAGACCACGTTCTGGAAGCCCGACGACACGCGGCGCGAGCACATCGTGCGCAGCGGCCGGATCCAGGACACCGAAGACGGCCTCTCCGAGTTCCCCCACGTCATCCTCAACCAGGCCCGCGTGCACGACTTCTACCTGGAGGTCATGCGGAACTCCCCGTCGCGGCTCGAGCCGGCCTATTCGCGCCGCCTGCTGGAACTCGCCGTTGCCGAATCCGCAGTGGGCGGCTCGGCCAGCCATCCGGTCACGGCGCGTTTCGAACGCGTCGACGACGCGCACCGGGGCCAGGTCGAAACCGTGCGCGCCCGCTTCGCCGTCGGCTGCGACGGCGCCCACAGCACCGTGCGCAAGTCGCTCGGCCGCGCCCTGCATGGCGAGTCGGCCAACCAGGCCTGGGGCGTGATGGACGTTCTGGCCATCACCGACTTTCCCGACATCCGCCTCAAATCGGCCATCCACTCCGCCAGCGAAGGCAGCATGCTGATCATCCCTCGCGAAGGCGGTTACCTCGTGCGCCTGTACATCGAACTCGACAAGCTCAACGAGAACGAACGGGTCGCCAACCGGCAGATCACCGCCGACCGCCTGATCGCCGCCGCCCAGCGCATCCTGCGCCCCTATACGCTGGAGGTGAAGGAGGTCGCGTGGTGGTCCGTGTACGAGATCGGCCAGCGTCTGTGCGACAAGTTCGACGACGTGCCCGAGCAGGAGGAGCATGCCCGCCTGCCGCGCGTTTTCATCGCCGGCGACGCCTGTCACACGCACAGTCCCAAGGCGGGCCAGGGCATGAACGTCTCCATGCAGGACGGCTTCAACCTCGGCTGGAAGCTCGCCTCGGTCCTTCGCGGCCAGAGCAGCCCGCAGATCCTGCACACCTATTCCAAGGAACGCCAGACCGTCGCCAAGGAACTGATCGATTTCGATCGCGAGTTCGCCAAGATGTTCAGCGCGGCCCCCAAGGATCCCACCAAGGACGACGGCGAGGGCATCGACCCCGCCGAGTTCCAGCGCTACTTCGTCAAGCAGGGGCGCTTCACCGCCGGCACCGAGACCCGCTACTACCCGTCCATCATCAGCGCCGAACCCACCCACCAGGAACTGGCCCAGGGCCTGGTCATCGGCATGCGCTTCCATTCCGCGCCCGTCGTCCGGCTGGCCGACGCCAAGCCCATGCACCTGGGGCACACGGTCAAGGCCGACGGCCGCTGGCGCGTGTTTGCCTTCGCCGACGCCCAGGACCCGTCCTCCCCCGCGTCCCCCATCCATGCGCTGTGCGAGTTCCTCGCCGGCTCGCCGCTCTCGCCGGTCAGGAAATACACGCCCGCGGGCATGGACGTGGATAGCGTGATCGACGTCCGCGCCGTTTTCCAGCAAGGACACCGCGCGCTGGCGCTCAGCGCCATGCCGGCCTTCCTGCTGCCGCGCAAGGGCCGCTACGGGTTGATCGACTACGAGAAGATGTTCTGCCCCGACCTCAAGAGCGGCCAGGACATCTTCGATATGCGCGGCATCGACCGCCGGCGCGGCTGCATGGTAATCGTGCGGCCCGACCAGTATGTCGCGCATGTGCTGCCGCTGGACGCATACGGCGAACTCGCGGGGTTCTTCGACGGATTCATGGTGGAGGCGGGCTAGCGGCCTTGATCTCATCGCGCAACCCGGCGGCGACCCTGGACAGGTGATAGTCGGTGTCGCCCAGCGTGGCCTCGATCACGGTCAATCGCTTGAAGTAATGGCCGATATTCAGCTCCTCGGTAAGCCCCATGCCCCCATGCAGTTGCACGGCCTGCTGGCCGACGAACCTGGCGGCTTCCCCGATCACCGCCTTCGCTCCCGATACCGCACGGATCCGTACGCACGCATGATCGCTGTCCGCATACCTGGCGGCCAGAAGGGCCATGGACCGCGCCTTCTCCAGTTCGATGGCCATTTCGGCAACCCGGTGCCGAAGCGCTTGCTGTGCGCCCAGGCGGGCGCCGAACTGGTGGCGGGTCCGCAAATGCTCCATGGTCTGCCTAAGCAAGGCGCGCATGCAGCCGATGGCTTCGCCGCACAGGGCGGCCGTGCCCTGGTCCAGCACTTTATGGATGGCCGCCAGGGCCGGCGCCTTCAAGCGCAAGCGCGCCTCGTCGGGAACCATCGCACGATCGAGCCGGACCTCCGCGAAATTCGTTCCGTCATGGGCCTGCCGTGAATACCGGGTTACCCCGGGGGCTCCGGAGGCAACCAGGAACAATTGCTCGCGGTCCAGGCCGGCAGCGGGCTCTTCGATCCGCGCCGATACCAGCAGCCAATCGGCGTACCCGCCGCCCACGATGAAACTCTTGTCCCCCGTCAAAGTCCAGCCTTTGCCCGTGTGCGTCGCACGCGTCGCGAAACGCTCCGCGTCGTATCGGGAATCCGGCTCGAAATGGGCCAGCGCCATGGTGGCCCCTCCGGACATGAGCTCGCCCAGAAGATGGCGATGCGAACCGGAGTCGCTGCAAGCCAAGAGATTGCCGGCCAGCACGACCGCCCCCAGGTAGGGCTCGAGCATGAGCCCATCGCCGATTTCCTCCATGACCACCATGACGTCGCGGCTACTGCCCCCCAGTCCGCCCGCCTCTTCGGGCAAGGCCACGCCCAGGATGCCCATTTCGGCGAGGAACCGCCACGCCTCGGGGCAATATGCCCGCTCTCGTTCGAGGGCCCGGCGATGCTCGAAGCCGTAATGTCTACGTACATAGCGGACGAGGGCTTCCCGGACGCCCTCCTGCTCCTGCGTAAGGTTGAAATCCACAGTCTGCCCCTGCCTAGATATCCAGGACCTTCGCGATGATGTTCTTCTGGATCTCCGTGGATCCGCCGTAAATCGTCGTCTTGCGCATGTTGAAATAGGTAGGCGTGAAACCGTCATCGGAAGGCATGCGCCATCCCGGGGCGTCCCGCGCCTCGCTGTCGCGCCTGGAATCGAGCGCCCCATGAGGTCCGATAGCCAGCAGCGACACCTCGGACAGTTGCTGATGCACCTCCGAGCCCACCACCTTCAAGACGGATGCGCCGATATCCGAAACCGCCACGTCCCGATCTCCGGACAGCACCCGGAGGTTGAGCACTTCCAACGCCTGCAAGGCCAACTCTGCCCGTGCGAGCCTGGAGAGGAACAACGGATCGTCGACCAGCTTGCCGCCGTAATTGCCGGGATAGCGCCCCGCGGCCGATTTGAGCCGGCTCATCGCCGCCTGCGCCCTTCCCACCCGGGCGATGTCCGAGCGCTCATGCTGAAGCAGGTACTTGGCGTAGGTCCAGCCCTCGTTCTCTTCCCCGATAAGGTTCTCCCGGGGTACGCGCACATCGCGGAACCAGACCTCGTTCAACTCATGTTCGCCGTCTATCGTCGGAATGGGGCGGACCTCGATGCCCGGGCTTGCCATGTCTATCAGCAGGAACGAAATGCCTGCCTGGGGCTTGCCGGAGGTTCGGGTGCGGACCAGGCAGAAGATCCAGTTCGCATGGTGCGCCAGCGTCGTCCAGATCTTCTGTCCATTGACGACGTAGTGCTCGCCGTCCAGGACCGCGGATGTCTTGAGCGAAGCGAGGTCCGAACCGGCGCCCGGCTCCGAATACCCCTGCGCCCACCAGTGCTCCAGCGACAGGATCCTGGGCAGGAAGAAGGACTTCTGTTTCTCGGTGCCATAGCGCATGATGACCGGCGCGACCATGTTCAACCCGAACGGGATTTCCCGCGGTGTTCCCGCGAGCGCGCATTCGGTATCGAACAGGAAACGCCGGAGCGGATCCCAGCCGGTACCGCCATACTCCACCGGCCAGCCCGGGCCGCCCCAGCCATGGCGATGCAGGATGCGCTGCCAGCGCACATGGTCGTCCCGCTCCCAAGGCAGTCCCGCTTCCGCCTTGCGGCGCAGGTCCTCCGGGAAATTGCCCGCGATGAACGCCCTCACCTCGTCGCGGAAGGCGCGCAACTCGTCGCTCAACTCGAGGTCCATGTCCATCATCCCTCCAGACGGATTTCCGCCCAGGCCTGCAAGGCGATGTTGACGGCCTCGGGGCGCTCGAGCGTGCACAGATGGCCGCATTCGGGAATGACGACCAGCCGGCTATTGGGAATGGCCGAAGCCATCTCCCTGGCATGGGAGGGCGGCGTGATGGCGTCCGCATCGCCGACCACGATAAGTGTCGGGCAGGCGATCGCCCCCAGTCCGGGCCTGGCGTCGGGCCGTCCGCCAATTGCCTCTTGCTGGCGCAGATAGCCGGTCAGGCCGACCTCGTCGGTCATCGTCCGATGCGTGGCCCGCAACGCGTCGTCGGTTTGCCGGGACGGGTGCACGTTCTTGGCGTAGTGCAGAGGAGGAATCGCGACGTAGTCGCCTTCCCGCGCGACGGCAACCCGCGCATCGCGAATTTCCTTTTCCGCCGGCGTATCCGGGCGCGCGCTGGTAGCGAGCAACGCGACCTTCCCGATCCGTTCAGGCGCTCGTCTCAACATTTCCAGGGCCACGAAGCCGCCGAGCGACAGGCCGACCAGGGCAAAGATCGGCGGCGCGGTCTCGAGCATGGATTCGGCCAGGCCCTCGACGGAATTGCTGACCCTGTGGTCGCACACCGTGACCGGGCCGTACTTCCACAGCAGGGGTAGCTGATGCTGGAACAGCCTGGCTGAACAGTTCAGCCCGGGAATGAGCAGTATTGGCAAAGACATCGCGTACTCCGGAAGACAGCATTCAAATCAAGATGGGGTCGCGCGCCGCGCCTCGTCCTGCAGGACGCGCCACAGGATCTTGCCTACCGAGGATTTCGGAAGCGCGTTGACGAACTGGACCGACCGGGGACACTTGTACGCCGACATCCTCGCCCTCGCCCATTCCGCAAGCTCCCGCTCCGTCAGGGCATGGCCGTCAGCGCGTATGACCACGGCCTGGACGCTCTCGCCGCGATAGGCATCGGGGACGCCGATGACGCAGACCTCTTTCACGCCGGGATGCTGCAGCAGCACCTTTTCCACCTCCGCCGGCCATACCTTGTACCCGGAAGCGTTGATCATCCGCTTGGCACGGTCGGTCAGGAAAAAGTACCCTTCGTCGTCGACGTGCCCGATATCGCCCGTCCTCAGGAAACGGCGACCTTCGATGTCGATGAATGCCTCGCGCGTTGCTTCCGGATCATTCCAATAGCCGGAGAATAATTGAGGCCCTCGCACCACGATCTCGCCGGATTCGCCCGCGCCCGCGTACGCGCCGCCGTCGGGGTCGATGACCAGAGCCTCGGTGCCGAAGAAGGGAACGCCGATGCTCTGCCGCTTGGGCCGGACGACAGGATTCAAGTGCGTCGTCGCCGCGGTTTCCGTCAGGCCGTAGGCTTCGATGAATGTCACCCCCAACGTTTCCTCGACCCGGTTCGCAAGGGCGTCAGGCATGGCGGCTCCCCCCGAAGTCAGGCGCCGGAGACTGCTGAAGTCGAAGCCCGGCAGATCCGGCATGCCCAGCAGGTCCACAAGTGCGGTTGGCGGAATGCTCGCATGACCAATGCGCCGCCGCTCGATCAGCGCAGCGACGATCTCCCGGTCCCAACGCGGCACGACAACCGAGCTGCCTCCGACATACACCGGCAGATGAACGCCGTGATTCAGTCCGGAGACGTGGAACATCGGGGCAACGCCGAGCACCGGCGTTCCCGGGGCCACCCAATGCCACAGAGCCTGGCCGGCAATATTGTGCATGTAGGCGCGATGCGTCAGGAGACATCCTTTGGACCTGCCCGTCGAGCCGGACGTATAGACGATGCCCGAGGGGTCATCGGCCGTGGCAAGGGACGCCGCGGGCGCCTCCATGGCGGCGAGCACGTCGTGCCAGGCCACAATGCCTTCGCACCGGCGGGACGGCTCGAGCACCCAGGCCGGCAGGGTGTAGTCATGCGATTGAAGCAGATAGTCGCGATACACGACGCCAATGATGACCGACAAGTCGGTGCCGCTCGATGCGGCACCGAGTTCGGGCAGGAGATCCTGCGCGCATACCGCGACCCGGGCGCCGCTGTCCGACAAATAGTGCGCAAGCTCGGCCGCCCGGCTCATGGGGTTGACGGCGACGACCACCGCATCCGCCCGCAATACGGCATAGTAGGCAACGACCCACTGTGGGGAATTCTGCAGGTAGAGCAGTACCCTGTCTCCGCGCCGCACACCCGCCCGCCGGGTCAGCCACCCGGCCAGCCGTTCCACCTCGTCGTGCAAACGGCGATAGTCGATATCGGTGCCGAAAAAGTGCAGCGCCGTGGACGAAGCATAGCGACGCCGGGAAACCTCCAGCATGTCGTGTATGGTCGTTTCCGGCACGGCCAATTGCCGTGGCAGGTCCTTGGGCCAATAGAATCGACGCCCGGTCACTGAGGTTTCCATGGACGGGCGCTCAGTTCAGCGAGATATTCGCCGACTTGATGATTTTTGCCGTACTGGCGATCTCCGTTTCGATAATCTGCCTCATTTTTTCCGGCGAACTGGGAAAGGGGTCTCCTCCCGCGGCCAGGATCCGCCTTCTCATCTCCGGCTCGTTCAGGACTGCGACGAGCTCCTTGTTCATGCGATCCACGATTGCCGCCGGCGTGCCAGCAGGCATCACTATTCCGAACCAGGAAATGAAGTGGTAGCCCGCCACACCCGCCTCCGCCATGGTGGGCACGTCCGGTATCAATGAGGATCGCGTCGAACTGGTCTGGGCCAGTACGCGCAGCTTGCCCGCCTGGATGTGCGGCGTGGCGGTCGGCAGATCCGTGAACGCGGAATCAAGATGTCCCGCCACGACGTCCACCGTGGCGGGACCCGTTCCCTTGTAGGGCACGTGGATAAGCTCCGCTCCGGTCAGCTGGTTCAGCAGCTCGCCCGCCAGGTTGGTAGAACTTCCCGGGCCTGCCGAGCCGTAGCTGAAGCGCTTTCCCGCCTTGGCTCTCTCCAGCAATTGCGCCACGCTCTTGATGTCGCTGGATGCGTTCACCACGAACACCAGGGGATTGTTCACCACCATCGACACCGGCGCGAGATCCTTGAGCGGATGATAGGGCAGGTTCGGCATCAAGTTGACATTGGACGCCAGCGTACCGGCCGTCCCGAAACCCATGGTGTAGCCATCCGGTTTCGCCCGGGCCACCAGTTCGAGGCCAACCACCCCACCCGCGCCGGCGCGGTTGTCGAGGATGATGGACTGCCCCAGCCGCTTGCCCAGCTCGGGCAAGACTATGCGCCCCACGGTATCTGCCGACCCGCCAACGGCGTAGCCGACGTGGAACAGGATGGGCTTGCTCGGATAGTCGCCCGTGGCGCGATCCTGAGCATGAAGCGGCATGCACGTGAACAACACGGCAGCCGCCAGCGAACCACTTCCAACCACAGCCTTCATGATGCACCCCCGCACAAGGAAAGCGATCTCCGATCGCATTGGTTGAACATCCAGGACCTGCCTTCTTCGCCGCCATGCTATATCTCAATTAGGTAATTTTAGAAGTTTTCTATAAAAATAGAATCCATTTCGGATGGCTCCTCGGGCTTTCCCCTAGACGCCGGCCGCACCGATTTTTTTCTTTGCATTAGCTTTCTTTAGAAGCTAATATTCGAACCTCATCAGGCAAATGCGGCTGTCAGAACTGGAGGAGACTGTCATGGAAAACGCATTCTCTGCCCGCGAGTTCCGGAACGCGTTAGGTCTCTTCGCGACCGGCGTCGCCGTCGCAACCGCGTCGAACCATCGTCATCGAGCGGGCATCACGATCAATTCATTTGCGTCGGTCTCTCTGTCGCCTCCCCTCGTTCTATTCAGTGCCGCCAAGACGCTGAACTCCATCGATACGTTCAACGATGCCGCGGGGTTCACGATCAATGTCCTGAGTGCCGACCAGGCATCCCTCTCGGCGCAATTCGCCAAGGCGGGAGAAGACAAATGGCTCAACGTCGGCACTGCCGCCGGCAAGCACGGCGGGATCGTGATCACGCCCTGCCTGGTCAGCTTCGACTGCAAGCTGCACGCCAAATGCGATGGCGGCGACCACGTCATCTTCATCGGCGAAGTCACCGACATCATCGACGGAACGGGCGACCTGCCTCTGCTCTATTTCCGGGGAAGCTACCGCGACCTCGCACCGCGCTCCGGCGCCAGGCTTGCTGCCTGATCCGAATAACTTTCGCGAAGACAACCATGGCCCAAGACATCAAGAACGGATCTACGCATCTGGCCTCCCTTCGGGACGGCCGCTCGGTTTACATCAACGGCAAGCACGCGGGAGACGTCACCGAGCATGCGGCCTTCCGCAACGCTATCGCGTCCACCTGCGATCTGTACGACTTCCAGGCCGATCCCGACAGGGCGGAACTGATGACGTTCGAAACGGAGTCCGGCGCTCGCGTCAACCGCGCGTGGCAGGCGCCAGGCTCATACGAAGAGCTGGTGCGGCGGCGCGAGGCCCTCACGACATGGGCGGAACTGCATGGCGGTTTCATGGGACGCTCTCCGGACCATGTCTCCAGCGCCTTGCTGGGGCAACTGATGGGGATCGAGGTCTTCGAGCGACACGACATCAAGCGCGCCAACGCGTTTCGCGAATACTTCAGGTATGCGCGCGACAAGGATCTGTTCCTGACCTACGTCATCATCAATCCGCAAGCAGATCGCTCGAAAGACTGGGGCGACCAGCCGGCGGAAGACCTGGTCGCCTCCATCGTCGACGAAGACAGCGAGGGCATCACCATCCGCGGCGCGAAGATGCTGGGCACCAGTTCCATCATGGCCAATGAAGTCTTCGTCGCCAACCTGCAGCCGCTGCGCCCCGGCGAAGAGAATCTCGCTTTCGCTTGCGCGCTGCCCATGAACGCCAAGGGCCTGAAGGTCCTGTCCAGGAAGTCCTTCGAAGAACACGCGGTCTCCCATTTCGACAACCCATTGGCATCGCGCTTTGACGAAAACGACGCCTTGATGTACTTCGACGACGTCAAGGTTCCCTGGGACCGCGTCTTTGTCTACAAGGACACGGATACATGCCGGGCCCAGTTCCACGACACGCCGGGGCACACCATGCAGAACTACCAGGCGCAGATCCGCCTGATGGTGAAGACGCGCTTTCTTCTCGGCGTGGCAAGAAAGATCACCGAGACCATCGGTACCATCGCCCTGCCCCCCGTCCGCGAAAAGCTTGGCTGGCTGTCGGCCAAGGTCGCCATGGTGGAAGGCATGGTGTATGGCATGGAAGCGGCCGGTCACCTGCATAACGGCTTCTATGTACCCAACCGCAATCTCATGTATTCGGCTCAGGTCGTCACACAGGAGCTCTATCCACAACTGGTCAATGCGATACGCGAGCTTGCCGGAGGCGCGCTCATCATGCTGCCGTCCTCCGAGGACGACCTGAGAAACCCCGAGCTGCTTCCCATCATCCGCAAGACCCAGGTCTCGGGCCACATGAGCCCGGAAGAGCGCGTCAAATTCCTCAAGCTTGCCTGGGATGCGCTGGGCAGCGAGTTCGCCTCGCGCCACCTGCAGTACGAGATGTTCTATGCCGGAGCCCAGTTCGTTACTTGCGGCCATAGCTTCCGAACCCGCAATTGGGCCGAGTCGACGGGACTGGCCGAGCGAGTGCTGTCTGCCCGTGCCGCGCCTTCGCCTGCCGCCGCAAGGAACGCAGCCTGAGCACCTCATGAACCGGTGGCAACCACGTTGCGAGGGAGTTCGCATTCATGCTGCTTCAGCAAATTGTCAATGGCCTGCTCCTCGGCGGTGTCTACGTCCTGGTCGCGGTCGCGTTCTCCATCTGCTGGGGATTCCTGAACTTCGTTAACTTCTCGATCCCTGCGCTCTTTTCCCTCGGAGGATTCTGCATCTGGGTCTTCATGCAGTACGGGATAGGTTGGTGGCCCTCCGCCTTGCTGGCGGTTGTCCTGGCGGCAGCGGTCTCATGCATCGTGGAGCGCTTCACCTTCCGGTTCCAACGCAACGCCGGCCCCGTCGTCCCGCTGGTCAGCTCCCTGGGCTTTCTGATCCTGATCGAGAACGTCCTGCTCGCCCTTTATGGCTCCGAGGGCCGCGCGGTGCAACTTCCCTTGCAGGACGTGAACTGGCGCATCGACGGCCTGGTCATCAGCCTGCCCCAATTGGGAGGGTTGCTGCTGGCGATACTCCTGGTCGCGGGATTTTCCGTCGCGCTCAAGACGAGCAAGCTCGGGCGCGGAGTACGCGCGATTGCCGAAAGCCCGGATACCGCAGTCCTGCTTGGCGTACGGATCAACTCGCTCGTTCCCCTGGTTTTCCTGTTGGCCGGCGTGTTCTCCGGCCTGGCAGGCGTGCTGTTCGCCCTGGGATACCAGCAGGTATCGCCATTCATCGGCGACCAGGTGGCGCTCAAGGGCTTGTCCGCCATGGTCCTGGGCGGAATGGGCAGCATCTGGGGCGCGGTCTTGGGCGGGCTGGTCATCGGTATTGTCGAAGTACTGGCGATCCGCTTCTGGTCGGCCGATTTCGTCAAGATCGCGGTCTACGGGGTGTTGCTGCTCTTGCTGATCATCAAACCCTCCGGACTGCTCGGCAATGGCCAGACACGTCAGGAGAAATTCTGATGAGCGGCTACGTCGAGACCATCCTGGTCATGCTCAGCATCAATGTCATCCTCGCCTATGCGGCATTCCTGCCGCTCGCCGCTGGACAAGTCAACCTTGGCATAGCCGGCCTGATGGCAATTGGCGCATACGCGTCCTCGTACCTGGGTGCGGAGTATGCCGTACCCCCCGGCCCAGCCATCGCCATTGGCGTCTTGATCTCGGCGGCAGTGTCGATCGTGATCGCCTTTCCCATCCTGCGCACACGCGACATCTACCTGGCATTGGCGACCCTCGCCCTGGGCGAATGCATCAGCGGCATCATCATCAACACCGAGGCGCTCGGCGGTGCCGCCGGATACTCCGTCTCCGGTTACGTGGGCCTGCCGTGGATCGCCTCGTGCGCGATCGGCGTTTGCGTGCTGGTGTTCATCCTGTTTCGTACGCGCCTGGGGCTGTGCATCGTCTCGGTCGACGACGACGAGCGCGTGGCAGACCTGCTGGGTATCCATGTGCGCGCGGTGAAAGTAGCGGCATTCTCGATGGGCGGCGCGCTGGCCGGCCTGGCCGGCGGCCTGTACGCCCACTATTTCAGCTTCATCGAGGGCCAGCACTTCACCGTCCTGCTTTCCGTCTACGTCGTGCTGTATGTGCTGCTGGGCGGTGCCAAGACATTGATCGGCCCGCTTGCCGGCGCATTGATCTTCACGCTCATGCCCGAGCTCCTTCGCGCAGGCAACGAATGGCGCTACGCGCTGTTCGCGTTGTTCGTGATCGCCGTCATGGCGATACGTCCCCATGGGTTGTTCATGCCCGGCCAGCCTCCCTGGCGCCGGTTGGGCAGGTCGGGAGAAGCGAGATGAGCGATACCCTTCTCGCGCTGTCAGGCGTTTCGAAATCCTTCGGCGGGCTGAAGGTCATCGACGATGTCTCATTCACGATACCGCGGGGTTCGCGCAGTGCGATCATCGGCCCCAACGGCGCCGGCAAATCCACCTTGTTCAACCTGATCAGCGGCGCCTTCCCGACAGACCGGGGCAGCATTACCCTCGACGGCATCGAACTGACCGGCATGCCGGCACGCCATCGCGCCCGCCATGGCCTGACTCGCAACTTCCAGAACATCCGGCTGATGCCCACGCTGTCCACCTTCGACAATATGCTGCTGGGCCAGCATGCGCGCGCAGCAGGACTTGCCGAACTGTTGCGGCCGGTCCGGTCTCCGAGGGCGCGCAACATCTGGCGCGACGAGGTTCGCGAAGAACTCGACCTGGCAGGCCTGGGCGCCTATGTCGATAGCAGGGTCGAAGGCCTGCCCTACGGCATACGCAAGAAACTGGAAATCGTCCGCGCCTTGCTGGCCAGGCCCAAGCTGTTGCTCCTGGACGAACCTTGCGCCGGCCTGAACACCGCCGAGCGCGACCAGATCCTGCCGTTCCTGCGTTCGCTGGAGCGCCGCGGCATTACCCTGATGATCGTCGAACACGACATGCAGTTGATCGCCGATCTATGCGACCACGTGATCGTCCTGAACTTCGGGGTCAAGATCGCCGAAGGGGCGCCGGACTGCGTACGTGCCGACCCCCAGGTCATTACCGCCTATCTTGGCGCGGAGGATCAATGACCATGGCGCTGCTCGAGATCCAGGGCCTGAGCGTCCAGTATGGCCGCAACATGGCGCTCAAGGACTTTTCATTGCGTGTCGGCGCGGGCCAGTTGATTGCCGTGCTGGGGGCGAACGGAGCAGGCAAGAGCTCCCTGCTCAAGACCATCGCCGGCCTGGTCCGGCCTGCCTCCGGCTCCCTGGCGCTGGAAGGCAGGGACCTGCATCGCGCCAGCGCGTCGGAACGGGTCGCCCGTGGGATAGCCTTGGTTCCGGAAGGGCGCTGGATCCTGGTTTCCATGAGCGTGCACGAGAACTTGCTGATGGGAGCCTGGTGCAGGAAAGGCGCCGTTCCCGCCGGCGAGCTGGAGGCGATCTACGCCCGTTTCCCGAACCTGGCTTCGCGTCGACACATGCCGGCTGCCGTCCTGTCGGGCGGCGAACAGCAAATGCTGGCGATAGGCCGCGCGCTGCTGTCCCGTCCGCGGCTGTTGCTGCTGGACGAACCGTCCCTGGGCCTGTCGCCCCTGCTCGTCCAGCAACTGTTCACGCTGATTCGGGACCTGAACCAGGAAGGCCTGAGCATGATCCTCGTCGAACAGAACATCCGCAAGGCCCTGCAGGTGGCCCACCGCGTTCATGTGCTTGAACTGGGCAGGGAAGTCGCGCATGGGGAACCCCAAAGCCTGATGGCCAGCTCCGCGCTGCATGAAGCCTACCTCGGCCGCGCTCGTCCGGCGCCCTGATTCTTTCACGTCACCTACCTCGGGAGATCGTCATGAACAAGCTCTTGCCCGCATTCCTGCTGGCGCTCGGCATGACCGCCACAACGGCCCATGCGCAGACTCAAGGTGAAATCATTCTAGGCTTCACCACGGCCAAGTCCGGTCCTTTTGTCACGTTTACGCGGCGTAATGAGATCGCAGTGAACCTGGCCGTCGAAGCCGTCAACGCCGAAGGCGGCATCAACGGCAGGAAACTCACCGTCCGCCAATTCGACACCGCCGGCAAACCCGACCAGGCCGCCGCGGCCACCCGCTACTTCGCCAACGACGTGGGAGCGCTGGCTATCGTGGGCCCCTACACTTCCAGCGAAGCCCGTATCGCGTTTCCCGTGGGAGACCGGCTGGGCATTGCCCAGATGGCCATCGGATCGGCCGCCCCGGGGTTGGCAAAGCCATTCAAGTTCGCGTTCCGCAACACCTCCGACGAAGGCTATCTCTTCCAGCGCGTGCTGGCGGTCATGAAGGAGAAGAATATTGCGCCACGTTCCGCGGCGCTGGCCTACGCGACCGACGACGTGGGCGGCCGGACGATGGGCGAGGTGACCTTTCCCGGATTGCTGAAAAAGAACGGCGTCCAGATCACGCAGAGCATCTCCTTCCCCAGTGCGGTGTTCGACCTGTCGACCCAGGTCGCGCAATTGAAGAGCAACCCACCCGACATCATCGGGCTCGGTGCCTTTCCCGACCCGACGGTGGTGCTGCTGAAAGAGCTCAGGCGCCAAGGCCTCGCGAACGTGCGCGTGGTCGGCGGGACGCAGTCGGCAGACTGGAACCTGCTTCAACGCGCGGGCGCCGACGCCAACGGGACGATCGTCGCCTCCACCTACAATCCCGACGACGATCGCGCCATGAGCAAGGCCTTCAGCGACGAGTTCGTCAAGCGCGCCCAGAAGGCCGGCGAAAGCGGCGACCTGCGGCCCAACATGTACGACGCGGCAGCCTATACCATCGTGAAGCTCTACGCCGAGGCCATGCGCAACGGCAAGGTCACCGGTGAAAAGGGCAAGCTCGCGCAGGAACGCGATATTGTCCGCACCGAACTCATGAAACTGTCCGGCCTGGAAACCGTTGAAGGCCGGCACACGGGCTTCACCGAGGAAGGCGATGCCCTGAAGACCGCCTACGCTCTCGAGATCAAGGACGGCAAGTGGTCCTTGCTGGGCAGCAAAGGCCCCCAGGACGTCAAATGATGCGGGACCGCCATTCCGCCGTCTCACCAATCGAGACTTGAAATTGACTCAGGCCCCGGAATTCAGAATAGTCGGCCCGCTACCTCAAGCCGCGATGCAGGCGGCAAGACCAAAGCGGAGACATCATGAAACGCGTCGCTCCTCCCATCGAGGCGTCCGCCGGGTTCCCGGGCCACCCAAAGCCGCTTGACGCCAGGCTTCGCCGGATCGTACTGGGAGCCGGCATACTTGCGGCCGCGCCCCCCCTATGGGCAGCCGCCCGAGGCGCCTACCCCGCTCGCGTCATCAAGCTGGTCGTCCCTCTTCCACCCGGATCCCCCATCGACACGGCCGGCAGGCTGTTCGCGCGAAACCTCTCGCGCACTCTGGGCGCAACGGTCATCGTCGAAAACAAGCCGGGAGCGGGAGCCACCCTCGGCACCGCGGAGGTCGCACGCAGCAAGCCGGATGGTTACACGCTGCTCTTCACCGTTCCGGACCCCCTGGTGTCTGCTCCGTTCACGATGCAAGTTCCCTACGATCCGCAACGCGACTTCCGTCTCGTCAGCAAGGTGGCGGAATCCATTTCCGGCCCGGTGCTTCTCACCCAAAGCACCGCTTCCGTGAACGACCTCGCGGGCCTGATCAAGGACGCCAGATCGTCCTCGGCGCCTCGCACCTACGCCTCGTTCGGCCCGGCCTCATACCCTCAGCTGATCCTCGAATCCCTGGCCAGGCAGGCCGGCATCAAGCTCACCGAGGTACCCTACAGGGGTTCGCCCCCGGCCATGCAGGACCTGATCGCCGGCGAAGTCAACCTGGCGTTTGCGTCCGTGGAGAACGCCTTGCCGCACCTCGCCGCGGGAAAGATCAAACCCATTGCCATCGTTGACAAGTCTCCCAGGTTTCCTGGCGTTCAGACGTTTTCGGAAGCGGGATTCGATGGGTTCGTGTTTCGCAGCAAGCCTTGGCACGGGTTGCTTGCTCCGGCCGGCACGCCCGAGGCGGTCATTCAAAAACTGGCGCTTGCCGCCAAGGCTGCGGCCAACGACCCGGGATTCAGGAAATCGCTGGAGGATCTTGGGTTCCGGGCGATCGGGAGCTCCCCTGGCGAGTTTCTTGAAAGCTATCGCGCGGAGGCGTCGGCAATCCCGGCGTTGATCAAGAGCTTGGGGATTGGCTCGCGGCCGTGATTGAGCGGGGGTTCTATCCGGCTCTGTGACCCTCTTCGGCTCGACGACTACCGAACTTGGCAAAAAAAAGCCGCTTCCCGGAAGGAAACGGCTTTTTTGGGCAGCGGCGATAAGCCGTTGCAGTGTCCTTGGCGGACAGGGTGGGATTCGAACCCACGATACGCTTTCACATATACACGCGTTCCAGGCGTGCGCCTTCAACCACTCGGCCACCTGTCCGTACTGCGCGGAAAGCTTCCGAGCAGAGCCCGCTATATTATCAGATTGCCGTGCGGGCAGCCACTAGCGACCTCGCGGGCGGTCTCTGCCTGCACTGGAGTTTTTGCATCACGCAAGACCCGATGAGCCTTGGCAGTGCATTGCGCTGCACAAAGGGGATGTTTTTGGGGGAATCAAGGCACCAAACCGAACGGTTGGCGAGAATGGAGGAGACCGCTGCACCTTCTTGTTATAGCCGCGGCGGCCGGCACTCTCTGGCACCGGCCGCTCGGGCGTTTTGCTTTTCTAAAGACTGCAGGGGTTTTGTCTCCTCCACTGCATAACGATATTCTGCGCCCGCAATTGGACTGTGACACTAGGGATTGACCCCTATTATGGTGCGGTGCGCACCACCGCTTTCGCGGCCAGATGCACCAATTGCGTGCATATTATCGGAAATCACAGTGCCTTGCCGAGTTGCTCCAGGATGGCGGGGTTTTCCAGCGTGGAGACGTCTTGCGTGACGGACTCGCCCTTGGCGACCACGCGCAGCAGGCGACGCATGATCTTGCCGGAGCGGGTCTTGGGCAGGTTGTCGCCGAAGCGGATTTCCTTGGGCTTGGCGATGGGGCCGATTTCCTTGGCCACCCAGTTGCGCAGTTCCTTGGCGATTTCGGCGGCTTCCGCGTCGTCGGGCCGGGACCGTTTCAGCACGACGAACGCCACCACGGCCTCGCCCGTCAGGTCGTCGGGGCGCCCCACGACCGCGGCCTCGGCCACGAGCGGATGCGCCACCAGCGCGGACTCGACTTCCATGGTGCCCAGGCGGTGTCCCGATACGTTCAGCACGTCGTCGATACGGCCCATGATCCAGAAGTAGCCGTCGGTGTCGCGGTTGGCGCCGTCGCCGGCCAGGTAGTAGGCGCCACCGAGCTCCTCGGGGTAGTAGCTTTTCTTGAAGCGCTCGGGATCGCCCCAGATGGTCCGGATCATGGCCGGCCAGGGGCGCTTGACCACCAGGAAGCCGCCCTTGCCGAGCTCGACGTCGGCACCGGTCTCGTCGACGATGGCGGCGAAGATCCCAGGCAGCGGCAGCGTGCACGAACCGGGTTTCAGGCCGGTGGCGCCGGGCAACGGCGTGATCATGTGGCCGCCCGTCTCGGTTTGCCACCAGGTGTCGACGATGGGGCAGCGCTCTCCGCCCACATTGGTGTAGTACCACATCCACGCTTCGGGATTGATGGGCTCGCCCACCGAGCCGATGACGCGCAGCGTGGACAGGTCGTATTTCTTGGGATGGTGGTCGGGACTCGCCTCGGCCGCCTTGATCAGCGAGCGGATGGCGGTGGGTGCGGTATAGAAGATGGTGGCGCGGTGTTTCTGGATGATGTCCCAGAAGCGGCCGGCATTGGGATAGGTCGGCACCCCTTCGAACACGATCTGGGTCGCGCCCACGGCCAGCGGTCCGTAGGCGATGTAGGTATGGCCGGTCACCCAGCCGACGTCGGCCGTGCACCAATAGACGTCGGACGCCTTGAGGTCGAAGGTCCATTTCATGGTCAGCGCCGCCCACAGCAGGTAGCCCGCCGACGCGTGCTGGACGCCCTTGGGCTTGCCGGTGGAGCCGGAGGTATAGAGCACGAACAGCGGATGTTCCGCCTCGACCTGGACCGGCTCGCAGGTGTCGGCCTGGCCTTTTTCCACGTCGTGCATCCAGAGGTCGCGCCCTTCCGTCCAGGCGACCTTGCCGCCGGTGCGGCGATAGACGATGACCTTCTTCACCGCCTCGCAACCGCCCATGGCGAAGGCTTCCTCCACGGCCGGCTTGAGCGGAATGGTCTTGCCGCCGCGCACCTGCTCGTCCGCCGTAATGACGAAGGTCGCGCCCACGTCGACGATGCGCTCCTGCAGGCTCTTGGCGGAGAAACCGCCGAACACGACGGAGTGCGTGATGCCGAGCCGGGCGCAGGCCTGCATCGCCACCACGGCCTCGATCGACATCGGCATGTAGATGATGGAACGATCGCCTTTCTTGTAGCCCAGGGCCTTGATGCCGTTGGCGAAGCGGCATACCCGGGCGTGCAGTTCGCGATAGGTGACCTTGGTGGTGGCGCCGTCGTCGCTTTCGAAAATGATGGCGACCTTGTCGGCGTTGCCGTTGGTAAGGTTCACGTCCAGGCAGTTGTACGAGACGTTCAGCTCGCCGTCGTCGAACCATTTGTAGAAAGGAGCATTGCTCTCGTCCAGCGTCCGCGTGAACGGCTTGCTCCAGTGCAGCGTTTCCCGCGCCAGTCGCGCCCAGAAGCCCTCGAAGTCGCGCTCCGCTTCCTCGCACAAGGCCTTGTAGGCCGCCATGCCCGGGATGTTCGCCTGCTTGACGAATTCCGCGGAGGGCTGGAACACACGTGTCTCGGTCAGAACTGAATCGATGGTAGACATCGCCTTACGTCCTCTGATGATAGTGATCGGTGCGGATACCCGTAGGTTACCGAAAGCCGGCCCCCCATACGCGCTGCACCGCAACAAAACCATCCAGGGCACCGCCGGTCCGCCTGTGCCGCCCCCTTGCGCGGCCCGGCGCCGGGCCGTCCCGAGGCGGGCCCGCCCCCTTCTGGGGGACTGCCGCGTAGCGGCTGGGGGCTCACCCTGCTGGGCGTGCGAAGCGCGTAAGGGGGCGGGCTTCCCTCTTGGCTTACAATTCCCGCCGAACCGTTATTCTGCGCGCCGCAGCCTACCTGGAAAACATGTCTTCCCCATCCCCTGCCCCGGGTCTCTCCCGGACGGAACCCCTGCGCCCGCTGCCCAAGCTCATTTTCATGAGCCGCTGGCTGCAGCTCCCCCTCTATCTCGGACTGATCGTCGCCCAGGCGGTCTACGTCTATCATTTCTGGGTCGAGCTCGTCCATCTGATCGAGGCGGCCTTCGGCAACAAGGAAGCCATCGGCATGCTGGCCGAGGCCGTGATGCCGGTGGTGCCGGGCGCGGCTGCCGCGCCGGTTCCCGCCAAGCTCACGGAAACCACCATCATGCTCGTGGTGCTCGGCCTGATCGACGTGGTGATGATTTCCAACCTGCTCATCATGGTGATCGTGGGCGGGTACGAAACCTTCGTATCGAGGCTCCACCTTGAGGGCCATCCGGACCAGCCGGAGTGGCTGTCGCACGTCAACGCCTCGGTGCTGAAAGTGAAGCTGGGCACGGCCATCATCGGCATCTCGTCGATCCACCTGCTCAAGACCTTCATCAATGCCGCGCATTACGACGCCAAGACCATCCTGGCACAGGGCGGCATCCACCTGGCCTTCCTGCTGTCGGCGATGGCCATCGCCTACTGCGATCGACTGATGGCCCCCATGCTCAAGCAGGACCCGCACGGACACTGAACGGTCCCGGCCACAACCCTACGGCGCGGCGGCATGCCAGCGCCCCACCCTTCTCTTTTCGGAGCGCCCATGACTACCGTCATCAAAGAAGAAGACCTGATCCAGTCGATCGCCGATGCGATCCAGTTCATCAGCTACTACCACCCCGTCGATTACATCCGCCACCTGGCCCGCGCCTACGAGCGCGAGCAGAACCCGGCGGCCAAGGACGCGATCGCCCAGATCCTGACCAACTCGCGCATGTGCGCCGAAGGCAAGCGTCCCATCTGCCAGGACACGGGCATCGTCAACGTGTTCATGAAGATCGGCATGGACGTGCGCTTCGAGACCCGGCGCACCCTGCAGGAACTGTGCGACGAGGGCGTGCGCCGCGGCTACCTGAACCCGGACAACAAGCTGCGCGCCTCGGTGCTGGCCGACCCGCAATTCGAGCGCAAGAACACCCGCGACAACACCCCCTGTGTGCTGAGCGTGGAACTGGTCCCGGGCAACACCGTGGACGTGCAGGTCGCGGCCAAGGGCGGCGGCTCCGAGAACAAGACCAAGTTCGTCATGCTCAACCCCAGCGACTCCCTGGTGGACTGGGTGCTCAAGACCGTGCCCACGATGGGTGCCGGCTGGTGCCCGCCCGGCATGCTGGGCATCGGCATCGGCGGCACCGCCGAGAAAGCCATGCTGATGGCCAAGCAGTCGCTGATGGAAGACATCGACATGTACGAGCTGCTCCAGCGCGGCCCCAGCAACAAGCTGGAAGAACTGCGCATCGAGCTGTACGAGAAGGTCAACGCCCTGGGCATCGGCGCCCAGGGCCTGGGCGGCCTGACGACCGTCCTGGACGTCAAGATCAGCATGTTCCCCACCCACGCCGCTTCCAAGCCCGTGGCCATGATTCCCAACTGCGCCGCCACCCGCCATGCGCATTTCGTGCTGGACGGCTCCGGCGTGGCGGTGCTGACCCCGCCCTCGCTGGATGAGTGGCCCGACGTGCACTGGGCGCCGGACTACAACAAGTCCAAGCGCGTGGACCTGAACACCCTGACCAAGGAAGAAGTCGCCTCGTGGCAACCCGGCCAGACGCTGCTGCTGTCCGGCAAGATGCTGACCGGCCGCGACGCCGCCCACAAGCGCATCCAGGACATGCTGGCCCGCGGCGAAAAACTGCCCGTGGACTTCACCAACCGCGTCATCTACTACGTCGGTCCCGTCGATCCGGTGCGCGATGAAGTGGTCGGCCCCGCCGGCCCCACCACCGCCACCCGCATGGACAAGTTCACCGACATGATGCTGGAGAAGACGGGCCTGATCTCCATGATCGGCAAGGCCGAACGCGGCCCCGTCGCCATCGAGGCCATCCGCAAGCACAAGTCGGCCTACCTGATGGCCGTGGGCGGTTCGGCCTACCTCGTATCGAAGGCGATACGCTCGGCCAAGGTCGTGGGCTTCGAAGATCTCGGCATGGAAGCCATCTACGAATTCGAAGTGGAAGACATGCCCGTGACCGTGGCCGTGGACGCGAGCGGCACGTCGGTGCACGAGACCGGTCCCAAGACCTGGAAGGTCAAGATCGCCGAGCTGGCGTGACCCCCCTACGCGCTTACGCGCGCCCCCCAGGCGGCGGTGCTGGCGGACCGGCGGAGCCGGATCCGCGGCACCCTGGCAGGGGGGTGGAATGGTACAGGGCCTGCTCAGCTACCTGAAGGCCTGAGCGCCTCGGCCGCCTGCCCCCGCGCCACGCCGCGCGCCATGTCGACCCGCCTCAGTATCGCCAGGCCGATCACGAAGAAAACGCCGGTCGACAAGATTCCCAGCCGATGATTGCCTGCCGTCGCCCAGGTCACCAGGCCATAGGTGAGCGGGCCGATGATCGATGCCAGGCGCGTCGCGAAGGTCCACAACGCGAAGAACTCCGCCAGCCGCGAAACCGGCGCCAGCGCCCCCGTCATGGCCCGCCCGGCGCTCTGGCTGGATCCCATGCACAGGCCGGCAATGGCGGCCGCCACCCAGAACCCCGCGGGGCTGCGAGCGAAAAACGCGATCAGCACCATCACGATCCAGCCCATCAGGGTCGCCGCGAGCGCCCGCCTGTGGCCGATGCGGTCCTCGACGAAACCGAACGTGAAAGCGCCAGCCGCCGCCGCGATATTGACCAGAAACACCAGCGTCATGATCTGTGTCTGGCTGAACTTCATGACCTGGTCGGCGTAGACCGCGGCCAGCGTTATGACCACGGCGATGCCCGCCTGGTAGAAAACCCCGCAGATCAGCAACAGGCGAAAATCGGGAAAAGCCCGCGAATCGCGCCACGATGCCGCAAGCTGGCGCATGACCGCCCCAAAATCCGGCGCGCCGCCGCCCAAGGCGGCCGGACGCGCGCGCTCTCGCAGGAAAAGGAACACCGGCATGGCGGCCACCGCGAACACGCCGGCCGTCACCAGCATGGTCCAGGGCACGAACTCCGTGGCCGGCCGGCCCGCCGCCTGCGCCCCGATGACGAGCGCCAGCGACAGGCCCAGGGTCAGCATGCCGCCCACGTAGCCGAAGCTCCAGCCCCATCCCGACACGCGGCCCAGGTACTGGGGCCGGGCCAGTTCCGGCAAGAACGCGGCAATGACCGACTCGCCGATGCTGAAACAGACGTTCGAAACGATGATGGCGGGAACCGCGATCCACAGGCCCCCCGGGCCGGCCAGCGCCAGCGCGGCCGTGGCCGCGACGCAGCCCACGGTGCTGGCCGCCAGCAGGCGCTTCTTGGCCGCGCGGGCGTCGGCCCAGGCGCCCAGGCCGGGCATGGCGAGCATCACGATCAGGTAGGACAAGGACAGCGCCGCCGTCCAGGCCAGCGTGGCCCAGGAGGCGTTGCCTGCCACCACGCCGACGAAATACGCATTGAAGACGGCCGTCAGCACGACTGTCGTATAGCCGGAATTGGCAAAGTCGTAGAGCGCCCACGCGAAGACTTCGCGCGGGCGCACGCCGGGGTTGAGCGCGCCGCGCATCGACGGCCCGGGCATGGCGGTCAACCCGGCCTGCCGATGCTCAGATCCCGAGCGCGGCAATGCCGGCGCGGGCGATTTGCGCATCCTCGTTCGACTTGACGCCGGAAACGCCGACCGCGGCGATGGTCTCGCCCTCGACCACGACGGGCACGCCGCCTTCGAGCATGCCATGAATGGTGGGAACCGACAGGAACGAGGTGCGGCCGTTGTTGATCACTTCCTCGTAGACCTTGGATTCGCGGCGCCCCAGCGCGGCGGTGTGGGCCTTGGCGGGAGCGATGTGCGAGGAAATGGCCGGCGCGCCGTCCAGGCGCAGCAGGCCCAGCAGATGGCCGCCGTCATCCACGACGGCGATCGTCACCGCCCACTTGTTGGCGAGGGCCTCGGCTTCGGCGGCGGCCAGGATCTTCTTGACGTCGTCGGCGGTCAAGACGTGCTTGGTCTTCATGGAACGGAATCCTCGTTGGGGGAAAACCTGCGATTTTAGGGTGTCCCCTTGCAGGATTTATATCGTTGCACGCACAAGTGCATTGACCTGGGCGCCGGCAAAGCGGTATCTTAGCGCCACTTTTGCATCATCCTACGCGTCCGCGTCCCGCTATACGAATGAAAAAGGCCTCCCAGCCCCTTCGCCTGCATGCATCCCGGCCGTTGTTCCCCGCCGGGCGGACGAAGGTCCGGACGGCTGGACGCAAACTGGCGGTCATCGTGGGATTCGCCACGCTGGCTGGCTGCGCCACCCAATCCCCCACGCCCGGCGGCGGCGCCACCATGGCCGGCGTGCCGGACACCGCCGGCAAACGCACGGCTCGCTACAGCCTGCCCACGCACCCCATTCCCTCCTGGCGCGACGGCCTCGTCACCCCGCCCCGCGCCGAGACGCCGGCGGATCCGGAGAAAATCCTTTCGGGGGAATGGCAGGACGATCCGTCCGAGACCGACTCGGCCAATGTGGCGGAATTGGCCACCTACGCCTTGAACTATCTCGGCGTTCCCTATCGCATGGGCGGCTCCTCGCCCGAGGCGGGCTTCGATTGCAGCGGACTGGTCGGCTATGTCAGCCGCGAAGTCCTGGGCCTGCAACTGCCGCGCCGGGCCGAGGAAATGAGTCGCATAGGCGAGCCGGTCAAGATAAGCGAACTGCAGCCGGGCGACCTGGTGTTCTACAACACCCTGCGCCGCAAGTTCTCGCACGTGGGCATCTATCTGGGCGACGGCCGCTTCGTGCACTCGCCCTCTTCCGGCGGCGTGGTCCGCATCGAAAGCATGGACCTGGCGTACTGGAAGAAGCGCTTCAATGGCGCGCGGCGCCTGGCTTCCGCCGAATCAGCTTCACGCTGACCTCTTCCGCCTCCCGCGCGCACGCCTCTCCGGCCTGGGCGCCGCACAGTCCACAGTTCTGAAGGGCTTGCTGCATCGAGCATACCGAGCGGCGGCAAGCGACGACCTGTATGCCGGAGCGCTGCGCAGCCTGCCTGAACGCTTTCATGACGTTGTGGCCGAGGAAATCGGTCAGCAGGATCAGCAACTCCGTTCCCGACGGCAGCTGCAGCGTTTTTTTCTGATGCGCCGGATCGCGGCCACTGATGTGATGCGTGATGGCGATGTTGTGCCCCTTCAGCAGGTCGGGAATGTTGCCTAGCCGGTCGGCCCCGACGACGACTGCGCTGACTGCCATGGTGATCTCCGTCATGTCGAATACATCGCCAAATGATAATCATTCTCGTTATAGAGTCAACAAGAATGAGATGGATTCTCATTTGATTAAACTAATCGACATCGCCCCGGAGATAGGGAACTCAAATGCATGCGGACGGGCCCCCTGCCCGTCCGTGCCATTGCGAGCAAAGGAAGGTCAGCCCTGCTCGGCCGGCTTGATGGCATTCTGCACCACCTCGCGGGTCAGGTTGGGCGCGAGCAGCTCGACGAAGGTATAGACATAGTCGCGCAGGAAGGTGCCGGACTTCATGCCGATGCGGCTGGTATGCATGCCGAACAACCGGCCCACGGGCAGCCCGACCAGCCCGCTGTCGCGCTTGGGATCGTAGGCCACGCCCGCGATGATGCCCACGCCCAGCCCCAGCTCCACGTACGTCTTGATGACGTCGGCGTCGATGGCCTCGAGCACGAAATCGGGATGGACTTCCTGCGAGCTGAAGGCCTGGTCGATGGCTCCCCGGCCCGCGAATGCGCGGTCGTAGGTGATGATGGGATACTGCGCGAGCTGCTCCAGCGTCAGCTTCTTGGCCTGGGAGGACGTGAGTTGCGCCAGCGGATGCTCCGGCGTGACTACCACCACGTGTTCCCAGGTATAGCATGGCAGCGTCACCATGCCGGGCGTCAGCGCCAGCGCCTCGGTCGCCACGGCCAGATCGGCCTGCTCGTTGAGCACCATGTCGGCCAGCTGGCCGGGGCTGCCCTGGATCAGCGACAAATGGACCTTGGGGAACAGCTTGCGGAACGCGGGAATCACCTGCGGCAGCGCATAGCGCGCCTGGGTATGCGTGCAGGCGATGGTCAGCCCGCCCTCGTCGCGCCGCGCGTATTCATCGCTGACCTTCTTGAGATTGTCCACCTCGCGCATGATGCGGTCGACGATCTGCGACACGGCCAGGCCGGGCTTGGTCAGGCCCTTGATGCGCTTGCCGTGGCGTTCGAAGATCTTCACGCCCAATTCGTCTTCCAGCTCGATAATGGCCTTGGAAACCCCCGGCTGCGACGTGTAGAGCATGCGCGCCGCTTCGGTCAGGTTGAAGTCGCGACGCACGGTTTCCCGGACGAATTTGAATTGCTGCAGGTTCATGGTGCGGTTCACTATGATCGGCCATCCAACCCGCTCCAGCAGGTTCTGGCAACCGATAGATCATAATGTAATATACGACCTGCTCTTAATGCTATTTAGTAATTAGCATAGTCGGTTTTTGCAGCATGGCGGCCGCACAACCGCCCGGCGCGCGGTCTCGTCACCCGCCCTTCGGCGCCTTCACCCTGAGCCGGAAGTACATCAGCGCCCCGGTCAGCAGCGCCACCGCGCCGTGCAAGGCCACCAGGGCGACGAAGAAATCGACCCGTCCGTTGTTCACCCATGCCTTGGCCAGGTTGACCATGTTCAGGTAGAACAAGGCCACCAGCAGCGCGATCACCACGTCGCCCGAGCGGCCGAGGCGGGGATTCACCGCCCCCAGGGGAATGGCCAGCAAAGCGAGGTTGATGGCCAGCAGCGGCATGCTGACGCGCCACAGCATCTCGCCCGCGGCGCCCGGTCCGCCATCGCGAAGCAGCTGCATGGTCGAGCGCGCCTTGGTGGAGAGATCGTCGGGCGAGACCGGGCCCTTGCTCTCCATGCGCACGCCGTATTTCTCGAAGCTCGTCAGCCGGAACTCCGGCGTGCCGGGCACGAACTCATAGCGGTGGCCCGACTCCAGGACCATGAAACGGTCGCCATTGGGCTGGTCTTCCTGCGCCCCCGCCCCGGACACCAGCACGTTGAGCCGGCCGTTCTCGATCCAGCGGGCGAATACGTTCTGGACGCGGTCGATCGTGTCGGTGGCCGACTCCACGTAGAACACGCGATCGATGCCGCTGGATTCGAGGAACTGGCCGGGGGTGACCTTGGAGACGTCGGAGCGCTGCTCGTAGCGCTGGCGATAGTCGGCGATCTGCCTTTGCGCCCACGGAGAGCCCGCGAGCGTCAGGAGGGCGACCAGCACGGCGGACGGAATGGCAAAGCGCAGGATGGGCTTGAACCAGTCGAACAGGCTCAGGCCGCTGGAGAACCAGACCACCATTTCCGACTCGCGGTAGTTGCGCGTCACGGTAGTGAGCGCGGCGATGAACACCGATACGGCGATGATGGTCGGAAGGGCATTGATGGACGAGAACGCCGCGATGCCCATGACCACGTCGGCCCCGATGCGCCCGGCCGCCGCCTCGCCCAGCAGGCGCACCAGCAAGACGCTGATCCACACGACCACCAGCGTGGAGAAGACCACGCTGGCATGGCTGACCAATTCGTCTTTGACGGAGCGCTGAAACAGGGACACGGTACTGGCCTGTGCGAGGGACCCGCATCTGCGGGATAATTGACGATCTCGCGACTACATACAGGAAGAATCGCGCATGGACTTTAGCACACAGACCTCCGCCCCCGAGAAAATCAAGACCGCCGCGCTGGTGGTCGGCGTCTTCGCCGAGGGCGTGCTCACGCCGGCCGCCGATGCCGTCGATCGCGCGGCGCAGGGCGCGGTGCGCGCCGCCGTCAAGACCGACTTCAAGGGCAAGGCGGGCGAAACGCTGGTGCTGAGGTCCCTGCCCGGCGTGGCGGCCCAGCGGGTCGTGCTGGCCGGGCTGGGCCCGCAAGATGCATTCTCTCCCAAAGTGCTGGCGGCCGCCTGCCGGGCTTCGTTGTCGGTCGCCGCCGCCCTGGGCGTGGCCGAGGCCGTGTCGGCACTGGCGGCCGTACCCATGCAGGCGGCCGACGTCCGCAGCCGGGCGCGCCTTGCGGCGATCGCCGCCGGAGATGTGACGTATCGTTTCGATGCCACTTTCGGCAAGCGCGAGGCCGTGGGCCGTCCCAAGCTCGCCCGACTGGCCCTGGCGGTCGAGCGCGCCGACGCCAAGGAGGCCGAGGCCGGCCTGCGCGAAGGCAGCGCCATCGCCAGCGGCATGTCGCTCGCGCGCGACCTCGGCAACCTGCCGGGCAACGTCTGCACGCCCACTTATCTGGGCGAGACCGCCAAGAAGCTGGGCCGCACGCACAAGCTCAAGGTCGAGGTGCTGGACCGCAAGCAGATCGAGGCGCTCAAGATGGGCTCCTTCCTGTCGGTGGCGCGCGGCTCGGACGAACCGCCCAAGTTCATCGTGATGCGCTACGAAGGCGCGAGGCAGAAGCCCGCCGGCCGCGGCAAGGCGGCGGCTCCCGGCGGGCCCGTCGTGCTGGTCGGCAAGGGCATCACTTTCGATGCCGGCGGCATCTCGCTCAAGCCCGCCGCCGGCATGGACGAGATGAAATACGACATGTGCGGCGCCGCGAGCGTCTTCGGCACCCTGCGCGCCGTGGCCGAGCTGGGCCTGCCGCTGGACGTGATAGGCGTCGTGCCGACCTGCGAGAACCTGCCCAGCGGCCGCGCCAACAAGCCGGGCGACGTGGTCACCACCATGTCGGGCCAGACGGTCGAGATCCTCAACACCGATGCCGAGGGACGGCTGATCCTGTGCGATGCCCTGACCTACGTCGAACGTTTCAAGCCGGCGGCGGTGATCGACATCGCCACGCTCACCGGCGCATGCGTCACGGCCCTGGGCCACGTCAACACCGGCCTGTTCACCCATGACGACGCCCTGGCCGACACCCTGATCGGCGTGTCGCGCCAGGCGCTCGATCCGGTCTGGCGCCTGCCCCTGGACGACGAATACCAGGAACAGCTCAAGTCCAACTTCGCCGACATGGCCAACATCGGGGGGCCGCCCGCCGGCGCCGTCACCGCCGCGTGCTTCCTGTCGCGCTTCGCCAAGGGCTATCGCTGGGCCCACCTGGACATCGCCGGCACGGCATGGCGCAGCGGCAAGGACAAGGGAGCCACGGGCCGGCCCGTGCCGCTGCTGACGCAATACCTGTTGTCCCTGAGCTGAACCCCGCCCGCCCATGACGGAAATCGACTTCGCCTTCAGCGCGCCCGACCGGCTGCGCACCGCCTGCCAGATCGCCACCCGCCGCCACCAGGCGGGGCACCGGCTGGTGGTGTACTGCCGCGACAATGGCCGCCTGAACGCCTTCGACCAAATGCTCTGGGCGCTGGACGACATCTCCTTCGTTCCTCATGTGCGGATCAACGATCCGCTGGCCGCGGACACCCCCATCGTCCTCACCTCGTCCGACGCCCCCACGCCGCACCACGACTGGCTGCTGAACCTGGACGACGACTGGCCCCCCATCTACACCCGCTTCCAGCGGGTCATCGAAGTGGTCTCGAACGATCCGGCCGACCGCGAGGCGGCAAGGGCCCGGTGGCGGTTCTACCAGGAATGCGGCCACAACATCGTGCGGCACGACGTGTCGCGCCAACAAATCCCGTAGGAATGCAGGGGGTACCGACATGCAATCTCCGTTCTCCCCGCGCGACGACGCGGGCATCCCGGTCCTGACCGAAGTACTGGACATCCCGCTGCCGCCGTCCGCCCGGGCACCCCGTACCGCGCCGTCCGGCCCGGCTTCGCTCGCCGGGGAAGCAGGCCCCGCGGCCATGGCCCCCACCGGGCCTCACCCGGCGGCGCCCCGCGGACCGGACCTGGAAACGCAAATCGAGACCTTGCGCACGACCATCCTGCAAGACCTGCTCGACCGCGTCGATCCGCTGCTCAAGACCCGCATGCGGGCGGCGCTCGAGGTCGCGGCCGCCCGTGCGCTCGGCGACATCGCCGACCACCTGCGCGAGGAACTCGGACGCATGGTGGACGAAGCCGTACAGAAAGAACTGATCCGCCGCGAGGCCGCCGACATCCAGGCCCGCAGCCGCCCCCGGACCGAGGAATAGGCCTGCGCTGCCGCGCGGGCCTCCCCCGCGAGCCGCGGAAGCCGGTCAGTCATCGGGCGCCTGGTCGCGCAATCCACTAAAATCACAGGTTTACCGTCCGCGGCCGCCATGCCGGGCGGCATATTCGACGTATTTCCGGAATTCCGATGACCCAAGCCTCCTCCCAGACTCAAAACGAGACCGACGAACTGCCCAAGAGCTTCGAGCCGGCCGCCATCGAGGCGCGCTGGTATCCGCTGTGGGAACAGCGGGGGGATTTCAAGGCCGGGGTACACGTGGAAGGCCCCCGCAACGGCGAGACCTTCGTCATCCAGTTGCCGCCGCCCAACGTAACCGGCACGCTGCACATGGGCCATGCCTTCAACCAGACCATCATGGACGGCCTGACGCGCTATCACCGCATGCGCGGATTCGACACGGCCTGGGTACCCGGCACCGATCACGCCGGCATCGCCACGCAGATCGTGGTCGAGCGCCAGCTCGATGCGCAGAAGGTCAGCCGCCACGACCTGGGCCGCGACAAATTCGTCGAGAAAGTCTGGGAATGGAAGCAGCACTCGGGCGGAACCATCACCGGCCAGATGCGCCGGCTGGGCACCTCGCCCGACTGGACGCGCGAATACTTCACGATGAACGAAGACATGTCGCGCGGCGTGGCGGAAGTCTTCACCCGGCTTTATGAACAAGGCCTGATCTACCGCGGCAAGCGGCTGGTCAACTGGGATCCCAAGCTGCTGACCGCCGTCAGCGACCTGGAAGTGATCAGCGAGGAAGAAGACGGCCACCTGTGGCACATCCGCTATCCGGTGGAAGGCAGCGGCACCGCCATCACCGTGGCCACGACCCGGCCCGAGACCATGCTGGGCGACGTCGCCGTGATGGTGCACCCCGAGGACGAACGCTACCAGGCCCTGATCGGCAAGCAAGTCCGGCTGCCGCTCACCGGCCGCCTCATCCCGGTCATCGCCGACGACTATGTCGACCGCGAATTCGGCACGGGCGCGGTCAAGGTCACGCCGGCGCACGACTTCAACGACTACGCGGTGGGCCAGCGCCACGGCCTGCCCATGATCTCGGTATTGACGCTGGACGGCCGCATCAACGACGAAGCGCCCGAAGCCTACCGCGGCCTGGACCGCTTCGAGGCCCGCGCCCGCATCGTGGCCGACCTCGAGGCCCAGGGCCTGCTGGCCGAGGTCAAGAAGCACAAGCTCATGGTGCCGCGCGGCGACCGCACCAACGCCATCATCGAGCCCATGCTGACCGACCAGTGGTTCGTCGCGATGAGCAAGCCCGCCCCCGAAGGCACGTACCATCCCGGCAAGTCGATCACCGACGTGGCGCTGGAGGTGGTGGCCGACGGCCGGGTGAAGTTCTATCCCGAGAACTGGGCCACGACCTACAACCAGTGGCTCAACAACATCCAGGACTGGTGCATTTCGCGCCAGTTGTGGTGGGGCCACCAGATTCCCGCGTGGTACGCCGACGACGGCCGCATTTTCGTGGCCAGGAACGAGCAGGAAGCGCGCGACAAGGCCTCGGCCGCCGGCTACACCGGCACGCTCACGCGCGACCCGGACGTGCTGGACACCTGGTTCTCGTCGGCACTGGTGCCGTTCACCACGCTGGGCTGGCCCGAGCAGACGCCCGACCTGGCGCGCTACCTGCCCTCGTCGGTGCTGGTCACTGGCTTCGACATCATCTTCTTCTGGGTCGCCAGGATGGTCATGATGACCACCCACTTCACCGGCCAGGTCCCGTTCAGGCACGTCTACATGCACGGCCTGATCCGCGATGCCGAGGGCCAGAAGATGAGCAAATCCAAGGGCAACACCCTGGATCCCGTCGACCTGATCGACGGCATCGGCCTGGACGACCTCCTGGCCAAACGCACCACCGGCCTCATGAATCCCAAGCAGGCCGAAAGCATCGCCAAGAAGACGCGCAAGGAATTCCCCGAGGGCATCCCGGCATTCGGCGCCGACGCGCTGCGCTTCACGATGGCCGCCTATGCCACGCTGGGCCGCAACATCAACTTCGATCTCAAGCGCTGCGAAGGCTACCGCAACTTCTGCAACAAGCTCTGGAACGCCACGCGCTTCGTGCTGATGAACGTGGAAGGCAAGGACTGCGGCGTCGAGCCAGGCGCCAGGGTCGAACTGTCGGTGTTCGACAAGTGGATCGTCAGCCAGCTCCAGCGCACCGAGGCCGAGGTCGCCAAGGGCTTCGAAGACTACCGCTTCGACAACATCTCCACCGCGCTCTACCGCTTCGTCTGGGACGAATACTGCGACTGGTACCTGGAATTGGCGAAGGTCCAGCTGCAGACGGGCGGCGAGGCCCAGCAGCGTGGCACTCGCCAGACGCTGATCCGCGTGCTGGAAACCGTGCTGCGGCTCGCCCACCCGATCATCCCCTTCATCACCGAGGAGCTGTGGCAGAAAGTCTCGGTGGCGGCCGGCAAGCGCCGCGCCGACCAGTCCACCAGCGTGGGCGTGCAACCCTACCCCGCCGCCCAGCCCGAGAAGATCGACGAAGCGGCCGAGGCTGCCATGGCGGAGCTCAAGGCGCAGGTCGATGCCGTCCGCGCCCTGCGCGGCGAAATGAACGTGCCGCCCTCGCAAAAGGCGCCGCTCAACGCCACCGGCAACCGCGCCACGCTGGAGCGCAACGCGCCCTATCTCGCCGCGCTGGCGCGGCTGACCGAGGTCAAGGTGGTCGACACGCTGCCCGACGTCGTCGGCGCGCCGGTGCAGGTCGTCGGCGACGCCCGCCTGATGCTGCATATCGAGGTCGACGTGGCGGCCGAGAAAGTGCGCCTGGACAAGGAAATCGCCCGGCTGGAGGGCGAAATCGCCAAGGCCAACGGCAAGCTCGGCAATGCCAGCTTCGTCGATCGCGCCCCGGCCGCAGTGGTGGAGCAGGAGAAGGCTCGCCTGGCGCAATTCAGCGACACCCTGGGCAAGATCCGCGAGCAGCGGGCCAAGTTGGGCTAACTGCGGGCTCCGCAGGCGAGGAGCGGCCAGTGGGTCGCCCCCAAATCGGCAGCGCTCGACTCCGCGTCCGGAGCCGGCCTACCGCCTCGTCGTCAGGTGCGCGGCATCCTGCGCCGGCCGCAACGCAGTGCCGAAGCGATCATGGATGAATCCCGCCACCTTCTCCCCCCACAGCCGATGTCCGGCCGCCGTCGGGTGCATGGAGTCCGCGAACAGGTAGTGCCGGTCGGCATCGGGCTCCACCAGCGTGTCGCGGGCGCATAGCAGCGCATCGACCTCGCCCTGCGCCGCATCCGGGCTCCGGCAGGCGGGCTTGTCGGTCACGGTCAGGCCCGCGGCGGCCGGATCGTCCACCACATCGTCGATGAAGCCGGCCAAGTCGAACACCTGCACGTTGGTGCCCGCCAGGCCCGAAGCCACGAGTTCGTTGTAGCCCTCCGACACTTCGGTGGCCAGGTCCTCCAGCTCGGTATTGCGGATGAAGGGCAGCATGCCCAGGTCCGGGAGGTTGACGTAGACGATACGTTTTGCTCCCGCGGCGGCCAGGCGCTTGAGCTGCGTCACCATGGCTGCGGCCTTGGCCCTGACCAGCTCTTCCATCAGATCGTCGGCCGCGGAAGCCGATTCGGGGTCGCCGCCGGCCAGGTTCTGGAAAGCGTCCAGGAAATCGTTGCCGCCGCCTTGGACCAGCACCAATTCGGTGCCGTCGAAGCCCTTGTGCGCGGCCAGGTAACGATCGATCTGCGTCTTGATGGAAATCGCGGTCGCCTCTTGCAGGCTTTCGTCCGGAAGCTGCGCGCCTTCCGCTGGAACCGGCTCGCCATCGACGTCGATATGCGCGCCGCCCTGCGCGTAGCCGGTGCCGTCCAGCTCCACGATGCGGCCGCCATGGCCGCGCGGCCCGAAGTCGACCTGCTGGTTGGGCTTGACCGCCAATCCCAGTTCGTCGGCCACGACTTCCACCCATACCTCGCCGGGCTTGGTCGTAAAACGCTGGCCCGTGGCACTGCGCGCAGCGGGATCGGGATGGACGGCCGCCGGATTGTAGGTGCCGACATCGCTGAGGCTGTCGCCGAACGAGACGATGGAGCGTACGGGCCCCGTCACCACCGGGCGCGTGCCGCGCTCGCGCACCGCGATCGCGGCGATGCCGCACACGATGAGCAGCGCCAGGACCGAAAGCCAACGCAATGACGGTAGCCGCATGGGTACACCTTGGGGACGGGAAGAGACGCGCGCCGGCGGCCGGCCGGCTGCGGTATGACACGACTCGCGGCGACAGGTTCAGCGACTGCCGGCACCGAGCGGTGGCGGCCGCTTCCTCAGCGCCGCTTCATGTAGTGGACGAACACTTCGCCGTCGTCGGTTTGCGCCAGCAATTCGTTGCCGGTCTGCTTGGAGAAGGCCTGGAAGTCGCGCACCGACCCCTTGTCGGTGGACACGACCTTCAGCACCTGGCCGCTCTCGAGCGTAGCCAGCGCCTTTTTCGCGCGCAGGATGGGCAGGGGGCACTTGAGCCCCTTGGCATCCACTTCCAGATCGAACGCTACCGGTTCGGTACTCATCGAGCCTTCTCCCGCCAAACTGTCACAGACGGCCTTCGACCCAGCCCCGCACGCTGGCGAGCGCCTGCGGCAGGCCCGCGGGATCGGTACCGCCGGCCATGGCCATGTCCGGCCGGCCGCCGCCCTTGCCGCCCACCTGCTGGGCCACGAAATTGACCAGTTCGCCCGCCTTGACCTTGCCCGATACGTCGGCGGTGGCACCGGCGACCAGGCTGACCTTCCCGCCTTCGACGGTCGCCAGCACGATGGCGGCGGACTTCAGCTTGTTCTTGAGCTGGTCCACGGTCTCGCGCAGCGACTTGGGGTCGACGCCATCCAGCTTGGCGGCCAGCACCTTCACGCCCTTGACCTCGGTTGCCGAGGCGGCCAGGTCGTTGCCCGCGCTGCTCGCCAGCTTGCTCTTGAGCTGGGCGATTTCCTTCTCCAGGCCTTTCAACTGGTCCTGGACCTGCGCGATGCGCGCCGGCAGATCGCCCGGCTGCACCTTGAGCGCGCCGGCGGCCGAGGCCAGCGTGGCATTCAGGTTCTGCAGATAGGCCAGGGAGTTGTCGCCGGTAATGGCTTCGACCCGGCGCACGCCGGCCGCCACGCCGCCTTCGGCCACGATCTTGAACAGGCCGATGTCGCCGGTACGCGCCACGTGCGTGCCACCGCAAAGTTCGCGCGAGAAACCGATGTCGAGCACCCGGACCTCGTCGCCGTACTTCTCGCCGAACAGCGCCATGGCGCCGCCCTTGACCGCGTCGTCGTAGGCCATCAATTGAGCCTGCACCGGCGTATTGGCCAGCACCTCGCGGTTGACGATGGCCTCTACCTGGGCAACCTGCTCGGCGGTCATCGGCGCGTCATGCGCAAAGTCGAAGCGGGTCTTTTCCGGATCGACCAGCGAGCCCTTCTGCTGCACGTGCTCGCCCAGCACCTGGCGCAGCGCCTTGTGCATCAAGTGCGTGGCCGAGTGATTGCGCATGGTGCGCGCGCGGCGCACCTCGTCGACCTGGGCATCGACCGTGTCGCCCACCGCCAGCGCGCCGGACACCAGCTTGCCGTGATGGCCGAACACATCGGCCTGGATCTTCTGCGTGTCTTCCACGTCGAAACGCGCCTGGCCCTGCACCAGCACGCCGGCATCGCCCACCTGCCCGCCGGACTCGGCATAGAAAGGCGTCCGGTCCAGCACTACCACCGCGGCCTGTCCGGCTTCGATGCGCGGCACCGACACGCCGTCCACGTACAAGGCCGTGACCTTGCCTTGGGCGGCCAGATGCGTGTAGCCCTCGAACACCGTCTTGGCGCCCTCGTACGCCAGCCCGGCGGCCATCTTGAACTTGCCGGCGGCGCGGGCCTGCTCGCGCTGGCGGGTCATGGCGGCCTCGAATCCGTCCATGTCCACGTCCACGTTGCGCTCGCGGCAGATGTCGGCGGTCAGGTCGACCGGAAAGCCGTAGGTGTCGTACAGGTTGAACAGAGTATCGCCGTCCAGCGCGGCGCCCGGCTTGAGCGCGGCCAGCGCGTTGTCCAGGATCTTCATGCCATGCTCCAGCGTCTCGCCGAAGCGCTCTTCCTCCTGGCGCAGGACCTGCTCCACCCGGGACTCGGCCTTGGCTAGCTCCGGATAGGCATCGCCCATCTCCGCGACCAGGTCCTTTACCAGGCGGTAGAAGAAAGGCTTGGTCTGGCCCAGCTTGTAGCCGTGCCGCAGCGCGCGGCGGATGATACGGCGCAGCACGTAGCCACGGCCCTCGTTGCCGGGAATAACGCCGTCCACGATCAGGAACGAGCATGCGCGAATATGGTCCGCGATCACCTTCAGCGAGTTGTTCGCGAGGTCGGCACAGCCGGTCTCGCGCGCGGCCGCCTTGATCAGGTTCTGGAACAGGTCGATCTCATAGTTCGAGTGCACGTGCTGCAGCACCGCGGCGATGCGTTCCAGCCCCATGCCCGTATCCACGCAGGGCTTGGGCAGCGGCGTCATCCTGCCCGAGGCGTCGCGGTCGAACTGCATGAACACCAGGTTCCAGATCTCGATGTAGCGATCGCCGTCTTGCTCGGGCGATCCCGGCGGGCCGCCCCAGACCTCCGGTCCATGGTCGTAGAAGATCTCGGAACACGGGCCGCAGGGCCCGGTGTCCGCCATCTGCCAGAAGTTGTCCGACGCATAGCGTGCGCCCTTGTTGTCGCCGATGCGCACGATGCGTTCGGTGGGCACGCCGATTTCGTTCTGCCAGATGCCGTAGGCTTCGTCGTCCTCGTGGTAGACCGTCACCCACAGCTTTTCCTTGGGCAGCTTGTAGACCGTGGTCAGCAGCTCCCAGGCGTAGTGGATGGCGTCACGCTTGAAGTAGTCGCCAAAGCTGAAATTGCCCAGCATCTCGAAAAACGTGTGGTGCCGGGCCGTGTAGCCCACGTTTTCCAGGTCGTTGTGCTTGCCGCCGGCGCGCACGCTGCGCTGGGAAGACGTGGCGCGCTTGTAAGGACGCACTTCGTTGCCCAGGAATACGTCCTTGAACTGGACCATGCCCGAATTGGTGAAGAGCAGGGTCGGGTCGTTGGCAGGCACCAACGACGAGGACGGCACCACGGTGTGGCCCTTGGACTCGAAGAACTCGAGGAATTTCTGACGGATCTCGGCGGATTTCATCGCTGCACGCAGGTAGGGGGATGAATCGCCAACAGCGCCCGTTTACATCCCCGGATAAATATCGAATCTTCAATTATAGAGGGAGGCAGGCGCAAAGGCCCTCTTCCGGGCTGGGACCGGAAAACGGGGGAACAGCCGACCGGACCTTCCGCCAGCCGGAGCCCGAATAACGCCGGGCGTGCCCAGGCGCCTGGCGCGCGGCCGCTCAGCGGCCGGCCAGCGCCTTCTTGATCTTCTGGTCGGTCTTGTACTGGCTCAGCGCGTACACGGACCAGATCGCGGCGGGAATCCAGCCGATCAGCGTGATCTGGAGGATCAGGCAGAAGATGCCGGCGAAGGGGCGGCCGATGGTGAAGAACTGGAGCCAGGGGAGCAGGAGGGCGAGGAGCAGGCGCATAGGGAACGTGGAACCGGTAACGGCGGCATTTTACCCATGCCTGCCCGGGCGGCGCGAACCAGGCCGGAAAGCGACCGCGGCCACGTACGTGGAGCCCCGTATATCGAGAAGGGCAATGCGCCCGTTAGATCCAGGTAGCTCGACGCCCCTGGCCAGGCCGGCGCGCTTTCGCAGGAGCTCGAGGCGCCCTCCTCTTCCAACACATAAGAACATGCGATGAAAACGACTTCCACTCCCCCTCTTTCCCACTCCCTGCCCCGCCTCCTGCGCGCGCTTCCCTTGTCGGTGCTGCTTGCGGCCTGCGGCGGAGGAGGCGACGACGGCGGGCCGGGCCCGACGGGCCCTCAGGTTCCTCCGCCAGGCCCCGAGACCAGCCAGCCCATCACGGAAATGCCCTCCTCCAGCTACACCGGGGACAAGCTTGCCGCCTTCGTTCGGTTGAACGAAGCGCGCCTGGCGGCCGGAGTCAGCGCGGTGGAACAGAATGCCCAGCTCGACGCGGCGGCGCAGGCGCATGCGACGTATCAGGTCAGGAATTACGAGATCGGGCATGGGGAGGATCCTGGGAAGCCGTGGTTCACGGGTGTCAACCATGCCGCAAGAGCATTGGCCCAAGGGTACGCAGGGAACACTCTCAATGAGGTAATCACCCATGATCAGCCTGGGGTTGAAGCTATCGAGTCTCTTCTACTCTCTGTCTACCATTTGCATGGAATGTTAGATCCGCGAGCAACCCAAATGGGAATAGGTGTGGACAGCACAACCACGCCGGCTTTCCTTTTCAGCACTAGCATTACATTAGGGAACGCTGGCCAAGCACCGCTACCACTAAGAGCTGTGTGGCACTGGCCGACAGATCGCCAAACAAACGCCAATCCCAGTTTTATCCCAGAAAGCGAATTGCCTAATCCAGCCCCCGACCTTCCCGTAACGGGAACACCAATAATGTTTTGCGGAGCGGAGGGTAATTATGCGCCTTTGCACGTTTTCAACGTAACGCTCAAAGAAGCAAACGCAAAAGACGCTACTCCAATCCGGCTTCTGCGAAACACTGCCGTAGCAGTCGAAAGCCCTATCAATGCAGAGGTAGTGACGGACTCAAATTTGGCGCCGATTTCTGTATACCAAGGATGCATCTTCGTTCTTCCGACTGTAGTTTTACAAAACGACAAGACTTACTGGGTGACGATTGAGGCTTCTCAAGCGAACAAGAACGTCAACACTACATGGAGCTTTACAACGCGTAGTTCACACTAACATAGCGACATGCTCCACACTAACCTGGCATTTCGTAATAGCACGATGAATTAAAACTCCCATACTGAAAAAAATAACCCGAATATCCGTTACTAGCCGGTTGCTGATGCCGGTTCTGATTGGAAAAGGCACCACGCCGAGCGCTATAGTCTTCCCAGGAGTAAGAAGCCGTGGCATTCGCGTTGCCGTAGAACCCTGGCTGACAATATGCGTTAGAGACCAAGATATTCGAGCTACTAATACTCATAGATAAAATTGCTCCAACATAGGCACCAGCGTTAACGGAGCACTCTGTCGCCCACGGTGCTAAAGTGCAGAGTGTGTACCAACTGCCCTGCCATTGATTATGAGCTTGGATCTCCGCACCTGAACTTCTTACAACGACGCGAAGGGTTGATGGCAGATCTGCCCAGCCGCTTCTCCCATCCCACAACTCTCGGAAGTACAACTCTGCTCCGTTCATCCGATCAAGCAATTCCTGTATGGTTGACGGTACCGGAGGAGTAATAGGATCGGGAGTCTTGATAGGCGGCGACGTCGGCGCATCCGGCATGACCTTCTGCGCCACTCCCGTTATATGCGTCGAATCCGCCCAAGGCGTCCGCACCTGCGGCGCGGCCAATTGCGCGTTTGCTTGCACCGCCGCCGCCAGGCAGCCACTTATTCCCGCCACGAGCCTTCGCATCATTTCCTCCCTCAGTATTTGCAATAAACCTGGGCAATCGCCTTGGCTTGCCCGCCCAGCACCGCTCCGTCGAAGTCCAGCAGCTGCACTTGCCACGCCGCGCCTGCGTCGAGCGCCTTGCGGGTGAACGACGCCCCCTTCGAGGACTCGATCTGGGGCAGCAGGTAGATGAGCGGCGTGCCCGCGGCGGTGCCCATTTGGCCGCAGGCCGGTTTCTGCACCATGTCGCCCGATGCGACGACCTGGCTGCCGGTCATGACGTAGCTGGACAAGAGATCTTCGGCGCGCATCCAGACCCCCAGGCGGCACACCAGGCCGGTTCCTGTGCCGGTGTCGGTGGCGAAGGCGCCGTTGGGCGCGCAGGCGGCGCCGGCCACCGCCAGGGCTGCCAGTTCTCGCCACGAACCTCCGGCGCAAACGAGCAGGCCGCCCGCCGCGGTGCGGGCGAACTCGGCATTGACGCCCGCCGCGGACGATATCCGCGGGGAGCAGGCCGTGTTCGCAACCGCCACTTCCCTGACGCCCAGCCGGTCGGCCGAGATGCCGGCGTGGCCGATGAGATCGCGGCCGGCGACGGTCAGGGCCAGCCCCTCTCCCGTGGCGACGACCATCTGGCCCGCGGCCACGCGTAGGGTGGGCTGCGCGTCGGCGGCGTCGAAGATCGACCCTCTGTCGGTGGCCAGTCCGAGGGCGCCTTTGACCCGCTGGCTGGCAATGACGCCCGTGGCGGGATCGATGTGCACGACGGTGCCGTTGTCTGCCCGGAACAGGCCGGTCTTGGCCTGCAGCACGCCCGCGCACTGTATGGTGACGATGCCGGCGTTGCCGGCGGAGACGCAGTCTCCCGCCGCCCCGCGCAGCGTGAGCGAGTCGTGCAGCCGGACTGCCCCCTGCACGTCCAGCCCGCCTTGCAGGTCGGGATTGCGGGTGTCGCGCATGCGCACGAATTGCTGGAACATCGTGGTATCCAGGCTCGCCAGCGCCCCGACGATGCCGGCGGTGGCTCCGAGCGGATTGGCCACGGCATAGGTTGCGCCGCGCACTACCGATGGCTGGTTGACGTAGGCGGCGCCCCCGAAGCCTCCGCTCGCCATGACGACCTGGGCCATGAGATCGGCATTCGGCTCGGGCGAGCTCGGCGTCTTCAGCGGGGTGGTGGTATGGACCAGGGCGTCCATTCGGCACCCCGTGCCGGGACAGACGCCGCTGCGCTCGATGCGGACGGCGACGGCCTGGTTGAAAGGCGTCCGGTCGGGGAAAGCCGCCTGCAGAAAGCCGGCGGCGCGCAGCTCGCCCAGGGTGGGCGCGAGCGGTGTCGCCACCCCCGCTATGTCGTGCCCGCGCGCCAGCGCGTCGTAGTGCTGGACGAGATAGCCATCCATGGCGCCCTTGACCGTCAGCAGGTAGGTGCCGGTCGCCTGGGCCGCGGCATCGTCGACCTCCTGCATCAGGCGACCGGCTGCCAGCACGGCCACTACCATGGCGATGCTCGCTGCGATCGCCAGCTCGATCAGCGTCAGTCCCCGCTGCCCGGCATGGGCGCGGAAGCGGGCGCGAACGTTGGCCGAGGTGATCATGTCCGGCCTAGCGTGCGGTGAAGGAGAACGTATTCGTATCGCCGCTCGTGCAGGCGCCGTCCGCCCCTGCCGCGTTGTAGACTCCCGCGGCGCCCCCGGTTCCCGGCTGCTTGACCACCGTGCCGTTGATGACGATGCGCTCGGACACGCGCTGCATGACGGCGGCCAGGGCGGGACATGCCGCTTCGTTGACTTTGTCGAGCGTCAGCCCGAAGGCGTCTCCTGCCGTCGTGATGGTGTCGGCGGCCAGCGCGATGCGGCCATCGGTTGCACCCAGTCCGTGGCGAACGGTGGCCGTCGCGCCCGTGCCGTTGACGGTGATGACGCTGCTGCTGCGCAGCGCGTTGGCCAGCTGGACGATGCCTATGCCGACATACGGCGTGGTGCCCAGCCCCTGGTTCGATACTTTGGTCCGGGCGATGAACCGCTGCAGTTCCTGGCCGACCGAGGGGACCTTGTTCTCGATGATGTAGCCGTTGATGGCCGGAATGCCGATGATGGCGGCGATCAGCACAATGGCGGCAACAATGGCGACCTCGACCAAGGTAAAGCCCTTCTGGCGGTCCGGCAAGGCGGGGGGATGACGGGACATGCGAAATACCTCATCGGCTGGAGTAATAATTGGTCAGGGCGGAGCGCATTTCGTTGACGACGCCCACATGCCAGAAAACGATGGCGAGCGCCACGCCCACGGATCCCAGGAGCAGGATCCAGCGCGCGGCCGTGGCCTTTCGCGCGACCTGCCGCAGGGAACGGCCCTCGAGGCGCAATCGCGTCTGCTGCAACGCGGCGTCCATGCCGCGCGCGGCGATCAGGTCGGCCAGGAACCACAGGGTTTCGGTCTCGATGATGCCGGTGTCGAAGGTCGAACTGCCGACACGGCCATCGTCGATGTTGGCGATCATCTGTTCCAGGTGCCAGCGGCGCCATGGCGTCGCGCCATCCACTTGCAGGTCGAGCGCCTCGCGCAATGCGGTGCTGACATTGCCGCGCCGCTTGACCATGGTCGCCAGCGCGGCCAGGAATCCTATGCCTTGCAAGTCCCGGTACAGGCGCCAGACGAAACAGCGATCCAGCAGGCGGCGGAACCGGCCTGTCAGATTCGGCATGGACCACGCCACGAAATAAATCGCCACGCCGAGCAGCAATACCGAGAGGAAGAGGTTCGCCTGGATGAACTCGGCAAACGCATAGAGCTTGCGCGTCAGGCCGCCTGTGAATTCATCCGGGACCATGCCGAACGCGCGCTTCAGGCGGGGAACGGTAAACAGCGGCACCGCCACGATCATCGCGAACGTGACCAGGACTGCCGCCAGAGCGACGGCGAGCGTGCCCGCCAGCGTCCGCCGGGTTTCCTCCACCAGGCGCGTCACCGCCGCGACGTCGCGCAGGGTCTGCTCGAGCGCGCCCGCCCCGCCGCGTTGCGCCATCCGGATCAGGACGAGATCGTCGTCGGGCAAGGTGGAGCGAAAGGTTTCGTACAGATCGCCGCCTCCTTCCTGGTAGCGCCTGGCCCAGTGCCCGGACAGCACGCCGCGCGGGTGTCGTCCATAGCGCCGCGCGTCGTCGAGGAAAATGTCGCGCAGCGTCTTGCGTCCGCTGCTGGCCTCCATGACGTCGGCAAGATAGTCGTAGTAATCCGCCCGCATCGGCCTGAACCGCCATGCGGCTCCCGCCACGCGCAGGCTACCTGCGGAAAGGCTCATGAGCCGTCTCCGTTCAAGGCTTCGCGCCGGCGCGCGAGCAGCGCGGGTACCCGGCCAGAAGCCAGCCTGCGCCTTTGCGCGGGGCGCCGCCCTGCCGGAGCAAGGCGCTTGCCCCGCATCTGCAGGGTCTCGAAACTGACGAATCTGGGCTCGATGTCCCGAGGGTCGATCAAGCCCTGGGACGCCTTGTAGACAGCGCATTCCATGGCGGTCTTGCCCGTCATGTCCGGATGGTCGAACGCGGTGCGGCGCTGGAACCGGAAGTAGTCGCGCAAGGCCAGCGTATCGGCGTCGCGCACCAGGCGCAGGAATTCGTCGTCGACCGCCGGATCGATCATTTCGGCGGCCACGGTGCGGCCGGCATATCCTTGCAGCTCGACCAGGCCTCCCTGGCGGCACGCCGGGCAGCCTGCGGCGTTGCGCACCTTCAGGCGTCCGGCATCGAGGCCGTACAGCTCGTGCAAGCGGTCGGCGTAGGTCCGCCAATGGTCCCGGCTGGAGCCCCGTTCGGCGGTTCCGCCCCGATCGAACAGGGAGGAAAACGGCAGCGCGCAACGAGGGCACAGGGTGGGCAGCAAGGTCTGGTAGATCAGCAGCTTGAGGATGCCGGGCGTCGCCAGGAGGCGACGCGATACCCCGATGAACTCGGAGGCCAGCCGGTCGGGAATCAGCGCCGCGCTCCCCGCGTGCGTCGTCGTATACAGATTGCTGCCCGAGCTCGCGAGATCCATGAAGGCCCGGCCCGTGGACCGGTCCCGTATTTCGCCTATCAACAGGTCATTCATGGCCGATCGCTTGATGGTCTTGAGCTTGGCATCGAACTCGTTCGACACGGCCCCGTCGAGCGACCGGCTCACGCTGTTCTGCAGCGCATTGGGGATCAGGTACTCGACCGGATCCTCCAGGGTGATGACCTTGCGCGTGGGCGGGATGGCGGACATCATCGAGGCGATGGTGGTCGATTTGCCGGATCCGACCACGCCGGCCAGCACGATCGCCCCGCCTTCCGCGGTCAATGCCCGTTCGATGGTGCGGATCTGCGACGGCAGGTAGCCCAGCCGGTCGAAGTCAAGCGGCCGTTCGCGCATGTCCATGCGCAAGAGACGCATGGTGACCGAGGCGCCGGCGTCCGTGGCCAACGACGCCCATCGGAGCATGAACGGTGCGCCGTCGACCTCATGCAGGATGCTGCCCTGCTGCTCGATCACCGGGTCGAACACCGCGCCGTTGCCACCCTGTATGTCCATGTAGGCCACGGCGAGGACCTCCATCAGCGTGGATGTCTGCATGCCCCGGAATCGCTCGGGCATGACGTAGCGGCCGCCGACCGTGTACCGGATCTCGGACTCGGGATGGGCCATGCGGACGTTGATGTGGATATCGCTGGCGCCATGCCTGACGCCCCAGGCCACGATGTCGTGGAACGCCGCGGCCATCGAGCTCTTTACCGGGTCCAGCAGCACCCTGCGGCGCGAACGCAGGGTCTCGCCGGTGATCTGGCCCCGCACGATGGACAGCAAGAGAGTCGCCGGCACCACCACCCGGGCGGGCCGCGCCAATACCCGTCCGCGCTCTCGCACCATGCGTTCGAATTCCTCGATCTGCTCGCTGCGGGCGTAATCCTCGACGGTGAACAGGGCCACCTCGCCATTGTCCAGCTCGACCGGGCAGAGCTTGTTGAGCAAATTGCCGAGGTCGAATTCCGTGCGCAAGGCCCGCTTGAACGCGGGAGTCATGCGGGCGAGCTGGTCCCGGCTGTCCATGCGGGCGATGGAAGCCGGCGCGTGGCCGTCTGCTTCGCAGGCGGGCTCGCTGGGCATCGGCGCGGACCAGGGCCTGGCGGTACGCGGCCGGCGCAGGCGACTACCGGGAATGAGCATGGGGGACTCCTGTCGAAAATGGCGGGCGGCTCATGGGCGCATCACAGGCGGCGGCGCCAGCACCGGGAAGGCGGGCGGGGGCGAGATCGGGGCCGCCACGGGCGAACCGGCAACGGGCGGCCGTGGAAGCGACGCCGATGGATCGAAACACGCGGAACGCTCTCCGGCAGAGCCCTTGCGCAGATAGACGCAGCCGTCTTCGATGCGCTGCAGCCGGTACTCGGCATTGGAAGAAGTGGCGCCACGGGGCAAATCGCGCCCTTGGCGGTAGACCCTGGGTTCGCCGTTGACCAGCACGACCGCGGTCAGGGCTCCGCGCAACCCGTAGACGGATGCAAGCACGAGCTTGTCGCCTCGCCGTGCCGGCGCGGCCGGTGCTCCCCGCCCCGGAGCCCCCTGACGGGAACGTTCGGCAGCCAATGCACGCTCGGTGTCGAGCCTGAGCATCTCACGCACCTTCTCGAGCTCCGCCTCCTTCGCCAGCGCGGGCGGGAAAAGCAGCGACAGCGCCGCCACACCGGCGGCCAGCGCCCATGCGGTCCGCTTATTCATGCGCATAAAGCACTCCAGAGATGCCGGCCATGAGCCGGCTTCGGTTCAACGATGGCTCGGCGGCGGGGTCGACGGTGAGGAATACGGAACGCCACTCGACCTGGCTCGCGAGCGTGCCGGGCAAGAGGAACATCGAACGCAATGGCCCTTCTAGCGTCAGAGGCCGTTCGAGGATGACCGGCATGGACGCCGGTGGAGGAATGGCAAGCCCGTGTTCGTCACGCGGCGCCTCCAGCCTTACGGGAGAAGGCTCTCCCAGCGTGGCGGCGGACAGCAGCGGAAGAATGCGCTGCAGCGAGGTGATGGTCTCGTTCTCGTGCTCGACACTGGTCTTGAGCCGCGACATGTCCAGGGGGTGGCCGTCCCTCGCGACCGCGAACCGCGCGACCACCGCGTCCATGGGCTGCCATGTCTCGCTCCATCCGCGGGGGCGAGCCGCCAGGAAGCTGGCATTGGTGGCAAGGCGGTGCACGCGGTCGTACTTTGCCAGGCACGACCATCCCGCTTGGGAAACACGCTTGCATTGCGCCGATGCGAGGCGCCAGCCGCCCACCTCGGCCGGCAAATCGGCGAGCTGGCTCAACAGCGCGTTCCAGTCTTCCTCGGCATCGACCCGGACCCGGTTGCGGAATTCGCCCAGCACATGCGACCAAGCCGCGTCCGTATCGACCGGCGGCGCCGGGAGCGCCTGGTTGCCGCCGCTGCGGTACCAGTCCCAGGCGGCCCGCAGGAAGAAAGCCGCGGCGCATCCCAGCACCGCCACCGCAAGCGGCCGCGGCACGGAGGGCAAGGACCAGCCGCAAGGCTTGAGCAGGCACTGTGCCGAGGATTCGCCCATCATCGCGGCAAACGGCATGGCGTCGCCGTCGATGTCGGCGGCCGCCAGGACGGTCAGGTCGTCGCCATGGCGTTCGGCGAGCTCGTCCAGCGCCGCCTGCGCATCGGCCGCTGTATCGTAGACGCGATCGGATTGGGTGAGGACCTTGCCCGCCTGCGCCGCCACCACCCATGCCCTGCCATCGGGCAGCGCGGCCCGCAATGCGACGACTCCTTGCCGGTGCTCGGCGGCAAATGCCAGTGCACCGCTATAGAACCGCCCGGCTTGGCCACGGTCGGCGCGGTTCAGCCTCACCACGCCGACCGCCTCGGAGTTCTCGGCATGGGCGTAATGAGAGGCCCTGGCCTGCCGCGCCTTCTGCCTGGCGCGCTGATCGAGCCGGCTGCCCAGGATGGTATGCCAGCGCATGCCGAGGACCAGCACGCGCTCATCGTCGTCGAACCGGAGCAGGACGTAGTCGTTCATACCCTGCCCTCAGAACCCCTCTTCCACCTGGGCCGTGATCAGTACCACGGTATTGCGCCGCTCGCGCGCGGTCTTGCCCGACCCTCCGAGGATGAGCGGCGCGCCTTCGTCGAGCCGGCGCTTGTCGTACTGGTCTTGCGAACGCTCGAAACCGGAAATGAGAACGGGTTGGCCCGGGCGCAGCTCCACCTGCTGTACCGTGCCCATGCCGTCTATGGTCTTCTGCTGCAACTGCACCTGGTTGCCATTGGCGCCGAAGGTCAGCGTCTTGAGCGGTTGCGCAACGGTATTGTCGTAGGCGATGGTAAGCAGGATCTGGCCGTCGTCCTGCGCGTCCGGGATGACGGTCAGGAACGAGCCGACGGTTTCCTCTTTCTGCGTGACCGAAGGGGCGGTCGAGGTTCCCGCCGAGGATGCGACAGTCGTGACCTGCACCTGGTCTATGTAGGTGAAAGTGGTGCGGACGGCATGCGTGACCGGACGCCGATTCAAGGTCTGCAGCGGCACCGTGGTGCGCCGGGTGATGGTGCCGACCTCGCTCAGCGCTTTCAATACGAGGGCGGTGCCGTCCCAACGGCCTCCGGTGATGGACACGCCCACGCCGGTACCCGCGACGTCGGATACCAGCGACTCGGGCGCGCCGCCCTGCAAGGCCTCGCGGGTACGGCGGTAGACCAGGTTCCAGTCTATGCCCTGCTCGCTCTGGTTCCTGGCGACCAGTTCGATTTCCTCGAACATCAGGCGCACGCGCCGGGTCAGCGCCTTGTTCTCGCGCTCCAGGAAGGCGGCAACGCGATCGAGCGCTTCCGGGGTATCCGTCACGACAATGAGCCCGGACGCATCGCCGTTGGCGGCAATGATGCCGGCCCGCGTCAGGAAAGGCTCGACCTTGCTCTTGACGGCCGCCAGCGCATCGCTGCCGCCGGACTCGATGCGAGTGGACGACGCGCTTTCGAAGGCGCCCGCGCCGCCGCCTCCGGAGCGTCCGAGGCTGGCCGCCGCCGATGCCTTGAGAGTGAGTGCGCGAACGTTGAAAACCCGAGTCTCGGTGCGGTAGAAAACGATGGCGCCGGCCGTGTATTTCCAATAGACGCCCAGGCGGTTGGCGGCCAGGTCGAGCAGACGGGGCAAGGGATGCAAGCCGGTGGGCAGCGCCACCTGGCCGGCCGGGGGCGCCGCCGCGCCGGCCGCGGCAGGCGTGGCCAGGCGGGGCAGGAAAGCCTCGTGCGGCAAGAGGGCTTCGGGCCGGACACGAACCTGTATGCCGGTGGCGAGCGCCACCTGCTCGCCCAGCGTCTGCAAGTCCACCTTGCCGCCGGGAAACATCAGCGCCGTCTCGACCGAGGCGCGCAACGGCTCCGGCAGCGTGACTTCCCGGGCCAGCGGCTGCGGCCGCCCGGCCAGCCATGGCCGATCGACGTCCTGCGCCTGCAGGCGCTGGCGCGCGTTCACGACGGCCTGCTGGAATCCGATCTGCGCGCTGGCGATGCTCTGGGATGCCCGGGCCGCGCCATCGTCGATCTTGCGCATGGCCTCGATCTGTGCGCAGCCGCACGCCAGCGCGGCCGTCATCATGCCCCCGTACTTGAGGAGCCGCCGGGGAAGGATAGTCGGCATCGCCTACCCCTGTTGGCCCGAGACCTGTGCGGTACGGTCGCAGGACTCGGCAAAGGGAATGATGCGCAGCACGCGATTGGAATAGAAGCACGGCTGCAATGGACGCGACGACAGCTCGGTGGACGCCAGCAACGCGCGCACCGCCGTCTTGAAATCGCTGCCGAGACTGGCGGCCCCGGCCAGCGGGATATCCACGTCCACGGTCCAGTGCTCGGACTCGAACGTCCAGCCCGAGGCCTTGGCCCAGCGCGCCAAGGCCTGGCGCATCGTCCGGTCGGCCGGCGTGGCCTCGTAGGCCTGTGCCGGCCCGGCGGGCATGTGGCCGGAAAACATATCGCCGCGCGGCAGGCCGGCAGACGCGGCATACGCGCGAGCGCCATGCGAGGGCGCCGCCCGCGTGTCGCCATACGCCGGCTGCGCGGCGGCCGCGCCCATGTCGGAACCGCCGTCCATACCGGCCTGGGACGCGCGCCCCTCGTAGCGGGCGCGGGCAACGACGTCGCCGATGCGCAGCGTGAATTCGCGCGCCGTACCGGCGACTACCGCATACCCCCCCTGCCAGGCCACCGCAGCCAGCCGTTCTTCCTGCGGACCGGCGGTGAAAATCGCGGGCAGGATCTGGCCCACCCGGAACTGCATGTAGGTCTGCCGCCCGTCGTCGAAAACCTGCACGGGGGCAACCCGCTTGTCGCCTTCGATGCGATAGGCGAAATCGTAGACGCCGCGGTTGGCAGATCCGGGGGCCGGCGCGGCGGGTTGCGCCTGGGCGACGCCCCACGCCCACATGGCAAGAACGGACACGGCTGTTCGGCACGGATGCATAATGAACCCTTGGCAAAGCGACGCGGCCCCCGGCCGCGACCAGGGCTGCATCGTGCCGCAGGCGGCAAGGCGCGAGTAGCGTGTGAACTACGTACGTAAGGCCGCATTTGTCCTGCTTGCCCGACCTACAGGATCCGCATGCGCATCAGAATCCTCTCCGACCTCCACCATGAGCACTTCGGCGGCAACCGCCCGCTTCCCGCCATCGACGCCGATCTCGTCGTCCTGGCCGGCGACATCCATACGCACGATCTCGGCATCGAATGGGCCGGCCGCGCCTTCGGCAATACGCCGGTGGTCTACGTGCCCGGCAACCATGAGTTCTATTCGGCCCACATGGGCAGGCTGGACCGCAAGATGCGCGAGACGGCCCGCCGCCACGGCGTGCACCTGCTGCAGAACGAGGCGCTTGAATTGGACGGCGTGCGCTTCCTGGGCGCCACGTTGTGGGCGGATTTTGCGCTGTACGGATCGCCGGGCGACGAACTGGCGCAGGCCATGGCCCTGCGCGTCATGCCCGATTTCAGCTGCATCGATACCGACGAGGGGCGATTCACGCCTACGGCCTGCATCGCGTTGCACCAGGCGGCGCGCGACTGGCTGGCCCGGCAGCTCGATACGCCTTATGCGGGCCGCACGGTGGTCGTCACCCACCACGCGCCGAGCGAGCGCTCCGTGCCGCAACAGTACAAGGGCAACCAGCTTTCACCGGCGTTCTCGTCCAACCTCGACGAGCTCGTGGCCAAGGCCGATCTCTGGATACATGGCCATACGCATACCTGTTTCGACTATCGCATCGGCAAGGCGCGCGTCGTGGCCAACCCGGGCGGTTATCCGGGTGAGAACGAGGAGTTCGACCCGGAGCTTGTGGTGACGATCTGAAGTCGCGTCAACGCAGGTCGGCGCCGACCAGGTCGTAGCGATCGGTGCAGAGGGCGTCCACGCCCCACGAGAAAAGCTCGCGCCCGCGCGCGGGATCGTTGACGGTGTAGCACATCAGGCCGTAGCCGGCCGCCTTGATGCGATGAGCCACGCCCGCGTCCAGCCGATCGTGCCGGCAATGCAGCGACACGCACTCGAGCGCCGCGAGACGTGCCTCCCAGTCGGGCGGCACGCTCTCCACCAGCAGGCCGCGCGGAATGCCCGGCGCGACCTCGCGCGCCACGGCCAGGGCCTTGGCGGAAAAAGACGAGAACAGCGGCAGCCGTCCGGGATCGGCCGTATCCGCGAACAGGTCCTGCACCATCTGCCCCACCGCCTGTCCGGTGTCCACGTCGTGGCCCGGCATGGGCTTGATCTCGATGTTCATCCAGATCTCGTGCCGGCGCAGCCACTGCACCACGTCTTCCAGACGCGGCACGGGCTCGCCCTGGAAACGCGGATCGAACCACGCGCCGGCATCCATGCGCGCCAGTTCCTCGGAGTCGAACGCGCCGACGTCGCCCACGCCCGGTACGGTGCGCCCGAGCTGGGTGTCGTGCATGAGAATGGGGACGTCGTCGGCAGCGAGCATGACGTCGAACTCGACGCCGCGGATGCCTCGGGCATGGGCCTCGCGCATGCCCGCCAGGGTGTTCTCGGGAGCCAGCGCGCCGCCCCCGCGATGCGCCAGTATCCGTGGATACGGCCAGCGCGTTGCGGGAACGGCGTTGGCCCCGGTTTTCATCGTTTGGCGCTCATCACCGCCGACGAGCGGGCCACGGCGTCGTCCAGCCCCTGCTTGGGCGGCTTGACGCCGTTCCAGACGGCGTTCAGCTCGCTGTCGATGATCTCGCTGACACGGTCGTAGTTGTTCAGCCGGAAGCCGCGGGTGAACTTGGCCGGCGGGTTGGCCATGGCACGCACCACCGCCTCGGCGCCCGGAATGTTCTTGTAGAACGACACGTCCGAGGCGCGGTAGGCGGCTTCGGTCAACGGCAGGAAGCCGGTCTTCTGGTGCCATTCGCTCGCCACGACCGGCGAGGCCAGGTAGGCGATGAAGGTGGCCAAGGCCTTTTGCTCGGCCGTGGAATGGCCGCCCAGCGCCCAGAATGCGGATCCGCCGACGAAGGGGGTGCTCGGGTGCGTGGCTTCCTCTTCGTAGTAGGGCAGCGGCGCCACGCCGTACGAGAAGTTGGCCTTGCTCTGCACCAGCGACAGTGCGCTGCTGCCGCTGGTGAGCACCGCGCACTCGCCGGAAGCGAAAGAGGCGTCCGCCTGGTCGCGGTCGGACCGCACCGGGAACAGGTGGCTGCGCACCCAGCTCATCATGAGCGCCAGGTGGCGTACGTGCAGCAGGTCGTTGGCGAGCAGCTGCGCGCCGTTGGAACCGTCCAGGCCGTTATTGCGCGTGGCGTAGGCCGTATTGTGCATGGCCGAGAGGTTTTCCACGTGCACCCAGGTCTGCCAGCTCGTCGCATAGGGGCAGCTGACGCCGTTCTGCAGCAGCGCGATCAGGTGCGCCTGCATTTCGCGCCAGGTACGCGGCGGGGCGTCCGGGTTCAGGCCGGCGCGCCGGTACAGGTCACGGTTGTAGAGGTAGATGGGGATGTCGGCCATCCAGGGAAGCGCGAGCAGCCGGCCCTTGGCGTCGCGCATGGTGCTGGTGGTCTGCGGCAGGAACCAGCGCAGATCCTTGATGGGATGCTTGGCAAGCAGTTCGTACATGGGCAGGATGGCGCCCTGCCTGGCGATGAATTCCGGCGACCGGTTGTCGGGCAGTTCGACCAGGTGCGGCGCGCGCTTGGCGCGGACGGCCGCGATGCCGTCCTCGATCAGCGCCTCGGCCGACGGCTTTCCGGTCACCTTCACCGTGAAGCCGTGCTGCTGCTCGTTGAAGCGCTGTACCAGCGTATCGAACTCCGCGGCCTGCTGGGGATTCAGGGTATGCCACACCTGCAATTCGATGGGGCCCGAATGGGCCGCCGCGGCGCCGGCGGCTGCCGCGCCCGCCGCCCCGGCAGCGGCCTTCTTGGCCGTGGATGCCGGTTTCTTGGCAGCGGCCTTGGCGGCCGGCTTGGCGTTGCTCTTCTTGGCGTTCTGCGCCGTCGCGGTACCCAGGCCGCTCACGGCCAGGACGCCGGCGGCCAGAACCGACACACCCCATTTCAACCAGCGCTCAGTCGGCTGCATCGATCCGTTCTCCGAAAACATAGTCAAACTCAAGCGACATACTCACAAAAAGGGAAAGTCGACCTGCGGCCGGCGGCCGCAGACAAGATCGGCGAGAGCCTTCCCGGAACCGCAGCCCATGGTCCACCCCAACGTGCCGTGGCCGGTGTTCAGGTAGAGGTTGGGCAAGCGCGTGCGCCCGATCAGGGGCACGTTCGACGGCGTGGCGGGACGCAGCCCGGACCAGTATGCGACATTGTCCAGGTCCAGCGCCCCGGGAAACAGCTCCCGGGTCAGCGCCGTCAGCGCCTCGCAACGCGCAGTGTTCAGAGCGCGGGAATAGCCGCTCAGTTCCGCGGTGCCCGCCACCCTCAGCTTGTCTCCCAGACGCGAAAATACCACTTTATGGGCGCTGTCCGTCAGGCTGACCGTGGGGGCCCGGGCGGAATCGGTAACGGGGTATGTCGCGGAATAGCCCTTGGCGGGATAGACCATGCAGGAGACGCCCAGCGGCCGCACCAGTTCCGGGGTGAAACTGCCCAGCGCGGCCACGAACACATCGCCCTGGACCTTGGCGTAGCGGCCGTGCTCGTCGATGGTTTCCACCGCCTTGACCCACCCGCCTTCGGCCAGGAGGCGCGTGATCTGCGTGGAGAACCGGAATTCCACGCCGGCCGCCGCGGCCTTTTCGGCCAGCGCGGTGGTGAACAGATAGACGTCTCCGCTTTCGTCGGCGGCGGTGTAGTCGCCGCCGACGATGCGGTGGCTTTGCGGCGCCAGGGCCGGCTCCAGCGCCACCAGCTCTTCGGTGCTGAGGATCCGGCGGTCCACGCCGTACTCGCGCATCAGGTCGGCCGCCTTTTGCGAAGCGTCGAACTCGGCGGCGTCGCGGTAGAAATTGATGATGCCTTTTTCGAGGTGGTCGTAGCGGATGTCCAGTTCGGCCCGCATGGCCTGCAGGGTCGCACGGCTGTAGGCCGCCATGTTGACCAAGGCCCGAATGTTGCGCGGCAGCCGGGCAGGCAGGCATTCGCGCAGGAAAGCCAGGCACCACAGCCACTGGTGCCAATCGGCGTGCAGCCGGAACAGGAGCGGCGCATCACCCTTCAGGAGCCAGCGCGCCAGTTTGAGCGGCGCCTGAGGATTGGCCCAGGGCTCGGCATAGGACACCGATATCTGGCCGCCGTTGGCGAAGCTGGTTTCCTGCGCCGCGCCGGGCTGGCGGTCGATCACCGTCACGTCATGGCCGGACTGGCGCAACCACCATGCGCTCGACGTGCCGATGATTCCGCTACCCAATACAACGACTTTCATTCTTGCTCCTCGGGCCCGGCGGATCCGGTCCGCCATGGCGCCGCCCCGGCAGGCGGCACAAAGCGTAAGTGTATCGTCCCGGGCGCGGCAGGATGCAAGCGTTCCCCATGCAGGAAAGGCGACCGCACGCAGGCGCCTTCGCTCGGGGCGGCCGAGGATAGGGAAAAGGCCCGTTGCAGCGGGCCTGCCGGCGAATCAGGCCGCTTTCAGGGGATGGGCCGGATCGGCGGCCATGGCCTTGTCCGGCGACTGGCCCGCCTGCATCAGGCGGCGGGCCGCCATCTGGTCGACCGGGGAATTGACCGACTCGATGGCGCGCAACTGCACGCCATCGAAATGCAGCACCGAGAACCCGTTGCCCCGCGACGCGGGTCGCAGGACGCTCTCATGGCCGGGGCGCCACAGGCCGGTGATCTGCAGCCGCGCCTCGCCCTGGTCGGACCAGAACCACGGCACGGCGGTGTAGGGCTGCGGCTCGCCGCACAGTCGCGCGGCCAGGGTCTTGGCCTGGTCGTTGGCGTTCTGGACGGACTCGAGCCTGAGCGGCTGCGGCCAGGCCGGATGGGGAAACGACGTGCAGTCGCCGATCGCCGAGATGGCCGGATCCCCGGTCGCCATGGTGGCATCCACCACGATGCCGTTGTCGCAGTCCAGGCCGGCATCGCGCGCCAGTTCGACGTCGGGCGTGGCGCCGATGCCGGCGATGATCAGGTCCGCCGGCACCGGTTCGCCGCCTGCGATCACGCCGATGGCCCGCCCTTGCGCCATATCGAGGCCGTCCACCATCGTGCCCAGCCGGATGTCGATGCCGGCCTGGCGGTGCGTCTCGAGCAGGAAGTCGGAGATGGCGGGCGAGACGGCTCGCGCCAGGAGGCGCGGCATGGCCTCGAACACCACCACTTCCTTGCCGAGCTGGCGCGCCGTGGCCGCGATCTCCAGGCCGATGAAGCCCCCGCCCAGCACCACGACGCGCCGGGCCTGGGGCAAGGCATCACGCAGCGCCTGCGCCTGGGCGTAGGTGCGTAGGTAGTGGACGCCCGGCGTGCCGATGGGCGCCTGCGGCAGTTCGCGCGCCTTGGCGCCTGTGGCCAGCACCAGGTGCTCGTATGCCAGCTCGCTCTCGCCCTCGGGCGACGACAGGCGCAACGCCTTGCGCGCGCGGTCGATGCTCAGCACCCGCGTGCCAAGCCGCAGTTCGATGCCGGCCTGCTCGTAGAATGCCGCGCCCCGCAGTTCGGGCAGCGGCGCCTCGGGATCCTTGATCAAGGTCTTGGACAAGGGAGGACGGTGGTAGGGAATCTGCGCCTCGTCGCTGACGAGGACGACCTGGCCGGAAAAGCGTTTTTCGGCCAGCGAGGCGGCCAGTTGGGCGGCGGCATGGCCGCCGCCCACGATCACGAGTCGGGTCATGGCTGGGAAGTCTTGCGTCTGCGCGGGCCGCGGGGCGGGACCCGCCCCAGGGCGCGCTGGGTTTCCATGAAGGCGTCGGACGTGGCGTCCACCATGGGAAGGTTCTCGTGCAGGCGGCGCAGGAGATCGATCAGCACTTCGACCTCCTCGGGCGCCAGCACCGAAAGGAAGGCCTGTTCGCGATTGAGCGCGAATTTCATGATGCTGTCGTGCATCTCCCGGCCCGCCGGCGTAAAGGTGGCATAGCGCAGCCGCCCGTCGTAGTCGTCGGAGCTGAACGAGATCAGCCCCTGCGCATGCATGCTCTTGAATGTGCGGCTGACCGAGGCCTTGTCCATCCCGATGAGCTGGCACACGCGCTGTGCGGTGACCTTGCCCTCGATCGCCAGCATGACCATGATGCGCCAGGTTTCGATGCCCACGCCATAGGTCTCGAGATAGTGCTTGGAAGCACCGCGCGCCAGCTTGTTGGCAATGAAGGTGAAATACGCAGGGGTATAGCGATCGAGATCGACAGCGGGGCCCTGCGCGGCGGCGCGCGCCGGACGTTCGCGGTGTTTGACGGTCATGCCTCGGACGACGGGTGGCGGTGCGTGGATCGGCTATTGGCTCTCCGGCAGCGTGAACGACAGCCCGGCCAACTCTTCGCTCATTTTAACTTGGCAGCTCAGGCGGCTATTGGGACGGCGCTCGCTGGCCGTGCACTCCAGCATTTCATGCTCGGTGGGCAGCATGGGCGGCAGCTTGCCCAGCGCGGCCTCGTCGGCGTAGACGTGGCAGGTCGCGCACATGCACGAGCCGCCGCATTCGGCCACGATGCCGGTCACGCCGGCCGACACGGCCGCCTGCATGATGCTGGTGCCGACCGGCACGTCGAGCGTGACGCGCCGGCCGTCGGGCTGGATCAGGTGTACTTCGGGCATACGGTTATCCTTCACGCTGCATGGAATTTCAACGGCAGGCTGGCGAGCGCCCGCAAGGTATTGTTCAGGCGACGCACCGGCGGCCCCAGCGGTTCGATGCGCTTGACTCGCCGGGCCAGCGTGGAGAGGATGAGTTCACCCTCCAGCCGGGCCACGACCTGGCCCACGCAACCGTGGATGCCCGAGCCGAAGGCCATGTGGCCGGTCGCCCGGCGCTCGATGTCGAATACGTCGGGGTTCTCCCAATGGCGGGGATCGCGGTTGGCCGAGGCAAGGAAGGTCAATACCTTGGTGTCCGAACGGACCGGTACGCCGGCCAGCTCGCAATCGCGGCTGGCCGTGCGGAAGAACGTCTGCACCGAAGACTCGAAGCGCAGCGACTCCTCGAAGGCCGGGCGCGCCAACGCCGGATTGGCGTGCAGCTTGTCCCATTGATCCGGGTGGTTGGCCAGGCACCACAGCGCATTGCCTATGCCGTTGACGGTGGTATCGACACCGGCGGACAGGAAGGAGCGCACCAGCATGGGCGCCTCGGCCTCGGTCAGCTCGCCGCTCTCGACCGCCTGGTAGATCTGGTCGCCGAAGCCGCCCGGGCGCAGGTTCCGGCGCTGGCAGTTGGTCATGATCCAGTCGGTCAGCGGCTCGACCCGCTTGGCGGCGTTGATCAGCAACTGATTGTTCGGACCGAAGGCGTTGAACACCATGTCGCCGTAGGCCAGCAGGTTCTCCCGCCCCTCCTCCGTCAGTCCCACGGCGTCGGGAAAGACCTTGAGCGGATACGCCTCGCTCAATTCCTTGACGCCGTCGATCGTGCCCTTCTCCAGCAACCGGTCGATCAGCGCTTCGGCCTCGGCCTGGAAGTGCGGCCGGATCTGCTGCACGGTCTTGGGCGACAGGATGCGGCCCAGCACCGTACGGGACCGGGTGTGCTGCGGCGGATCGGCCTCCAGGATCAGGCTGGGCGGACGGAACGGCTTTTCCTTGCGAAAGTTGGCCAGCCCGACGCCCGCCGAGGAAATGAACGTCTGCCAGTCGTTCAGCACGGCATGCACCTCGGCATGGCGCGCGACGGCGAGGATGCCGTACCTGGGAATGTGCACCACCGGACCGGCATCCCGCATCTGCCGGTGATAGTCGTAGGGATCGGTCAGGAACGCGTCGCTGAACGGGTCGAAATCGACCACGGGAACATCGGCGGCTATATCGGTCATGGTTCGCCTCTTACGGTTCGATGGGGCAGGCGCTCATTCGATGGCCATGCCCAGGTAACGATCGAGAATGTCGTCGCGGGTGCGCAGCATCGCGCAGTCGCTCTGGTGGACGACGCTGCCGCGTTCGAGGATCACGCCTCGTTGCGCGAAGGCCAGCACCTCTTGCACCTGTTGCTCGACGATCAGCATCGCCGGCCCGCCCTCGTTCGCCAATTGGCGGAAGGCTTCCAGCAATTCCTGGCAGATCACCGGAGCCAGGCCTTCCAGCGGTTCGTCCAGCAGCAGGAGACGCGGCCGGCCCAGCAGCGCGCGCGCCACCGACAGCATCTGCTGCTCGCCTCCGGACAACTGGTTGCCGCGGTTGCGCCGGCGTTCGCGCAGGCGCGGGAACAGCGCGTAGGCTTGCTCGAGATCGGCGGACGGAAACCGCTTCAGGCCGGCCACCAGGTTTTCCTCCACCGAAAGCGAAGGAAAGATGTCGCGGGTCTGGGGCACGTAGCCCAGTCCCAGCGCGGCCCGCTCGTCGGGACGGCAATGCGTGATGTCGCGCCCATCGAACAGGATGCGGCCGGACTTGACCTGGGCCAGGCCCATGACGGCTTTCATCGTGGTGGACTTGCCCACGCCATTGCGGCCCAGCAGCGCGGTCAGGCTGCCCGCCTGCACCTCCATGGACAGGCCATTGAGCACGGTCACCGGGCCATAGCCCGCCACCACGTCCTGCAGCTGCAGCATGGGCGCGCTAACTGATGTGCCCTCCTGTCGCTGCGCGACATCCTCCCCAGGGGAGGGAGCGCGCCCTTCGGGCGGCCGGGCGGGCGCGCTAACTGGTGTGCCCTCCTGTCGCTGCGCGACATCCTCCCCGGGGGAGGGAGCGCGCCCTTCGGGCGGCCGGGCGGGCGCGCTCACTGATGTGCCCTCCTGTCGCTGCGCGACATCCTCCCCGGGGGAGGGAGCGCGCCCTTCGGGCGGCCAGGCGGGCGCGCTCATGCCTTCGCTCCCAGATAGGCCGTGCGCACCTCGGGATGTCGGCGTATTTCCTCGGGCGTGCCCTCGGCCATGATGCGGCCCTCGGCCAGTACGATGATGCGCTGCGCGTAACTGAAGACCAGGTCCATGTCGTGTTCGATCATCAGGATGGACAGGCTGCCGGGCAATTCCTCCAGCGCGCGCAGCACGGTCCGGCTTTCCCCGCGCGGCACGCCCGCCATGGGCTCGTCCAGCATCAGCACCTCGGGCCGCAGCGCCAGCGCCAGGGCAATCTCCACCAGGCGCTGTTCGCCATAGGCCAGGTTGCTAGGCGCCAGTCCCGCGGCTTTCTCCAGCCCCAGGCGCTCCAGGACGGCCCAGGCCTCGTCGCGCACTTCCCGGCATGCGCTGAACGGCCGCCACCACCGGTGCTCCATGCCGAGACGGGCGTGTATCGCCATCTCGATCTGGTTCAGCACCGGCATGCGGGGCGGCAGCGTGGTGATCTGGAAAGTCCGCGCCAGGCCGCAGCGCACCCTGCGCGCCTGCGGCAGATGGGTCAGGCGCCGCTCGTCCAGGTAGACGTCGCCGCCGGTGGGCTTGAGCGTGCCGGAGATCAGGTTCACTAGCGTGGTCTTGCCCGCGCCGTTGGGCCCGATCAGCGCCAGCCGCTCGCCCCGTCCGAGTTCGAACGAGACGGACCGCGTCACGTGCAGGCCGCCGAAAGACTTGTCCAGCTTGCGTATGCTGAGCGTCATGCGGCCTCCCGCTTGCCCGCGCGCGGCGGGGCGGCCCAGGGCCGGGGCACCGCGCGGAACCAGGCCGCCAGTCTTGCCTGGGGGACCAGCACGATCAGCATCAGCAGGCCACCGATGACGAACAGCCAATGGTAGGGATTGATCGAGGACGCGGTATGGTGCAGCGCCATGAAGATCGCCGCGCCGACGAGCGCCCCGTACAGGCGCCCGGCGCCGCCCAGTATCAGCATTACGAGCGCCTCGGCCGACAGCGAGAAGCCGAAGCTGTCCAGCCCCACGATGCCGCTGATCTGCGCCGACACGGCCCCCGCCATGCCCGCGAACAGGCCGGCCGCGACATACATCTTCCATAGCTGGCGGGCCACCGGCGTGCCCAGCGCCGACATGCGCGCGCGGCACTGGTGCACCCCCTGCACCGACAGGCCGAAGGGAGAATCGACGATGCGCTTGACGACGTAGTAGCTGGCCGCCAGCACCGCGAGCGCATACAGGTAGGCGACCTTGCCTTCCAGGTCGAAGGGGGCGATGCCGAGCACGGGGTCCACGGCGAAGCCGGACAGGCCATCGTCGCCGCCCGTCAAGCCGCGTAGCTTGTTGGCGAGGCTGTGCAATATCTGCGCCACGGCGACTGTCAGCATCAAGAAGGTGAAACCCTGGTAGCGCAGCACCAGCACGCCCGAGACCGCCGCAGTCAGCGCGCCGGCGGCGGCGCCGGCCGCCAGCCCGACGAGCGGATCGGCAGACCAGCGCAGCGCGACGATGCCCGCCGTGTAGGCGCCCATGCCGAAGAAGGCGACGTGGCCCAGCGTGGCCAGCCCGGCGATGCCCACCACCAGGTCCAGCGACAGGACGAACAGCGCCATGACGCCGATGCGCGCCAGGAGGGGCCACTGGTCCGGCAGCAGCAGGCCGCACAGGCCCACGGCCACGATGATGCCGACGTGCCGGGCCGGGGACGAAGGCGCGAGCGCCCGCTCGATGCTCGCGCGATTCATGCCGCCCTCCTGAGCAGGCCCTGGGGACGTACCGACAAGGCCACGATCATGGCGACGAAGAAGAACAGGCTGCCGTACTCGGAAGCGAGGTACTTGCTGGCGGTTTCGATCACGCCCAGCAATACCGCCGCGGCAAGCGTGCCGGTAATGCTGCCCATCCCTCCCACAGCCACGACGACCAGCACCAGCACGAGGTACTTGAGCGCGTAGTAGGGCTCCAGTGGCATCAGCTCCGCGCCCAGGACGCCGCCCAAGGCCGCCAGCCCGCAGCCGGCGGCGAAAGTCAGGCCGCTGACCAGCCGGATGTTGACGCCCAGCGTGGCCGCCGCATCCTTGTTGTCGACTGCGGCACGCAGCCATACGCCGAAGCGCGAACGCGTGACGACGAGCCCGCACAGCAGCGCCACGGCGGCCCCGGCGACGATGACCAGCACGCGCTGCGCCGGCAGGGTGCGCACGCCCAGGTCGACCGAACCCGCCAGCCATGCCGGCAGCGGAATCATCTGGACCTGCGGCCCGAATGCGAGATTGGTGGCGGCCACGAAGACGAAGGCCAGGCCGATGGTGAACAGCACCTGGTCCAGTTCCGAGCGGCGATACAACTTTCGCAGGACGATGGCTTCGAGCGCCGCGCCGAGAACGGCGGTGAGCAGGACGGCGGCGCCGACGCTGGCGGCATAGCCCCAGCCTTCGACGCGCACCAGCCAGGCGGCGAGATAGCCGCCCGTCATGGCAAAGGCGCCATGAGCCAGGTTGATGAAGCGCATCAACCCCAGCGTGATGGACAACCCCACGGAGATGATGAACAACACCATCCCATAGGAAATCCCATCGATCAGGATGTTGGCGAGAATGTGCATGGCGGTCGCGGTTGCGGTTGGCGTCGGGCGCCCTGCCCGGCCGCTTGGCCGGGTCGAGCGGCATCGCGTAGAGATGGGACGCCTAGTTCTTGAGTCCGAAATCCGGCTGCGGGCCGAAGCTCTCGATTTCCTTGTTGACCAGGAGACCGCCGCTGCGCTCGACCTTGCGCAGGTAGACGTTCTGCGTGACATGGCGCGCCTGCGGATCGATCTTCACCGGCCCGCGCGGACTTTCCCACGACAGCTTGCGGGCGGCCTCGAGCGCCGCCGCGCCGTCGCGCTTGCCGCCGGTGGCCTCGATCATCTTCTGGATGACGTACATGCCGTCCCAGGCTCCCACCGACGCATAGTTGGCGATGGCATCCTTGCTCTGCTTCTGCAGCGCCGCCACGAACTTGCGGTTGGCGTCGGAATCGTGCGCCGCCGAATAATGGAAGACCGTGGTCAGGCCCATCGCGGCATCGCCGAATTTCTGCAGATCGAACTCATCGGTCTCGGCCGACCCGAGGAATTCGACGCCCGCCGCGCGCAGGCCGTTCTCGTTGTAGGCCTTGACGAAGCCGAGGTTGGGCGGCCCGCCCGGCAGGAACACATACACGCCCTCGGCCCCGCTGGCCTTGATCCGCTGCACGAACGGCGCGAAATCGGTGGTGCTGATGGGCATGCGGATGGATTCAACCACCGTGCCGCCGAGCTTGGCGAACTCCGTCTTGAATGCGGTCTCGGCATCGACGCCGGGCGCGTAGTCGGTCACGGCCGTGACGATCTTGCGCTTGCCCTGCTTGTAGGCCCAGCGCGCGGCCGGCACGGTGACCTGCCACAGCGTGTACGAAGTCCGCACGAAATACGGCGATTTTTCGGTGATGTCGGAAGTGGCCGCGTTGAAGATGACCGTCGGGGTCTTCGATTGGGTAATGAGCGGCGCCACCGACATGGCGTTGGGCGTGAAGACGAAGCCGCCGAGATAGTCGACTTTGTCCTTGACGATGAGCTCCTGCGCGAGGGCGCGGGTGCCGCTGGGATTCGGCCCGCCGTTGTCGCGATAGAGCACCTGCACCTCGTGCCCGGCGAGCTTGCCGCCCTGGGTGGCGAGATAGGCTTCGACGCTGTCCTTGTAGAGCTTGCCGTAGTGGGCGAAAGGCCCGGAGAACGGGCCGATGATCCCGACCTTGATCGTGGCCGCCTGCACCTGCGCGGCACAGAGCACGGCCGCGGCCACCATGGCCCGGCGGATGAGTGTCTTCATGTCTCCTGCTCCTCGTCTCGTGGCGATTTCTTGTTGCAGTGAGGCGATTCTGGAGGAAGAAAGTTGGTTAATCAACTAGTTGATTTCCCTAACGTCCGGGTGAGGGCATCGCGGGTTCGCCTGCCCGGGACTCCCCGGGAGGCGGGCCGTTTTGCGCCGAGCCACTCGGCGATATATGCTTGTGGCCGGCTTCCCGGCCGCGCTCCGCCTAGGCGAGCCCTCTTCGCTTCAGGCATTCCCTCTGAGTCGGGCTACACCGACGCAGGCACCGTCAGACCTCCGCGCAACAAAGACGCCCATGGCCCTGCCTCGCAATCTCTCTTCGTTCCATGTCTATTTGATGGCCGGCGTGATGGCCGCCCTTGTCTTCATTGCCGATATATTCACGCCCATCGGCTTCGTGGAATGGATTTTCTACATAGCGCCAGTGACATGCTGCCTGCTGTCGCGCAACCGCCTGGCCCCGTTTTTCGTGGCGATCGCGTCGACGGTGCTGCTTGCCGCCGGCTACATGCTGTCCCCCACGAGCGCCGAACTCGCGCTGATGGCCACGCTGAACCGCACCATAGGCGCGATCACCCTGTTTGCGCTGGCGGCCGTCGTGTCTCTCTACATCCAGTCGGGCGCGAATCTGCGGCGCATCGCCTGGATCCAGGAAGGCCGGATGCGGTTGACCGTACAGACGCAAGGGGAAAAAAGCGAAGCGGAATTCTCCGCCGGCGTGCTCCAAACGCTGGCCGGCTACCTCGATGCGAAGGTGGGCGTGCTGTACTCCCTCGATGGAGGCAGGCTGCGCCAGGTGGCGGCCTGGGCGCTGCCGGAAAAAGACCGGGCACCGATGGAAATCCCGTTGGGAGACGGCGCCATCGGCCAGGCCGTTCTCGAACGCCGGCCCCTGGTACTGGAAGGCGCCCCGTCCGACTACTTGAAAATAGGCTCGGCGCTCGGCAGCGCGCCCCCCGCCGGCATCATCGCGTCGCCACTCGTCGCCGACGGCGCGGTGGTCGGGGCGATCGAGCTCGGCTTTCTCGGCACCCACGGCATCACGCCCGATGCCATCGAGATGGTACGGGCGGCAAGCGAGGACATAGGCGAAGGCTTGCGGTCAGCCCAATATCGGACGCGCCTCGAGACCCTTCTGGCCGAAACCAAGCGCCAGAGCGAGGAATTGCAGGTCCAGCAGGAAGAACTCCGGGTATCCAACGAAGAGCTGGAAGAGCGCAGCCGGGCGCTCATGGAATCCCAATCCCGGCTGGAAACCCAGCAGGCCGAACTCGAGCAGACCAACCGGCAGCTGGAGGAATACACCGACAGCCTGGAACGGCAGAAGAAGAACCTCATCACCACCCAGCGCGCCCTGGCCGAGAACACCCGCGCCCTGGAGCAGGCGAATCAATACAAGTCCGAATTCCTGGCGAACATGTCCCACGAGCTGCGCACGCCGCTCAACAGTTCACTGATCCTCGCCAAGCTGCTGGCGGAGAACAAGGACGGCAACCTGACCGACGAGCAGGTCCGCTACGCCCAGACGATTCATTCGTCCAATACCGACTTGCTGCTGTTGATCAACGACATTCTCGATCTGTCCAAGATCGAGGCCGGCCATATCGACATCCATGCCGAGCCGGTCACGGTCGCCGCCATCCTCGATACGATGCGGCGGTTTTTCGACCCGGTCGCCAGCCAGAAGCGGCTGCAATTCCGGATCGAGCAGGGACAGGAGGCGCCTGAAGTCCTGGTGACCGACAACCAGCGCCTGCAGCAAGTGCTGAAGAATCTTCTGTCGAACGCCTTCAAGTTCACCGATGCCGGCAGCGTAACCCTGCGGGTGCAGCCCGCGGGCGAAGAGCACGTCCGCTTCGACGTGGTGGACACGGGCATCGGGATCGACCCCTCCCAGCAGGAGGTGATCTTCGAGGCCTTCCGCCAGGCAGACGGGACGACCAGCCGCAAGTACGGCGGGAGCGGACTGGGACTGTCCATCTCGAAAGAATTCGCGCAACTGCTGGGCGGCGACATCACCGTCTCCAGCACGGTCGGCGGCGGCAGCACGTTCTCGCTCACCGTGGCCATCCACGCCTCGCAGGAAGGCGGCGCGCCTGGCCACGCCGCGTCCGCACAGCCTGCCGCCCCCCGTGCGGCGGAGAAAGTCGCCAGCGGATCCGACCCGGCCGCCAGCGCGGCGCCGGCGGCCGCCGTGGCACCTGCGCCCCAGCCGGTCCACCGCGCCGCCATGGTCGACGATCGCGCGAACCTTGCCCGCTCAGGCCGCCTTATCCTGGCCATCGAAGACGACCTGCCTTTTGCGCGAATACTGTACGACCTGGCCCACGAGCTCGACTTCGATTGCGTGGTGGCGACGACGGCCAATGAAGGCATGGAGCTGGCAAGGACCTTGCAACCCTGCGGCATCCTGCTGGACATCGGCCTGCCCGACGACTCCGGCCTGAGCGTGCTGGAACGCCTGAAACGCGATCCGGCCACGCGGCACATCCCGGTCCACGTCGCGTCGGCCTCGGACTATACCGAGACAGCCCTGCAGCTGGGCGCGATCGGCTATACGCTCAAGCCGTCGGCGCGCGACCGGCTCGCCGAAGCGCTCCAATCCCTGGAGGCCCGGCTCAAGCAGCGCCTGCGCCGCATCCTGGTGGTCGAAGACGACGAGACGCTGCGCGGCAACATCCAGCTGCTGCTGCAGTCGCCCGGCCTCGAGCAGATAGGCGTCGGAACGATGGCGGATGCGCTGGAGCAGCTGCGCACCACAAGCTTCGATTGCATGATCATGGACCTTGCCCTGCCGGATGGGTCGGGCTATGAGCTGCTCGAGAAAATGGCCGGCGACGGGCCCTATGCATTCCCCCCCGTCATCGTCTACACCGGCCGCTCCCTCACCGCGGAAGAAGAGCAACGGCTTCGCCGCTATTCGAAATCCATCATCATCAAGGGCGCCAAGTCCCCCGAGCGCCTGCTGGACGAGGTCACGCTATTCCTGCACAGCGTCGAATCAGACCTGCCGCCCGAGCAGCAGCGCATGCTGAAGGAAGCGCGCAAGCGTGATTCGGCGTTCGAAGGACGGCGCATCCTGCTGGCCGAGGACGACATCCGGAACATTTTTGCGCTGTCGCAGGTCATCGAACCGCTGGGCGCGCAGCTGGAGATCGCCCGCAACGGCCGGGAAGCGCTGGAAGCACTCGACCGCTCGAACGACATCGATCTCGTGCTGATGGACATCATGATGCCCGAAATGGACGGACTGACGGCGATGCGCGAAATACGCGGCAAGCCGCAATTCGACAAGCTCCCGATCATCGCGCTGACGGCCAAGGCCATGCCCGCCGACCGGCAGCGGTGCCTGGACGCCGGCGCGAGCGACTACATCTCGAAACCGCTCGACGTGGACAAGCTGCTCTCGCTCTGCCGAGTATGGCTGCCGCAATAAGCGTGCAAGGAGCGGTCCGTGGCCTCGAACAAGGATTTCGACCTGGAACTCGGCCTGCTGCTCGAGGCCATCTACCTCAAGTATCAGCACGACTTCCGGGACTACTCGCCGACCTCGCTGCGTCGCCGCATCGCGCAGGCCCTGCCCGTGTTCGAGTGCCGGACGCTTTCGCAGCTCCAGGATCGCGTGTGGCACGAACCCGAGGTATTCCCGAAGCTGATGCAGTACCTGACGGTACAGGTCAGCGAGATGTTTCGCGACCCGGCGTATTTCAAGGCGCTGCGCGAGCATGTGGTGCCGGTGCTGCGGACCTACCCTTCCATCAAGGTCTGGGTGGCCGGCTGCAGCACGGGGGAAGAACTCTGGTCGCTCGCGATCCTGATGCACGAGGAAGGCCTGGGCGACCGCACGCTTTTCTACGCGACGGACATAAATCCCCAGGCCTTGCGGGCCGCGGAAGCCGCCATCTACTCCACGGACCGCATCGGCGAATTCAGCCGCAACTACCTGGCGGCGGGGGGCAAGGGCTCGCTGTCGGACTATTATCATGCCGCCTACGGCGCGGCGTCGTTCGCGCGCTTTTCCAAGTCGCAGGTGGTATTCGCCAACCACAGCCTCGCCACCGACAGCGTATTTTCGGAAGTGCACTTGGTATCCTGCCGCAACGTGCTGATCTACTTCAACCGTTCATTGCAGGACCGCGCCCTGGGCCTCTTCCGCGACGCGCTCGTCAGGCGCGGATTCCTGGGACTGGGCAGCAAGGAGAACATTCGTTTCACCGCCGCCAGCGAGTCATTCGAGGATTTCGCTCCGGCCGAGAAGATCTACCGGAAGCAATAGCATGGACAAGACACCTGCCCCCCGACGGCTCGAGGCCATTGCCATTGGCGCCTCGGCAGGCGGCATCGAGGCGCTCGGCGAATTGCTGCCCGCCTTGCCGGCGGGCCTGCCTGCCGCCATCGCCGTGGTGCTGCACATTGCGCCGTCACAACGCAGCATGCTTGCCGACATCTTTGCCGACCGCTGCGCGCTGCCGGTTCTCGAGGCCAGCGACAAGCAACCCATCGAGCCAGGGCATGTCTACTTCGCGCCTCCCGATTATCATCTCCTGGTCGAAAGCGACCGGACCTGGTCGCTTACGCAGGACGAGGCCGTGAATTTCTCCCGCCCGTCCATCGACGTGCTGTTCGATACCGCGGCCGATGTCTACGGCGAAGCGCTGCTCGGCATCGTCCTGAGCGGCTACAACAACGACGGGTCGGCCGGTGTGCACGCCATTCGGCGCGCGGGCGGCGTCAATTGGGCCCAGGACCCGGACACGGCTTTTGCGCCGGACATGCCGCGCAGCGCGATCGCCACCGGCGCGGTCGATGCCGTGCTGCCGCTGGCCCGGATGGCCGCGGCTATGGCTGCGCTGGGCCGGGCAAGCGCCGGCGAACCCGCAGACAAGATCCAGAAGGAACAATGAATGTCACGTTCGGTAAAAATCCTCGTGGTCGACGACATCGAAGAAAACATCGTCGCAATGGAAGCGCTGGTGCGGCGGCCCGATGTGGAGCTCCTGCGTGCGAACTCCGGCACCACGGCGCTGGAACTCCTGCTCGAGCATGACGTCGCCCTGGCGCTGCTGGACGTGCACATGCCCGGCATGGATGGCTACGAACTGGCCGAGCTGATGCGCGGCAGTCCTCGTACGCGCCACGTTCCCATCATCTTTCTGACGGCTGCGGATCGAAGCGCCCATCGCACGTTCCGCGGCTATGAAGCAGGCGCGGTGGATTTTCTCTACAAGCCGCTCGAACCGCATATCTTGCGCACCAAGATAGACGTATTCGTGGAACTGCAGCAGCAGCGGCTGCAGTTGGCCGAGCAGCTGGACAAGCTGACCCAATTGCTGCGCACCAACGAAATGTTCGTGGCCGTACTGGGGCACGACCTGCGAAATCCGCTGTCGGCCGTCGTAAACATATCCGACGTTCTGATCCAGACCGCTGCGGACGGCCAGACGCGCGACTGGGCCACCCGCATCAAGAACAGCGGGCACCGGATGGCACGCATGGTCGATCAACTACTGGACCTGGCGCACATGCGCACCGGCGCGATTGCGATCAGCAACCAACCGATCGACCTCGCCGAGTTGTGCGGCCACATCGTCCAGGAACTGGACCCGCTGGGCGACAAGCGATCGATCAAGCTGGAGCACTGGGGAAACACCCGGGGCACCTGGGATCGGGACCGCCTGCAGCAGGTCTTCTCGAATCTGGTCGGCAATGCGCTGCAGCACGGCATGCAGCATGCCCCGGTTTCCGTCAGCGTGGACGGGACGAAGGACGAGACCGTGACGGTCAAGGTATGCAATGCGGGCACTCTCGATCCCGAGGTCCGGACGCACCTGTTTCAACCCTTCGCCGCCGCGAAAATCCGTCCGCGCGCTTCCGGGGGCCTGGGACTGGGGCTCTACATAGCCAAGGAACTGGTCGCCGTCCACCAGGGACAGCTGACGGTGAATTGCGAAACCGAGGGCCTGACGATATTCGAAGTCGTCCTGCCTCGCCGTTGCGACGCCACCCGGGCCGGTATCGCGTCGCCGCTGCCCGCGCCGGCGGCGAACCCGCATCGCTGAAAAAGGGCCGCACCGGCCCGTCAAGCCACTTGCCACCACCCCGGCAGCAGCTTTCTCACCTCCTGCCGCCGGTACCGGTCGTCGATCAGCATCACCATTCCTTCGTCCTGCTCGGTCCGTATCACCCTTCCGGCCGCCTGCACCACTTTCCGCAGGCCCGGATACAGATAGGTGTACTCGTACCCGCGGCCGAAGCGCGCCTCCATGACTTCCCGCATCCGTTCGTTCACCTCGTTGACCTGCGGCAGGCCCAGGGTGGCGATGAACACGCCTATCAGCCGCGAACCGGGCAGATCCACGCCTTCGGAAAACGCCCCGCCGAGCACCGCGAAGCCTACTCCGCGCCCGCCTTCTGCAAAGCGGGCGAGGAAGTCCGCGCGCCCGGCTTCGTCCATGTCGGGCGTCTGTACCCATAGCGGCCACTCGCCTCCCTGCTCGCGCACGCCTTCCGACAGCCGACGCAGATAATCGAAACTGCTGGCGAACACCAGGTAGTTGCCCGGTCGCGCCGCATACTGCCTGGCGATGAGCGAAGCGATGGCCGGGACCGATCGTTCGCGGTCGTGGAAGCGCGTGGAGACATGTCCGGCGATACGCACGGACAGCTGCTCGGGCCGGAACGGCGCTCGTGCCTCGAGCCAGGCCGTATCCGCCGGCAGGCCCAGCGTGTCGCGATAGAAGTCGGCCGGTCCCAGCGTCCCGGAAAACAGGACTGTGGCGTGGGCAGCCGCGTGGCGCGGCGCAAGGAACGACGCCGGAACCACGTTGCGCAAGCTGAGCGTGGAGAGAGCGGGCCGCGCCAGCGTCACATCGAACAGCGAATGGGAGCCGAATTGTTCGGCCAGGCGGATGAAGTGCAGCGCGTCGAAGTAAAAGCGCTGCAAGGCCGGGTCCATGCCCACGGGCGCCTCGGCCAGGTGGTCGGTGATCGCGGCCGTGGCGTGCTGCAGCGAGGCGAGCCAGGCCGCGGGCACGGCGGGATGGCACTGGTAGGGCGCCGCCTGAAGCCGGTTCCAGGCGGCCCATTGTCGCTGGACCGCGTTCAGCGGCTTGCGCAGCGCCGCGGGCGCAACGGCGTGCGCTGCCTTCAGCGCGGCCTGTTCGAGCGAGACGCTGTACATGCCGCGCCCGCGTTCGACCAGGTTGTGGGCTTCGTCCACCAGCACCGCCACGCGCCAGCCGCTGGTCACGGTCAGGGCATACAAGAGGCCGCTGGTATCGTAATAGTAGTTGTAGTCGCCCACCACCACGTCGCTCCAGCGTGCCAGCTCCTGCGCCAGGAAATAAGGGCACAGGCCGTGAGCCAGCGCGAGGCGGCGGACGGCGGCGCGATCCCAGTTGCCGCCGGCCGCGGCGGCCTCGGCGCGCGCCGCGGCCAGTCGGTCGTAGAAACCGCGAGCCAAGGGACAGTCATCGCCATGGCAGGCGCGGCCGGGATTCTCGCAGGCCTTGTCGCGCGCCACCAGCTCCAAGGTGCGCAGCGGCAGCTTGGCCGCGGCGCCTCGCAGCGCGTCGACAGCTCCCAGGGCCAGCGCGCGCCCGGAACTCTTGGCCGCCAGGAAGAAAACCTTGTCGAGGCCGTCGGCGGCACAGGCCTTCAGAACGGGAAACAGCGTACCCAGCGTCTTGCCGATGCCCGTGGGCGCCTGGGCCATCAGGCAGCGGCCGTCGCGCGCCGCGCGGTAGGCCGCTACGGCAAGTTCGCGCTGGCCCGGGCGGAAGGCGCCGTGCGGAAACTCCAGCGCCGCCAGGGCGGCATCGCGGGCCTGCCGATGCGCCCGCTCGGCAAGCGCCCAGGCCAGGAAGCGTTCACATTGCTCGGTGAAAAAGGCGGCGAGTTCCGCCGCGGCATGCGTCTCGGTCAACACGGTCTCGCGCTGGCTGGCAACGTCGAGGTAGACCAAGGCCACTTCCAGGCCCGGCAGCCCGCGCGCCGCGCACAGCAGATGGCCGTACATCCGCGCCTGTGCCCAGTGCAGCGCACGGCGATGCCCGGGAAGGGCATCCAGCCGGCCGCGATGGGTCTTGAATTCTTCGAGCCGATTGGCGGCCGGGTCGTACCCGTCGGCACGGCCGCGCACGCGCAACTCGCGATAGGTGCCGGCCAGCGCGATCTCGGTTTCGTAGTCCGCGCCGCGCCGCGTGGCGATCAAGGCATGGCCGGCCTGGCCTTCCTGGGCCGACGGCGCGGGGGTGAAGCGCAGGTCGAGATCGCCCTGGCGGGCGGTGAACTCGCACAGCGCGCGAACGGCGACGGTGTACGCGGGCAACCCGGCATCCCGCGGCACGGCGCCGGAACCGGAAGAGGCGTCGCGCCCTTCCCCTGCCCCGGGGCGCGCGCTCATTGGCCCCGCCCCCGCGCCTCCGCGCACCGATGCCCACCGCGCGACAAACACTGTATATCCATACAGTCATCATAGCAGGCGCACGGAAGGGAGGGCCGCCGCCGGCAGGAACGGCGGCCGGACGATGACAAGGCTATTTGCGCAGCGTCGCGATGATGCCGTCCAGGCGCTCGAGCATCTGGTCGATTTCGTCCTTGCCGACGTTCAAGGCGGGCATAAAACGCAGCAGGTTGCCGCGCGGCGCATTCAGCAGCAGGCCATCGGGTTCCAGCGTGCGGGCCCGCTCGACGATGGCGGGACCGTCCTCGCGGTCCATGACCAGGGCGCGCAAGAGGCCGTTGCCGCGCTCGCCCGGCATGCCCCACTTGCCGGCCAGCCTGGCCAGCCCTTGCGACAGATGCTCGGCACGCTCGCGCACCCCTTCCAGGAACCCGGGTGCGGCCAGCGTATCGAACACCGCCACGCCGATGGCCGTCATGAGCGGATTGCCGTTGTACGTGCCGCCCTGGTCGCCGTGCTTGAACACGCAGACTTCTTCCCGTGCCAGCAAGGCCGCGAGCGGGGCGCCGCCGCCTATGCCCTTGCCCAGGGTCATGATGTCGGGGCGGATGCCGGCCTGTTCGTACGCGAACATCGTGCCGGTGCGGCCCATGCCGGTCTGCACTTCGTCGACCATGAGCAGCAGCTTGCGCGCGTCGGCCAGCTTGCGCAGGTTCTGCAGGAACTCCGCGGTGGCCGGGATGACGCCGCCTTCGCCCTGCACGGGTTCCAGCATGATGCCGACGGTCTGGTCGTCGATCAGCGCTTCCACCGAGGCGAGGTCGTTGAGTTCCGCCTTGGGGAAGCCGTCGACCTGGGGCGCGAAGATCGTGCTCCAGCCCGGCTTGCCGGAGGCCGACATGGTCGCCAGCGTGCGGCCATGGAAGCTGTGGTTGAAGGTGATGATCTTGAAAGCGCCCTGCTTGTGCACCTGGCCCCATTTGCGCGCGAGCTTGATCGCGCCCTCGTTGGCCTCGGCGCCGCTGTTGGCGAAGAACACGCGGTCGAAGCAGGAGGCTTCGGTCAGGCGCGTGGCCAGCTCGATCGACGGCAGGTTGTAGAACGCTGGCGACGGGTTCAGGAGCAGGCGCGATTGCGCCTCCACCGCCTTGACGATTTCCGGCGGGCAATGCCCCAGGCAATTGACCGCCCACCCCTGGACGAAGTCGAGATAGCGCTTGCCGGCATGGTCCTCCAGCCACGACCCCTGCCCTCGGATGAACACGAGGTCCGGACGCTGCGTGATCTCCATGAGGGCGTTGACGTTGAACTGGCCGAATTCCATGACTCAAACTCCTTGCGTGCCCGGGGGGCGAAAATGGACGACCCGCCGAAGCGGCGGGTCGATAAACATTACACCGTGTTGCGCGCGATGTCTGCCTCGGACGTGAAAGAGTCCGCATAAAACTCGTCTTCAGGCAGTCCGCACTGTTGTACAAAATCCCTATGGGCCGATTCGACCACGATGGGCGCGCCGCAGGCATACACCTGGTAGCCGGAAAGATCAGGCAGATCCTCCATGACCGCCCGGTGCACGAAACCCGTCCGGCCGGTCCACGCGTCCTCGGGCAGTGCGTCGGAAACCACCGGCACGTACCGGAAGTCGGGATGCGAGCGCGCCCATTCGCGGGCCACCTCGTCCATGTACAGGTCGCGCGGGCGGCGCCCGCCCCAATACAGGCGGACCGGACGGCGGATGTCCTTGTGGATCATGTGCTCCACCATGGCCCGTATCGGCGCGAAGCCGGTGCCGCTGGCCACCATGACGATGGGCTTGTGGCTGTCCTCGCGCAGGAAGAACGAACCGAACGGCCCTTCGAAGCGCAGGATGTCGCGCTCCTTGAGCTGCGTCGCGCCGGCGCCGAACACGTGGTCGGTGAAAGCCCCGCCGGGCAGGTGGCGGATATGCAGCACCAGGGCGCCCTCTTCGTGCGGCGCGTTGGCCATGGAGTACGAGCGGCGGCGCCCGTCCTTCATGATGATCTCGACGTACTGGCCGGCGTTGAAACGCAGTTGCTCCGTGGCCGGCAACTGCAGCCGGACGATCCGCACGTCGGGTGCGGCCTCGGTCAGGCCTTGCACCCGGCACGGCATCTTGCGGATGGGAATGTCGCCGATGCCCTGGACTTCGCGCGCCTCGATGGTGAGGTCGGTAAGCGGCTTGGCGACGCAGAACAGGGTCAGCCCGAGCTCGGCCTCTTCCGGCGTCAGCGTCTGGGCCTGGTGGGGCCCCAGCTCGATCTGGCCGGCAACCAGCTTGCCCTTGCACGACGAGCACGCGCCATTCTTGCAGCTATAAGGCAACATTACGCCTGCCTGCAACGCGGCGTCGAGCACGGTCTGGCCTTCCTGGACCATGAATTGATGACCGCTGGGCAGAACGGTGACCTGATGACTCATCACCCGGATCCTATAAAAACGATGGAAATACGATGAATACCCCGCAGCCTGCGCAAGCCGCGCGCCTGCGCCGCCCGCGCCTACTGATCGTCGGCTGCGGCGACACGGGCATGCACGTCCTGGAACGGCTGGCCGGCCGGAAACGGGTCTTTGCGCTGACGTCCAGCCCCGAGCGGCTGTCCGAACTGCGCGCCGCGGGCGCCATCCCGCTGCTCGGCAACCTGGACTGCCTGCGGCAGCTCGGACGCCTGCGAGGCCTGGCCTCCGATGTCCTCATGCTGGCGCCTCCGCCCGGCCAGGGCGACGACGATCCGCGCTCGAGACGGCTGGCGGCCGTATTACGGCGGCCGGCCCGGAGAGCGCGCGCATTGCCGGCCCCGACGGGCCTCGGCACGCATCGTGTCCGGCATCCCGCCATTGTAGCCAAACGGCGGACCGGCGCCCTGGACCGGGCCGACCGGCCGGTGACGGTGGTCTACGCCAGCACGACGGGCGTCTACGGCAACGCGCAGGGACGCCGGCTGGCGGAGACGGCGCCCCTGCAACCCGCCTCCCCCCGCGGCCGGCGCCGGGTGGCGGCCGAGGCGGTCTGGCGCGCGGTCGGTCCTTCGCGCGCACGCCGGGCCGGCCTGGGGCTGCCGCCCTGGCGCGCCATCGTGCTGCGCATTCCCGGCATCTATGGCCGGGACAGGCTGCCGCTGGAGCGGCTGCGCGCCGGCCTGCCGCGCCTGGTAGCCGAGGACGACGTCTTCACGAACCATATCGAGATCGGCGACCTGGCGCGTGCGCTGGAAACCGCCCTGTATCGCGGCCGCCCCCAGCGGGTGGTCCATGCGGCCGATGGCCAGGACCTGAAGATGGGCGACTATTTCGACGCGGTCGCCGACGCTGCCGGCCTTCCCCGCCCGCCCCGGCTCCCGGCCGCCGAGGTGCGCGCGGCGGTCACTCCGGCCATGTGGTCCTTCATGCAGGAATCCCGCCGCCTGGACAACCGCCGCCTGTTGGCCGAGTTGCGCGTCCGCTTGCGCCACCCCTCGGTCCACCAGGCGCTGCGCGCCTGGTTTGGCGAAAAGTGACGCGGCCCGCCGGCGCGCACTACTCCCAGACGATGCGAACGGCCAGGAACAGAAAAATGAGCCCCGCGAGCCGGTCCAGCCAGGCGCCGATCTGAGGCCGGCGCCGCAGCAACCGCCCCACCAGCCCGGCGAACCAGGCGATGAGGCAGAACACGACCGCCGCCTGGACCATGAAGATAACCCCCAGCCACAGCATCTGCCAATCGGGATGGCCGACCCACGGATTCACGAACTGCGGCAGGAAAACCAGGAAAAACAGGGTGACCTTGGGATTGAGCATGTTCGCCAGCACGCTCTGCCCGAAGATGCGCGCGAGACCGAGCGGCGGCGGCCCGCCCGTAGGCGAGAAACCGCCCCGGTTGCGCAGCACCTGCACCGCCAGCCACAGCAGATAGGCGGCGCCCGCCAGCCGGATCGCGTCGAAGGCCATGGGTGAAGCCTTGAGCAGCGCCGCCACGCCCAGCACCGCCAGGGCGGTATGGAACAGGCAGCCCGCAGCGAAGCCCAGGGCGGCGGCGATGCCGGCCGAGCGGCCCTGGCTGAGCGAACGGGCGAGTACCTGGAGATTGTCCGGTCCCGGCGCGATGGTCACGCCGACGGAAAGGGAAAGGAAAAGCAGCAGATCGGCCTGCATCGGCGCACCGGCAGGCTCAGGACTTCCTGATGACTTCTTTGATGCGGTTGTTCTCGTCCACCAGCACCACGATGGGCTTGTGCTCGGCCGCTTCCTCGTCGGTCATCGGGCCGTAGGTGCAGATGATCATCAGGTCGCCCACGTGCGCCCGGCGGGCCGCCGCGCCGTTGAGCGAGATCTCGCCGCTGCCGCGCTTGCCCTTGATGATGTAGGTCGAGAAACGCTCGCCGTTGTTGATGTTGTAGAGCTCGATGCGCTCGTACTCTTTCATGCCGGCGGCATCGAGAAAATCTTCGTCGATCCCGCACGAGCCTTCGTAGTTCAGGTCGGCCTGAGTCACCGCCACACGGTGAATCTTGGCGCGAAGCATAATGCGTTGCATAACTCGGGTGTCCTAGGAAGCGGCCGCAACCGGCCAGGTGCGTTTATACCCGATCAGGACCGGTTCGCACCAACGGCGGTCCGGCGCCCCCTTCCCGCGACAAGGGCGTCCGAAGACGCCCTCTGGCCAGCGCGCGGAGGCCGTCAGACCGACCGCAGGTAGCCCGGTTCGACCGCCTGGATGGGCGCGAAGCTTTCGCGCGTGGCGATGAACTCCGGCCGGGGATTCAGGCCGTACCTGGGATTGCTCAGGGTATTTTCCACGCTGTTATACACCATGAACACATTGGAGCGCGGATAGGGCGAGATGTTGCTGTTCGACCCGTGCATGATGTTGCAGTCGAAGAACACCACCGAGCCGGCGGGGGCCGACAGCACGTCGATGCCGCCCTGGTCCACCAGCAGTTGCAGGCTCACCGGGTCCGGCACGCCGTACTCCTGCTTCTTGAGCGACTGCTTGTAGTGGTCCTGCGGAGTCTCGCCCACGCACGAGACGAATTGCCGGTGCGAGCCGGGCACCACCATCAGCGGGCCGTTGCTGGCGTCGTTGTCGGTCAGCAGTACCGAGCAGCTCAGCGCCCGCATGGCCGGCATGCCGTCTTCGATGTGCCAGGTCTCGAAATCCGAGTGCCAGTAGAACTCCTTGCCCTTGAAGCCGGGCTTCATGTTGGCGCGCGACTGGTGGATGTAGACGTCGGACCCGAGGATCTGCCTGGCGATCCCCACCAGGCGCATGTCCTGCGACAGGCGGCCGAGCAGCTTGCTCAGCTTGTGGACCATGAACACCGAACGCACCGCGTCGCTGCCTTTCTCGGTGATGGCTTCTTCGCGGCGGCGGATGGCGGGATCGCGCACCAGGCGCTCGACTTCGCGTTTCAGGGCCTGCGTTTCCTGGCTGGAGAAGAAATTCTTGAGCAGGATGTAGCCGTTGCGTTCGTAGCCGCCCAGTTGCTCGGCATCCAGGCCGGTGCCCGGTTCGGTCTTGGCGCTGCCGTAGACCACCGGGTCCCGGCGCTGCACGATGCCGGCCGCGCGGTCGGCTCGTGAAGAATAGATATCGCGTGCGGGAGTAATCATGTTTGCCCTCCTGTTCTCGTCGGCGACCGTCCCGCCCGCCGGCGGGCGCGGCCGCTTGCCATGGCCGGGCGTGGCGCCCGGCCGGAGACGCGCGCCGCGGCGGCGCGCGCCGGCCATGCCGTCAGGCGGCCTTTTCCTCGTCCAGGGGATAGACGCCGTCGGCGTCATGGACTTCCAGGCCGGTCAGAGGCGGGTTGAAGACGCAGATGACGCGCAGCGGCTCCTTGCCGCCGCGCAGATAGTGCTCGTCGTTGTCATTGAGCGCGTAGACCACGCCGGGTCCCAGCTTGTAGACCTTGCCATCGGCCACGGTCTCGATCTCGCCGTCGCCTTCGATGCACCATACGGCCTCGACGTGGTTCTTGTACCAGATGTGGGTCTCGGTTCCCGGATGGATGATGGTCTCGTGGAACGAGAAACCCATGCCGTCTTTCTTCAGCAGCACGCGGCGGCTGGTCCAGGTAGGCGTGGAAACCTCGTTCTCGGTCCCGATTATGTCCTTGATATTGCGTACGATCATCGCGCTTTTCCTCCGAACTTCAATACGCGGGCATTCGACTGTTTCTGGCCGGGCTGCTCGGCGGCCACCACCTCGGCCACGGCGCGGTCCAGCACTTCCAGTGCCTGTTTCAGCTGGGCCTCTTCGATGGTGAGCGCGGGCAGCAGCTTGAGCACTTCGTCGTTGGCGCCCGAGGTCTCGATCACCACGCCGCCCTTGAAGGCTTGCGCCGCGATCTTGTTGGCCAGGCCGGGCACGCCGCTCACCAGCCCCTGGATGAGGCCGCGGCCGCGCACGGACAGGTCGGCGTCGGGGTGGCTGTGGACCATGTTCTCGAGCCAGTCCCGCACCAGCGTTTCCTTGGCCTGGATCTCGCGGGTGAACGTGTCGTCGCTCCAGTAATGCTCCAGGGCCTGGCGGGCCGTGACGAAGGCGAGGTTGTTGCCGCGGAAGGTGCCGTTGTGCTCGCCCGGCTTCCAGATGTCCAGCTCGGGCTTGATGAGCACCATGGCCATGGGCAGCCCGAACCCGCTCAGGGACTTCGACAGCGTCACGATGTCGGGCTGGATGCCGGCGGCCTCGAAACTGAAGAAGGTGCCCGTGCGCCCGCAGCCGACCTGGATGTCGTCCACGATCAGCAGCATGTCGTGGCGGCGGCACAGCCGCTGCAGCTCCTGCAGCCAGCGCAGCGTGGCGACGTTCACGCCGCCTTCGCCCTGCACGGTTTCCACGATGACGGCGGCGGGCGCGTCCATGCCGCTGCTGCGGTCCTCGAGCATGCGTTCGAAGTACGCCATGGTGTCGACGTCCGGACCGAAATAGCCGTCATAGGGAATGAAGGTCGTATTGCCCAGGCTGACGCCGGCGGCGTCGCGGTACTTGGCGTTGGCGGTGGCCGACAGCGAGCCGGAGCTGACACCGTGGAAACCATGCGTGAACGAGACGATGTTGGAACGCTGCTTGACGCGGCGGGCCAGCTTGAGCGCCGCTTCGACCGCATTGGTACCGGTGGGGCCGGTGAACTGCAGCGTGTACTTCATGCCGCGCGGCTTGAGGATCAGCCGCTCGAACGCTTCCAGGAACTCCTTCTTGGCCGAGGTGGCCATGTCCAGGCCGTGCACCACGCCGTCCGCCTGGACGTAGTCCAGCAGGGGCTGCTTCAGCGCAGGGTTGTTGTGGCCGTAGTTGAGCGTCCCGGCACCGGCAAACAGGTCGATGTACTGCTTGCCCTCCTCGTCGAACAGCAATGAGCCCTTGGCCTTGCTGAAAACCACCGGAAACGAGCGTATGTAGCCGCGGACTTCCGATTCGAGGCGGTCAAAGATCTTGAGATCCATAAGTTTTCCCTCCTGTTTTGCTTCTAGAAGCGTGAAAAACGTGTAAGCGGACCCGGCGCGAAGCCGGGGCGGACGCGAGGGGCATCCGGCCAACTGGAGAACAGCCCCCGTGGGGGGCAGGGCCAGGGTCGGGGCAGTCCCGGCACCCGGCCTATAACGGACCGATGCGCAACAGCCGTTCGTCCTCGTGCTCGGCATGGCCGAACAGTTCGGGCGGAAACATGGGCTGTTCCACGCACTCGGCGCCGCGATCCTGCGCCAGCGCCGCGAACATGCGCCGCGACGGCTGGTTGGATGGGGACACGGTGGTTTCGATGCTGCGTATGGGCTGCGGCAGCGGCCTGGCAAGCAGGTGTTCGAGCATGCGCTGGCCCAGGCGATGGCCGCGGGCGGCGGGATGGACCGCAACCTGCCAGACGAACAACACGTTGGATTGCTTGGGCGGAAGATAGGCAGAAACGAACCCTGCCAATTGCCCTTGCCGGGTGGCCACTACGCATGTATCGCGAAAGTGCCGGCACAGAAGAAGGTAGGCGTAGGTGGAATTGACATCCAGCGGCGGCGATTCCTGGATGAGCCGCTGGATGCCCGCGGCATCTTCGACTTCAGGCGGCCTCAGGTCGAAATTCTCCAAGGCCGGATTGAACACCGCAGGTTGGATGAGCGTGTCGTCGATCGCTTTCAGACTCCGACCCTCCTGACGTTTCGCACGCCGGCGTGACGGCCGCGGCGTGCTGGTTGATGGCGCCGGGTCAAACCGCCAGGCCTGACTCCGGAGACGTATCCGACGCATTGATGTCCAGGATGGGCGAAGTATCCGTTCCGGGAGTTTCCATCAGGCTCACGATGCGTTCGAGCGAGAGCGTGATCGTGGCCTGCTCCAGTTCCGGCAGCGCGCTCAAGGCATCGGCCAGCGTTTTCTGCAGCGGCGAAGGCGCCTGGCTTGCCACTTCGCGCCCGGCGTCGGTAGCCGACACCAGCACGGTGCGGCGGTCTTCCCTGCTGCGTTCCCGCTTGACCCAGCCTTTTTCCTCCAGGCGATCGAGTATGCCGACGACCGTGCTCGGACTGACCGAGATTTCGCGGCTGATGGCAGTGGCCGTCAGCGGCCCCGACTCGATCACGGCCAGGAGGCAGACCAATTGCGGCGCGGTGATGTGGCTGCAGGCGGCCAACTGCTTGGAGTGCAGCGCAATGTTGCGCGTGATGCGGCGCAGTGCGCGCAAGATGCGCAAGTTGTAATTGACGCCGGTATCCACGGCCGAACCGGTATGGTCCATATCCTTCTGGAAATCAAAAATGCGTGGTCGAAAAAAAATCATTGCTCTCACGCTATGTAGAGCAATGATTTCAACTCAAATAATTTTAGTCAGAAACGCCTTCCCTGTCAACCCTTTGCCGCCGGGAATTTGCGGGGAACGGCTCCGAAATTACCCCTATTCGCCCGGATCAGGCTGACATCGCGCCGTAGCATGCCGTCCGGCAAGATCCGCTGCCGCGAAACTGTCCACTTCCACCACTTCCGCTACGACACGCTCCATTTCTTCGAGCATCGCCGCCTGGCCGGAATCCAGGGCGCCGCTTCCGGCGCCCTCCCGCCAGTCCTTGATGCCGGCGCGGCGCAGCTCGTCGAGCACCGGGGCGCAGTGGGCCGCCAGCTCGAAAGCCCGCGCAAGATGGTCCAGCGCCTCGCCCGCACGCGGCCGGGCGAGGCCGGGCAGCAGGCGATCCCGGGCCGGCGAAGGTTCGAGCAGCAAGGCGGCGCAAGCTTGCGTCAGCGCGTCGGACGGGCCGCGGCGGCGCACGCCCCATGGCAGGCAAATGAATCGCAGCAGGCCGGCGGCCGCTCGCGCCGGCAAGTTGGCCAGCACCGCATCCAGGCGTTCCTCGATGGTCGCGAGACCGCTCTCCATGCACCACTGCACCAGCGGCAGGTCGTCGGCCTGCCGTCC
>Ga0180223_1000128_pt1 | contig 146797 bp, 139 predicted proteins | sample eDN5th30CKraftOP_FD_151337 | JGI IMG/M metagenome (GOLD analysis project Ga0180223, IMG submission 151337) | Enriched Organic Plus compost microbial communities from Emeryville, California, USA - eDNA 5th pass 30_C Kraft OP (version 2) (version 2) ...
CCGAGCCCGAGTCGCACCAGCGCATGATGCGGTATTTCGCCCAGCATGCTGAGCTGATCGAGCCCATGCATTCCGACTACAACAACGTCGATGGGGAGAAAAAGCCGCTCGAGGCCATCCGCATCCTGCATTACTCCGACATGGGGACGCAGTTCAGCCACAAATACGCCTTTCCCAGGCTCGCGGAAGAAGGGCGGCGGCACTGGTTCGACGGCCGCGTGCTGCCTCATCCCCGGGCCGATCTGGCCGCGCTGTTCGATCGCTACTACCAGGAAGCATTGTCGGCGGGCTACGACCTCGATCGCTACCGGGCGCCGCAGCCATTCGGCGACCTGATGAAGGCTTCCCAACGCGACTACGCCGGCAACCGGCGCACCCGCAAGCGCTCATTCTGGTCGCGCATAGGCCTGGGCGGCTCCGCAGGCTGATGCCGGGCCCGGGCCGCCGCGGCGGCCATGCCGCGCTCCCCGCAGGAAATTCCTGTTGCCGCGAATGTCGCGGACATACGCCGTTTCGATATCACGGGCGGGATCGCCCCTTGCGGGAAAACCCCTGCGCGCGGGCACGAAATGTGCGCGGAACATCATGGCGTTACCATAAAAAACAAGTTGCGACAAATGTGAGGGTACAGTTTGTTTTGTATCGATCTGAACCGTTACAGCCGGTGGAGTCGCCATCAACCATCCTCAATATTCGATTCAGAAAGACTGGTCCGTTGCCTTCGTGATGTCGCCGCGGATCGGTGACACGCTCATCTCCATGGTGGTCGCCAACAACCTGGTCCGCCATGGGATCGAGGTCACGATTTTCAGCGCACATCTCTACGCCTTGCGCGACTGGTTTCCCGGGTTCCGCATCGAGCCGGCCCTCTGCGCGGCCCGGGCCGGGAGCATGCTCGAGCGTTACGACGTCGTGCTGCACGCCTACGAGTCCGACGTGATGGGCGGGTATGACTGGCATCCGCGAGTCTGGGTCATGGACCAATGGCCGACCTATCGCCAGGTCAAGCCCATGATCGACATCCAACTCGATCTTTGCCGATATTGCTTTGGGCTCGGCTCGCTGACGCGCGACAACGGCCTGGTGGTGCCGGCCGACATTGGCGCGGCGGTGGTCCGCAACCGCGTGGTCATCCATCCCACCGCGAGCGAGATCCAGAAGCAGTGGTTGCCGCGGCGCTTCCTGAGGCTGGCGCGACGCTTGCGAGACGAAGGCTACGATCCCTGTTTCGTGGTCGCGCCATACGAGCACGCCGACTGGACGTGGGTGGAGGCGCACGGATTCCGGCTCGTCTCGCACGCATCGCTGGCCGATCTGGCACGTTGGCTGATCACGGCCAGCGTTTTCGTCGGCAACGATTCGGGCCTCGCGCACCTGGCCTCCAACGTCGGCGTGCCGGCCGTCTCGCTGGCCATGCGGCCGCGCATCGCCTTGCGCTGGGCGCCCGGCTGGGCGCCCAGCCTGGCGATTACCGCGCCTCCGCTGATGCCCGGCCGATGGTTGCGGGAGTTCTCGTGGAAATACCTGCTGCCGGTCTCCAAGGTTGCGGCCGCTGTCGAAAAACTGCGCCGGCGGGTCGCCAACACGTCGCGCGCCTTCGGTCCCGGTACGGCCGACGGCACCGGCATCCCGCTGCTCGGTGCCGCCCGTCCCGCAAGCAGGATCCTGTCCGTATCCGAGCGCATGTCCGGTCCGCGCCAGCCTACGCACTGAGCGCTGGCTACCCGTTCATCGATACCTCGCGGCCATCGCCAGGTCGATCATCAGCGCCAGCACCATTGCGCAAGTTCCGACGACGAAGAGCTGGGCATAGTTGCCCCCGTTGTGCGAGAAGAGAAAGGACAGCCCATAGGCGGCCATCGCCTGGAATAGCGCGAATCCCACGGTTGCGGTTCTCCATGCCGGTCCCTGATGCGCGGGATGCCCGGCAAGCAGCTCCTGCACCCGGCCCAGCACCAAAGGAACCGTGCCTGTGACGAACGCGCCCACCACCACGCTGGAGGCCATGAGCCAGACCGCTCCGAGCTCCAGAGCGGGAATGGCCACGGCGCATGCCTCCAGGGCGAACGACATCCGCAACGCCCGGCCGAAACCGACCTTGTCGGCCAACAGGCCGGCGAGGACCGGCCCCGCGGTGGCGCCGATGCCGAACAGCACCCAGTACTGGGCTCCGGCACGGACACCTTGTCCCAACCCGTGCGCAACGAAGTCGACGAGGAAAATCATGTGGGGCACCCAGCCGGCCGCATTGAGGGCGTATTCGACATACAGCGCTCGCAAGGTGCCGGCCCCGGCCACGGGTGCGCGGTGATGCGTCGTTGCCTGAGTTTGCCGGATCTCGCCGGGCCACCCTCGCCAGGCCAGGCCGGACAGCAGCAACGACAAGGCTCCCAGCCCGAGCCACGTCCGGTCCAAGCCTTGCTGTAGCCAGAGTGGCACGAGCGTTCCGGACAGCGCGATGCCCGCGCCCACGCCTGTGAAGACGACGCCGCCGGCGAGTCCTCGCCGTGAAGCGGGGATCCGTGACAATACGGCGGGTGCCGCCAACACCATGAGCGCGCCGCCCGCGAGGCCGGACAGGAAGCGCCAGGCGAAGAACCAGATGAAGGATACCGGCACGGCGCAAGCGAAGAACGCGGCCGTCGCCAGCAGCATCATCCCGCGCAGGACCGCGGAGGCCGGCAGCCTTGCGGCCAAAGGGCGGCCAGTTAGGGCGCCGGCGAGATAACCGGCCAGATTGGCGGCCCCCAGATAGGCCGCCAGGGATGGTTCGAACCAGTGTGCATCGATGATGGCCGGCAGAAGGGGGGTATAGGCGAAGCGGGCAAGTCCGATGCCGACCAGGCTGGCACAGAAGCCTGAAAGAATTCCCCATCCCTCGTGCGGGACGGCGGGATTCCCGGCCTTCGCATGGCCCTGCGCCGTCGACCTTTCCATTGCCGTTCCTTCTGTTCTAAGGATAGGAAAAGCGTACGCGCTATCATTTATCTCAAGAAGCGAATTTATTGGATTGCCGCTATCTGAAATAATGATATGCACGCCATGGTCGATGGCGCGTAGCGTGTCGCAGCGCCGACCCATCACGATAGGAAAAGCATGGATCTAGCCGACCTGAAAACGTTCGAGGCGGTTGCAAGGCACGGCAGCATGAACAAGGCGGCGGCCGAGCTGCATACCGTCCAGTCCAACGTCACGGCAAGGATACGCGCGCTGGAGGACGAGCTCGGACTGCCCTTGTTCGACCGGCATCCCCGCGGCGTCGTGGTGACGCCGGCGGGACAGCGCATCCTTCCCCTGGTGGGACGCATTTCGAAGCTGGTGTCCGAGGTCCGGGTCGCGGCGCGGGACGACGGGACGCCGACAGGCGCTTTGTCGCTGGGAGGACTGGAAACGACGACCGCGCTCCGCCTTTCTCCGGTGCTGGCTTCTTATGCGCGAGCCTACCCGGCCGTCCGGCTGGTCCTGAGTACGGGTACGACAGCCCGGCTGGTGCAGGATGTGGTCGAATACAAGCTCGACGGCGCTTTCGTCGCGGGCCCGGTCACCCATCCCGACCTGTACCAGGAAACCATGCTTGCCGAAGAGCTGGTGCTGGTCAGCAGTCCGGCCGTGCGGACGCTGAAGCAACTGGCAGGCATGCCGGAACTCAAGACCATCGTTTTTCAGTTCGGCTGTTCGTATCGGCAGCGGCTGGAAGCCTTGCTGGCGGGTATGGGGGTGGTCGCCGCCCGGCCCATGGAATTCGGCTCGCTGGACGCCATCGTAAGCTGCGTATCCGCGGGAGCGGGCGTGACGCTGCTGCCCAAAGGCGTGGTCGCCGAAGCGGCCAAGGCTGGGCGGGTAGCCCTTCATCGTATTCCCGGTGAACAAGCCCATGTAGAGACATTGTTCGTTCGCCGGCGGGACGGCCATGTTTCCAGCGCGTTGACGGCTTTCCTGGAGCTGGTCCGGGAGTTCCACGGCCGCGGCAAGAGGGGTGGGGCACGAGCCGGCCGGCTGCCCGGCCGTGCCGCAAAGGTTTGAGCCTTGCTTTCAGGACGTCTTTTTCAATCCCACTCCGGCGCCAGGCCTTTGGGATCCACTTCGCGGCCGTTGCGCTCTAGCGTGCCGATCTTGGCCATGTCGTCGGCGTCCAGCCGGAGGTCGCGAGCGAGCAGGTTGCTCGCGAGGTTTTCGCGCTTGGTGGACGAGGGAATCACCGCGTAGCCGAGCCGTAGCGCCCAGGCCAGCGCGACTTGTGCCACGGTGGCCCCGTGCTTGTCCGCGATCTGCGCCAGGACCGGATCCTTGAGCACCTTGCCGTAGGCCAGGGTCATGTACGAGGTGACGGTGATGCCTTGGTCGTTCAGGAAGCTCGCCAGCTTGAGGTTCTGGAGATAGGGGCTGAGCTCGACCTGGTTGGTGGCTATCTCGCCCTTGCCGACCGCTGCAATGGCTTCTTTCGTCAGCGCGATGTTGAAGTTGGATATCCCGATCTGCCGGGTAAGGCCCAGCGCCTTGGCCTCGGCGAGCGCCGACATGTATTCGGGCAGTTCGACACCGTTGCCCGGCGCTGGCCAGTGGATCAAGGTCAGGTCGACGTAGTCGGTGCGCAGCTTCTCCAGGCTCTCGCGCAAGCTAGGCACGAGCTTGTCCCTGGCGTAGTTGTCGGGCCAGATCTTGGTGGTGATGAATAGATCGGCACGCCGCACGCCGCTCTCGGCGATGGCTTGGCCGACCTCGGCTTCGTTGCCGTAGATCTGCGCGGTATCCACTGCGCGGTAGCCCAGCTCCAGCGCGTTGCGCACCGAATCGATGACGGTCTGGCCGGTCAGGCGGAAAGTGCCCAGGCCGAAGGAGGGGATGCTCATGAAAAGACTCCGGATGGCGTTGAATGATTGCATTCTGCCGGCTTTACGTTTGCCGATAAAGTCCTGAGCGCGCGCCTGGTGCGATGAAGATGGCCGGAAAACGGCCCGCGGCGCCGTGGTCAGGCCCGGGCTTCCCGCAGCGCCTCATCCGTGATCCAGTCGATGAACGCCTTGACTTCGGCGCGTGCGAGGGCGCCTGGCCGGGTGACGGCATAGTACGCAAATCGCGCGGGCCAGGGTTTGTCCAGCACCTGTACCAACCGTCCGTCCGCGATGTCCTCGCGCGCGTACTCGATCGGCACGAGGGCGATGCCCTGGCCCGCCTGCGCGGCGCGGATCAAGAGGAAATCATCGTCGAACGACGACCCGCGGGCGGCGCGCGGATCGTCGGCCACGCCATGCGCGCTCAGCCATAGGGGCCAGTCCGCACGATCGGAATCGTGCAGCAGGGGATACCTGAGGCAATCCTCCGGCGCATCGAGCGTATCGCCGGGGCCGAGCAGCGAGGGGCTGGCCACCGGCACGAGCACCGGCGCCATGAGGCGAATGGTGTCCAGGCCGGGGTAGTCGCCCAGGCCGTGGCGGAGCGCGACATCCACACGCTGTCGCCGCATGTCCGCGAGCGCGGAGGTGGCCTCGATGCGGATCTCGATGTCCGGGTGCCGTTCGTTGAAGCGGCCGAGGCGGGGCACCAGCCAGGAGGCCGCGAACGTGGCGACCGTGCTGACCGTCAGCGAGAGAGGGGAAGCGCTGTTGGCGAGTTGCGCCATGGTTTTTTCGATCTGGTCGAATGCCTGGCGCAATGGCGGATAGGCCTTGGCTCCCGGTTCGGTCAGCCGCAGCCCCTGGCGTTCGCGCTTGAAAAGCATCACGCCCGTCCTGCTTTCGAGCAGGCGCACTTGCTGGCTGATGGCGCCGGGCGTGACGTGCAACGAATCGGCCGCGGCCTTGATGGTGCCGCGCTGCGCGACTTCGACGAAGGCGCGTAGCGCCAGCAAGGGAAGGGGTGCGCTCATGGATTTAGTTTTTCTAAATTGATGGGGTAGAACAAATCGTTTCTACCTGCCAGATATTAGGGTGATCATGATGCAGCTTAGCCTACCTCAAGACTGCAGGAAAACTATATGAATTTCGCACCCAACCCCGGCCTCTCCCGGACGCCGCCCTCCACATCCGGCATGTCGTCGGAGGCGTTCAGTCATCACCGCGGCTACCTGAGAATGTTCAAGCCGGGGGAATTGACCGTGGGGGTCTTTCTGCCGTTGCGCTTCTATAAGGGCGACATGCGCGTGTTTGCCGGCCAGGAAGAGCTCGTGAGCCGGATCGATGCACATGGGTTCGCCGCGGTATGGGTGCGCGACATCCCGCTGTTCGATCCGTCGTTCGGCGACGCAGGCCAGGTTTTCGATTCCTTCTCCTATCTGGCATTCCTTGCGGCGAAGACGCGGGATGTGGCCTTGGCGACCGGCAGCGCGATTTTCTCGCTGCGCCACCCCATCGACCTGGCCAAGGCCGCAACGACCATCGATCATCTTTCCGGCGGACGCCTGGTGCTCGGCATTGCTTCGGGAGACCGTCCCGTCGAGTTCCCTGCGTACGGCATCGATCACGGTGCCCGAGGGGAGCGATTTGCGCAGGCCGTGGACTACTTTCGGCGGTTGATACGGCCGGGCATGCCTGCGATCGATTCGCCGCTCGGGCGCCTCGAGAATGTGGAGCTCCTGCCCAAGCCGGTCGCGGGCGCCATTCCCCTGATAGTGACCGGCGCATCCGGACAGGCGCTCTCATGGCTGGGCGAGCATGCGGACGGCTGGCTGACCTATCCCGGCGAATCGCATACGCGTCAAGGGCCGAAGCGACTGGAAAGCAAGATACGGGCGTGGCGCGACGAGATTCCCGATGGCGGGTTCCGGCCGCACATGACCAATGAATGGATCGACCTCGTGGAAGATCCCGACCATCCTCGCACGCCGTTGCGCGGCGGCTTTTTGCTGCAGACCGGGCGAAAGGGCTTGATCGATCTGTTGGGCGAATGGCGGCAGGGCCGCGCTATTGCACGGTTATCGAGCACGGCTCGCCGGTCCGCGTCGACTATCGCGAGAACGACCATTGCTGCGAGCGCTTCAGTCTGGCCGATGCCTGGCTCGGTGCAAAAGGGCTGCAGAGGAAAGGCCGGGTCGGCCATGCCATGGCGCGCCTGGTCCGGTCGCGCGACATCGTGGCGACGGCGCTCGGCCACCTCGCGCGCGATCCGCTGATCTTCCTGCATCCGCCCGAGCCCGGTGCGAGGAATGCGACGAGGCGCGCAGGTCGGCGACCGGAGCCGGCCTGCCGCACTGAGCGGGCACCGCGGCCTGCCGCGGGTCCTACGCCATCGCCGCTTCGTATCTCCGACCCACCTCCGGCCAGTTGATCACGTTGTAGAACGCGGAAATATATTCGGGCCGCCGGTTCTGGTACTTCAGGTAATACGCGTGCTCCCACACGTCAAGCCCCAGTATGGGGGTGTTGCCGGTCATCAGAGGACTGTCCTGGTTGGCCGTGCTCTCCACCACCAGCTTTTTCCGGGGCGTGACGCTCAACCATGCCCAGCCGCTGCCGAAGCGCGAGACGGCGGCCTTGGTGAAAGCATCCTTGAATTTGTCCATGCCGCCCAGTTCGCCATCGATGGCGGTCGCCAGTCTCCCTTGAGGTTCGCCGCCGCCGTTGGGCGCCATGACGGTCCAGAAGAGGCTGTGGTTGGCATGACCGCCGCCGTTGTTGCGGACCGGTCCCTGGACCGCCTCCGGCAGCTTGGCGATGTCGGCGATCAACGCTTCGACGGGAGGAAACGGCAGGTTGGCGCCTTCCAGCGCCGCGTTGACGTTGTTGACGTATGTCTGGTGGTGCTTGGTGTGATGGATCTCCATGGTTTGCGCATCGATGTGGGGTTCGAGCGCGTCGTAGGCGTACGGCATAGGGGGAAGGGTGTAAGCCATTTGTTCCTCCAGGATCAGCTCGCGGTTCGGAAATAAACAATAATGATAATCAATATCATTGTGCGCCGAACGGGCGCATTCCGGTAGCAGCAAGCGACAGACCTGCGCTTTTTTCCATCCCGGCAGCTAGGCAGGCGCAGGATTGACCGGCTGCCCGGGATTTTCTAGAATGCTAGCAATCTAGCAATCAGGGCAGCCATGGCGGATGAAGACGTCAAGCAATTCAATGTGTACCTGCCGGTCAGCCTGATCCGGCGGGTCAAGCATCACGCCATCGAGTCGGAGTCGTCTCTCTCGGCCCTGGTGGCTGAAGCGTTGCGCGCCTATCTGGACGCGCGGCAGCCCGAGCGGCGATCAACCAGAAAGGAGAAATGACATGCAATCCGAGCGGATCGAGGCCGTGTTCCTGACCACTCACAACTGGGGCAAGGCGGCCAAGTTCTTCCAGGCGCTGGGCTTTACCCTCGAGTTCGAGACCGACCACAACTCGGGGCAGCTTCGCAGCGGCGACGGCCCTTATCTGTTCATCGCCGAGGTGCCGGCAAGCGAAAAGCCCGAGATGCAAGCCGTGCTCAAGGTGCCCGATGAGGATGCCTTCCGGCCCGAGCCCATCGTCGATGTGGTCACGCCGTTCGAGGATACTCATTGGGGCACGAGGGAAATGACGGTGCGCGATCCCGACGGGCGCATCTGGCGGCTGCAGGCCCCGGCCAAGACGGACAAGTGAGGCCGCGGCCATGAGCGACGAGCAAGATGCAATACCGGACAGCACGGCGGCGCGGGTTGCCTTGTGGCGCGCCCTGCATGTGGAAATCGATCCGCCGCCCCATGTGCTGGAAGACAAGGTCGGTCTTCAGCTGCTGGCCCCGGAGCAGGGCTGGCAGCGCCGCGGAGACATGGACCAGGAATTCACGCGGCCCTTTCGCGCTTCCATCGTCGCGCGCGCCCGCTTCATCGAGGACCTGGTGGTGGAGCAGGCGGGCCGCGGGTTGGGCCAGTATGTCATCCTGGGGGCCGGCCTGGACAGCTTCGCGCAACGCAAGCCGGAAGTGGCGTCCCGCCTCAAGATATTCGAAATCGACCGGCCAGGTCCCCAGGCATGGAAACGCCAGCGCCTGACCGAGCTCGGTTTCGGTGTCCCGGAGTGGCTGCGGTTCGTGCCGGTCGATTTCGAGGCGGGCCAATCCTGGCTGGACCAGCTCCTGGCGGCGGGCTTCGATGCCGGCAAGCCGGCGGTCGTGGTGTCCACGGGCGTGAGCATGTATCTGACGAAAGATGCGAATCGGGCGACGCTGCGCCAAGTCGCGGCGCTGGCGCCGGGCTCGACGTTCGCCATGACCTTCCTGCTGCCGCTGGAGCTGTCCGACCCCGACGTGCGCCCGGGACTGGAGATGGCGGTGAAGGGCGCGCAAGCCAGCGGCACGCCGTTCCTGAGCTTTTTCTCGCCACCCGAAATCCTGGCTCTGGCCCGCGAAGCAGGCTTTGGCGAAAGCCGGCACGTGTCGGCGGCCGAGCTGACCCAGCGCTACTTCGCGGGCCGGACGGACGGCTTGCGGCCGCCGGCCAATGCGGAAGAGCTGCTGGTGGCCCGCACTTGATTTGTTTCCTCGCGCAGGCTGTTTTACCCTGTCCCGGCGCAGCCCGGGGCAGGGCCGCGCCATGCTTCGCCAAGATATCTGTTTTCCCGATCCGGAGACCTCCTAGTGGTTCGACTCGCAACGACAGCATCCATTCTTCCCTTGCAATCAAACCGCGACGTTTCGCTGAGTCGTCGCAGGCTGTCGAAGCCCTGGTCGGTCCACGTCGCCTTGCTGTTGTGCCTGGTATTCGCGCTGGCCGCGAGCCGCGTCGCGATGGCGGCTCAAGCCGAGGGCGCATCATCGGCGTCGACCCCGACGCCGGCCGCCTTGGCGGACCTGCTCGAGAACCCCGAAAGCCGCCAGGCGCTCATCGACCAATTGCGCGCGCACGAGCCGGCTTCCGCACAGGCCCAGGCAAGGCCGGCGTCCGGCGCGGCCGCCGACCCGGACGGTCCGACATGGCGAGAGCGCCTTGCCGACGGTACGCAGCGCTTCCTTTCGGGGCTGGTGTCCGACCTGGCACAGGGAGCCGCGGACATAAAGGCGGCGGTGGCGGGCGATGGACTGCGCCTGGCGAGCGGCGAGACGGCGCAAGCCTTGCGCAGGCTGGCCGTGGCGGCAGCGACCGCCGTCGTGGCCTTCGTGCTGATGCGCTTGATCGCGCTATGGATCTATCGGCGTATCGACAACTGGGTGGCCAGCCTGGGATGGGACGCCACGGCGTCGCCCCGGGCCGGCGTGCCGGTCGGCATGCACGTGCTCTACCGCCGCGCGGGCGCCATCGTCGGCGCCTTGATCATCGACGTGCTGGTGGTGCTGCTGGCCGCCGCGGCGGCCTACGGCGTGGGCGTGTATGGCGGTCCCGGAGGCGGTGCGGTCGATCCGCTGGTGGCGGTGTTCCTCAAAGCTTTCCTGGCGGTCGAGATCACCAAGGTCCTGGTTCGTACGGTGTTTTCGACGCGGCATCCGCATTTGCGCCTGCTGCCGATGTCGGACGACATGGCCAGGTACTGGAACGGGTGGTTGATCGTGCTGGTCATGGCGGCGGGCTATGGGACGATGCTGGTCGACCCGGTGGTGTCCGCCGCCTTGTCCCCGGCCCTGGGCCGGCTGACGGGACTGGTCATCATGCTGGGCGTCTACGTCTACGCGGTGCGCGTCATCTGGCGCAATCGCCTGCGCGTGCGCGAGAAGCTCGAGCGCAGCGGATCGCGCACGGCGACGTTCCTGGGCACGTCGCCGCGCCTGTTGGCGCGGATCTGGCATTGGCTGGGCATCGGCTATTTTTCCGTGCTCCTGGTGGTCAGCCAGATCGATCCGACCAATGCGCTGCCCTTCATGGTCGCAGCCACGCTGCAGACCCTGCTGGCGATGGGCGTGGGCAGCCTGGCCATCGTCCTGTTGAACGCGCTGCTGGCCAAGCCCATACGCGTGTCGGACGAATTGCGCGCGCGCCTGCCCATGCTCGAGAGCCGGCTGAATTCGTATGTCCCGGCGGCGCTGCGGATCGCCGGCTGGGTAGTGCGCGTCGTCGTCCTGCTGCTGGTCCTGGACGCCTGGCGCGCGTTCGACTTGTCGCACTGGATCGCTTCGGGCGCCGGCGCGGCCGCCATCGGCGTGGCGGTGAATGTGGCTATCGTGCTGCTGATCGCGGCGTTGGCATGGACGGTGGTCGCCAGCATCATCGAGCACCGGCTGAACCTGCGGGAAGGCGGGGCGATGCCCACCGCGCGCGAGAAGACGCTGCTTTCGCTGTTCCGCAATGCCGCGCTGATCGTGATCGTGACGATGACCGTCATGGTGGTGCTGTCGCAGATCGGCATCGACGTGGCGCCGCTGATCGCCGGCGCCGGCGTGGTCGGGCTGGCCGTGGGCTTTGGCGCCCAGAAACTCGTGCAGGACATCATTACCGGCGTCTTCATCCAGCTCGAGAACGGCATGAACGAGAACGACGTCGTGCAGGTGGCCGGCGTGTTCGGCACCGTCGAGAAAATGACGATCCGGTCGGTGGGCATACGCACGCTGGACGGCGGCTACCACCTGGTGCCGTTCTCGTCGGTGGACGTGGTGGCCAATCACATGCGGGACTTCTCCTATCACCTGGGCGAGTACACCATCTCGCACCGGGAAAGCGTGGACGACGCCATGCAGCACCTGCGCAATGCCTTCGCCGAGCTGATGACCGACGAGGTGCTGGCGCCCGAGATCCTGGAGGACATTACCATTCCGGGCGTGACGGCCGTCAACGAAAAGGGCGCCACCATACGCGTGCTGATCAAGACCAAGCCGGGCATGCAGTGGGCCGTGCAGCGCGGCTACAACCGGCTGGTGAAGAAGCATTTCGCCGCGGCCGGCATCGAGCTGCCGTATCCGCACATGGTGGTGTATTTCGGACAGGACAAAGAGGGTTACGCGCCGCCGGCGAATGTCGTGCTGCAAGCCGAGCAGCCCGGCGAGCCGGGGCTCGCGCGCGCGCCCGGACATACGCTGCGCGGACTGGCCGCCGAACGTGCCAGGCCCTCCGGCGATGTATTGGGCAACGAACTGGACAAGGCCGTGGATGAGGGAGGGGAGTCGCCGGGCGAAGGAGCGCGGTCGCCGGCCTGAGCGTCCAATGGGTTATTCTCGCGGCAACGCGAAAAACGGAATCCGCATGACCCGTCTCAGGAAGGCCGGCGCGATCGCGGTGGCGTGCGCCATCGTGGCGGGCTGTGCCCAGTACCCAGCATTGCCGCGCGCGGGCCACGACGCGCGCGGCACCGAGGAAATGTCCTCGGACCAGATGGCGCAGACGGATTTCAACCGGACGTTGACCATCGCCATGCGCGACAACCTGTCGAGCCTGATGTCTCTGATGACCAAGCTCTACAAGCGGAATCCGCGCGAATGGCGCAAGTCCGGCAAGCCGAGTCTCGCGGCCGCGGCCGAAGCGGTCCGCCTGTCCATCGATGCCCGCACGCCGCCCGCGGGCCTGGAGGGATTGCGCGATATCGAGATCCTTGCCGTATCGCTCGATCCCGCCTACACCGGCGACCGCGTCGCCGCGTTCATCTACGGGATGGCCGACACCATCGTCACGGCCCATGACGGCAAGACGCGCTTCTACGCCTTCGACCTGCTCGATGGCGAACGCGTCTACAACGCCGCCCGCAACGTCGAAGCGGCTGCCTGGCTGCTCGGCAGCCGCCGCGATGCGCAGGGAGCTCCCTTGCTGCTGGCCAACGAATGGACGGACACGCAGGTGAACCTGAGCTTCGAGCGCGAGTTCGGGGCGATCATCGGACGCCTGGACCTGATCGCGAACCTGCTGGGCGAGAACTCGCGGCGGCTGGGCATCAACTACGCCCAGAACCTCTTTCTGTTTTCCTTTCTGCCGGTGCGCTAGCGCTGGCCAGGTTCCTCGTCAGTCTGCTCCGGAACCCGCAGGATCACGGTGTCGTCGGGGCCCACTTCCCGGCCATCCTGCGCCCGGACGTCGAGCCGCACCGGCTGGCCGGTTTCCCGATCGACCAGAACGGAATGTTCTTCGTCCGGTTCGTACAGGTGCCGTTCGCCCCATTGCCGGAGGGCGACCATCACGGGGAAGAGGTCCCGCCCCATCGGGGTCAGGCGATACTCCATGCGCGCGCCGCCTTCGGCAGCGGGCACGAGTTCCAGGATTCCACGCGCGGTCAGGGTCCGCAGGCGGTCCGAGAGGATGTTCTTGGCGATGCCCAGGCTCTTCTGGAATTCGCTGAATCGCGTCAAGCCATCGAAGGCATCGCGCACGATCAGGAGCGACCACCAGTCGCCGATCGCATCCAAGGCGCGGGCGCTGGGGCAGTAGTCGCCCTTCAGGCTTTTTCGTCCGACCATCGTGCAGCTCCGGCAGCATTGGCGGGGTTTTCGGATAATTGTTGCATTATAAAACCGAATTCGGTATCGTCATTTTGGTTTCGTTATAAAACCAATGACGAGGTTGCGATGGATTCGAAGGGAAGGGCGCCCGCCGGCGCCGTGCAAGCCGATGTTCCGCCCGGGCACCCCGCGCCAGGTGGCGAGGCAGCCGCGCCGACCGCTCTGTCGCTGACGCGGCCGGTGACGCTGCTGTTCGCGGTGGCGAGCGGGCTGGCCGTGGCGAACGCCTATTTCGCGCATCCTCTGCTCGACGTGATGGCGGACGACCTGGGGCTGTCGCGCACGCTGGCGGGCCTCATCGTGGGAGCGACCCAGCTCGGCTACGGCCTGGGACTCGTGCTGCTGGTGCCGTTGGGCGATCTCGTGGACCGGCGCAAACTCATCATTGGCCAATCGCTGCTGTCCGTGCTGGCCCTGCTGTGCGTCGGCCTGTCGGGCTCCGGCGCGATGCTGCTCGCGTCGATGGCGGCGGTCGGGTTGCTGGCGGTCGTCACGCAGGCGCTGGTCGCCTATGCGGCAAGCCTGGCGCAGCCCGCCGCGCGTGGACAAGTGGTGGGCGTGGTCACGAGCGGGATCGTCCTCGGCATCCTGTTGGCCCGGACGGTTGCGGGGGCCCTGACCGATCTATCCGGATGGCGTACGGTTTACATTGTCTCCGCCATCCTGACGCTGGTAATCGCGGCGCTGTTGTACAAGACGTTGCCGCGGCAGCAACGGCCACGGGCGTCGATATCGTATCCGCGGCTGATCGGTTCGCTCCTGACGCTCTTCGTCGAGGAGCCCGTGCTGCGCATACGCGCGATCATCGCCATGCTGATCTTCGCCAACATCACGACGCTGCTCGCGCCGCTGGTGCTGCCGCTGAGCGCGCCGCCGTTCTCGCTGTCGCATACGGCAATCGGCCTGTTCGGCCTGGCCGGCGCGGCGGGCGCCCTGGGGGCCGCGAGGGCGGGGCGCTGGGCCGACCAGGGCCATGGCCAGCGCACGACCGGCATCGCGCTCGGCCTCATGCTTCTGGCGTGGCTGCCCATCTCGCTGTTGCCGCATTCGATAGCATGGCTGATCGTCGGCGTCTTCGTGATCGATTTCGGCTTGCAGGCCACCCACGTGACCAACCAGGGCATGATCTATCGTGTGCGTCCCGAGGCGCAGAACCGCCTGACCGCCGCCTACATGGTGTTTTATTCCATCGGCAGCGCGCTCGGCTCGTCGTTCTCGACGATCGTGTACGCGCATGCCGGCTGGACGGGTGTTTGCCTGATGGGTGCCGGCATCAGCGCGTTGACGCTCGCATTCTGGGCGTTGACCTTGAAGGCGACGCCGGCGTCGGCCACGCGGCGCGTGGCGTGCACGCAGCCGTGAATGCAGGGAGGGGGGCCGTCAGAACGGCTTGACGACGGCGAGCACGGCAATGACGGCGATGCTCGCCACGGTTGCCGCCGGAATGTGGCGCAGCGCAGACGACGGGGAGGGCAGGCTGCCGAGAGCCAGTCGCTTCAGCGTTCCCGTGGCCAATCCGTGCATCGCGGAGAGGAAGACGACGAAACCCAGCTTGATGGCCAGCCAGAGGGAGCCGAACCATTCTCCTTGTATCGCGATAGCGATTCCCAGCACCCAGGCCAGCAGCATCGCGGGCGAGGTCACATGGCGATCCCAGCGGCGGACGGTGTCCAGGGCGCGGCGACGGTCGGCCGTATCCGCCGGCACCTTCGCGCCGGCGCAGGCCTGTATGGCCATCGCCGCCGCCAGCAGCCCGCCAGTCCAGGTAAGCGCGGCGGCGGCGTGCAAGGCCTTGAGCCAGGGATAGATCATGGCCGCTCCTTAGTCGCACGCCGCGAGCACGGCCTGGCGCCGCGCCAGCCTTCGCTCATTGATGAATGCGCCGAAGGGAATGAATGCGGCGGCGACCAGCCGTATCATTTCGGAACGGGGCCATCCCCCGGCGCAGACCGTCCTGGCGAGCATCCACACATAGAGCAGGAAGGCCAACCCGTGGATCGGCCCCATGATGCGGGTGGCCATGGGCACGCCGGCCAGGTGCTTCAACGGTACGGCTACCAAGACCAGGGCCAGCAGGGTGCTGCCTTCGAGCAGCGAGACCGCCCGCATCCATCGCAGTTGCCGATGCTCCTCGGCACGCGCCTCCGGGGTGCTCATTCGACCTCCTTCAAGACCCTCTCGACATGGGCGAGCCGGGTTTCAATCGTCGCGGTGTGCTGCTTGAGCGCGGTCAGCGCGGCGGCGCTTTCCTCCTGCGCCTTCACCGCTTTGGCGGCCAGCTCGCGATAAGCGTCTTCGCCGGCGGCGCGCAGGCGCGCCTGGCGCGCGCCGGAGAAGTACTTCATGCCGAAAACGGCGATGCACGTCGCCAGCGCGAGAACGGTGATGAGCAGAAACACCACGGATTTGTCTGTCATTGCTTTTCCTTCAGGGATCGGACTTGCCAGTGGGGGAGGCCAGCGTGCGTACTGCCCTTGCAATGGCAGGCGGAGTGAGATCGATGCGGAAGTCCGCCACCTCGAAATAGTGAAGTGCCTTGCCATCCTCGGAGAGCTCCAGCCGGCTCTTGACCAGTCCGGCCTCCTCGAGTTTGCGCAAGTGGAGGTGCATGAGCGGGCGGCTCATGCCGAGCTCGCGGGCGAGTTGGCTGATATAGGTGCGGCCGTTGGTGCTCAAGGCCGCGACGATCCGCAGACGATGCGGGTTGGCCAGCGCCGATATCCTCTCCAGCAGTTGATCGCCAGTGTTGGCCAAAGCGTGTTACCTCCTCCTGTCAGATTTAGTTTACGGGTGGATGGTGCCTCGTGTCAAAATTTTCTAACGTAAGTAAGAAAAAAATTACTAGTATCTAGAGAGGATTCGGGAAGAGAGGCGGCCGCTAGTCCGCCGCCAGCGCCCATCCGCCTAGCGCCGCCAAACCTACCACCAGGACGGGCGGCATGCGCCCATGCACCAGCAGTCCGAAGGCGGCCAGCGCCAGGCCGAAATCCGCGCGGCTGTGGACCGCGCTGGTCCACACCGGGTCGTAGAGCGCGGACAGCAGGATACCGACCACGCCTGCGTTGACGCCCGCCATGGTGGTCTGGACGTCCGGGCGCTGGCGCAGCCGTTCCCAGAACGGCAGGGCCGCGACGAGCACCAGCATGGCCGGCAGGAAAAGCGTGAGCAGCATGACGAGGCCGCCCGGCCAGCCCTGCAGCGGGCCGCGGGCGATGGTCCCAAGGTAGGCGGCGAAGGTGAACAGCGGACCGGGCACCGCCTGCGCCGCGCCGTAGCCGGCAAGGAATTCGGCATTGCCCACCGAGCCGGTGGGAACCACCGTGGCCTGCAGCAGCGGCAGCACCACGTGGCCGCCGCCGAAGACCAGGGCGCCCGACCGATAGAATCCTTCCAGCAAGGCGATCGTGGGCGAGCCGCCGGCCGCCGCCCAGATCGGCAGGATGGCGAGGGGCAACAGGAACAGCAGCAGGGCTGCGAACCCCAGCTTGCGAGAGATGGGGTACGAGGCGGCCTGTAAGACGTCTGGTGGGGATGATTGCAGCGCGATGCGGCCGAGCATGCCGGCAAGGGCAATGGCTGCGACCTGCCCTACGGCCGAGGGCAGGGCGAGTGTGATCAAGGCGGCCAGGATCGCCAGTCCTGCCCGGAACCGGTCCGGGCAAAGCGCCCTGGCCATGCCCCAGACCGCCTGTGCCACCACCGCCACGGCCACGACCTTGAGTCCGTGCACCCAGCCCGAATCGGCCAGCACCTGGTATTCGTTCATGCCATAGGCGAACAGCATCAGGATGAGGGCCGAAGGAAGCGTAAATCCCACCCAGGCCGCCAGCATGCCGGGCCAGCCCGCGCGCCCGAGGCCCAGCGCCATGCCGACCTGGCTGCTGGCCGGCCCAGGCAGGAATTGGCACAGCGCCACCAGGTCCGAATAGCTGCGGTCGTCCAGCCAGCGGCGGCGTTCGACGAACTCCGCACGGAAATAGCCCAAGTGGGCGATGGGTCCGCCGAAAGAGGTCAAGCCCAGTCGCAGGAAGGCGAGGAAGACCCGCCACGCGCTATCGTGTCTTTCCATGTCCGCCGGCATCAAATGGCCTCCTGCCGCATGCGGCGGGACAGCGCGGTGTCGATGCCGGGAAGACGAGTCTCAGGTCCGCACACGTTGGCCATCCTTGTCGATCACGGGCTCGCCGTCTTCCTTGTTGAAGGCGCCTTGCTGCGGCTGGGGAAGGATATCGAGCACGGCTTCCGAGGGCCGGCACAGCCGGGTTCCCAACGGCGTGACCACGATGGGCCGGTTGATGAGGATGGGGTGTTCCAGCATGAAGTCGATCAGTTGTTCGTCGGTCCACTTGGGATCGCTCAGGCCGAGTTGCTCATACGGCGTGCCCTTGACGCGCAGTACCTCGCGCACCGGCACTTGCATCGCCGCAATCAGGGCTTTCAGGGTTTCCCGGGTGGGAGGCGATTTCAGGTACTCGATGACTGTCGGTTCGGCGCCGCTGTTGCGGATCAGGCCCAGCGCGTTGCGCGACGTGCCGCAGGCGGGATTATGGTAGATCGTGATGTCGTTCATGAGGCTGTCTCGCAGGAATCAGTTTGGGGCATACCGCGTTCATACCAGCCGCGCGAGCGATTGACCACGCGTACCACCAGCAGCATGACCGGCACTTCGATCAGTACGCCGACCACGGTCGCCAGCGCCGCACCGGAATGGAACCCGAACAGGCCGATGGCGGCGGCCACGGCGAGTTCGAAGAAGTTGCTGGCGCCGATCAGCGCCGAAGGGCACGCTATGTCGTGCCTTTCGCCCACCTTGCGGTTGAGCCAGTAGGCCAGCCCCGAGTTGAAGAACACCTGGATGAGAATGGGGACCGCGAGCATGGCGATGACCAGCGGCTGTTGCAGGATCGCCTGGCCCTGGAAGGCGAACAGCAGCACCAGCGTCAGCAGCAGCGCGGCGATGGACAGCGGGCCGATGCGTGCCAGCGCGCGTTCGAAGGCGGACTGGCCGCGGCGCAGCAGCGCACGGCGCCATGCCTGGGCGATGGCGACCGGGATCACGATATAGAGTGCTACCGAGATCAGCAGCGTATTCCATGGCACGATGATGGACGAGAGTCCGAGGAGCAGGCCCACGATGGGCGCGAAGGCGAACACCATGATGGCATCGTTCAAGGCGACCTGGGACAGCGTAAAGACGGGGTCGCCGCCAGTCAGTCGGCTCCAGACGAACACCATGGCCGTGCAAGGCGCGGCGGCCAGCAGGATCAGGCCGGCGATGTAGCTGTCGAGCTGGTCGGCCGGGAGCCAGGCGGCGAAAACATGGCGGATGAACAGCCAGGCCAGCAGCGCCATCGAGAAGGGCTTGACGGCCCAGTTGATCAGCAGCGTCACTCCTATGCCGCGCCAGTGCCGTCGCACTTGGCCGAGCGCTCCGAAATCCACCCTGAGCAGCATGGGAACGATCATGATCCAGATCAGCAATCCCACGGGCAGGTTGACCTGGGCCACTTCCATGCGCCCGATGGCCTGGAACGCGTCGGGCGCCATCTGCCCCAGCGCGATGCCGGCGACGATGCACAACAGGACCCAGACGGTCAGGTAACGCTCGAAGAGATTCATCGAGGAGGCGGCCGCTTGCGGCGCCGGCATGAAATGTCCGGTCATGGTGGTCCCTCAGCAGCATGCCGCGGTCGAGGAGACCTCGCAGACGCCGCCCTGGCAGCAGTGCTCGGTCAGGTAGCCGATGAGCTCGTTCATCCGGGCGTATTCGGCGCGGTAGATCAGGTTGCGGCCCTGCTGCTCGATGGTGACGAGGCCGGCATGGGCCAGCTCCTTCAGGTGGAAAGAGAGGGTGTTGCGGGCGACGTCGAGCTGCTCGGCAAGCGTACTGGGCGTGAGCCCCTCCGGGCCGGCAACGACCAGGGCGCGAAATATTCGCAGGCGTTGCGGGTGAGCGAGGGCGGCGAGAGCGGAAATGACTTGGGGTTCTTTCATTATTCAATAATACAACAAATATTGAATAGTAGTGTGGCAAGATCGTCCGCCATAACGATATGGGACTTCCGCCGCAATGAAGGACCGCCTGCCTCGCCTATTTGCGGCCGGTCTTGCCCGGCGGTTCCCACGTCCCGCGGTCCTTGATGAAATCGATGAACGCGCGCAGCGGCGAGGGGAGGTGGCGGCGGCCCGGATAGTACAGGAACGGTCCGGTGAAGCTCTGCCACCATGGTTCGAGCACGGGTTCCAGCGCGCCGCTGTCCAGATGGGGCTGCAGCCAGCCTTCGAACAGATAGATGATGCCCAGGCCGTCCAGCGCGGCGTCCACGGCCAGGTCTACTCCGCCGCTCACGTTCACGAGCAGCGGGCCGCTGGGGTCCACCCGTACGACCTGCCCCTTGCGCTCGTATTCCCAGGCCGGCATGGCGCCGCTGGCGAACCGGCCGCGCAGGCAGGCATGGCGGAGCAGGTCGCGCGGGTGTCGCGGCCGCCCCCGGGCTTCGAGGTAGGCGGGCGCCGCGGCGGTGGCGAATCGCTGGCGGCGGGGGCCGATGGGCACGGCGATCATGTCCTGCTCCAGCCGTTCGTCGTAGCGGATGCCGGCGTCGCAGCCGGCGGCCAGCAGGTCCACGAATCCGTCTTCGACGATGACTTCCAGCTTGATGTCGGGGTAGGCCCGCAAGAACGGCGTGACCAAGGGCGCCAGGACGAGGCGGGAAGCGCTGGCCGGTACGTTCAGGCGGAGCGTTCCCGCCGGACGGTCGCGAAAATTGTTGACGACGTCGAGCGCGGCTTCCACCTCGCCCAAGGCGGGCACCAACCGTTCGACGAGGCGTGCGCCGGCTTCGGTGGGGGCGACGCTGCGCGTGGTGCGATGGAGCAGCCGCACGCCCAGCCGGGATTCCAAGCGCCGGATGGCTTCGCTCAGACTCGAGGCCGAGGTGCCGGTGGCGCGGGCTCCTTCGCGGAAACCCTTGGCCCGCACCACGGCCAGGAACGCAAACAGGTCTTGCAGGGGAGGAGAGGACATTGTTCGAAATTCCGCACAACCTGTATCGATTACATAGGATTATCGATCGGCAGGTCAATGCCTATAGTGGCGGGGATTCTTCGCTACCTTCTGGAGAAACCGCATGACCGACTTGAAGCAAGCAGGCCGTTTCCCGCTGGCCGACCGCAGCGTGACCCGCATGGGCTATGGCGCCATGCAGTTGGCGGGTCCCGGCGTATTCGGACCGCCGAAGGACCGCGGCGCGGCGCTGGCCGTGCTGCGCGCTGCGGTGGAAGCGGGCGTGGATCACATCGATACGAGCGATTTCTACGGCCCGCATATTACGAACCAATTGATCCGGGAAGCGCTGCATCCGTATCCCCGGGACCTCGTCATCGTGACCAAGGTCGGTGCCGTACGCGGGGCCGATGCGTCGTGGAATCCCGCGCAAAGCCCGGCCGAGCTCGCCCGTGCCGTGCACGACAACCTGCGCAATCTCGGTCTCGACGTGCTGGACGTGGTGAACCTGCGCCTCATGGGTGACGTCCATGCGCCGTCCGAAGGCTCGATCGAAGCGCCCTTCACCGCCTTGGCGGAGCTGCAGCGACAAGGGTTCATCCGGCATCTGGGCCTGAGCAACGCCACGCCCGCGCAAGTGGCGCAGGCCCAAGGTATCGCGAAAGTGGTGTGCGTGCAGAATCACTACAACCTCGCGCATCGTGCGGACGATGTGTTCATCGACGATCTTGCCAGACAGGGGATCGCCTATGTTCCGTTCTTCCCGCTCGGCGGCTTCACGCCGCTCCAGTCCGGAATCCTGTCCAAGGTCGCGGCACGGCTGGAAGCCACGCCGATGCAGGTGGCGCTGGCGTGGCTGCTGGCGCGTTCGCCCAACATCCTGCTCATCCCCGGCACGTCTTCGTTGGCCCATCTGCGCGAGAACCTGACAGCGGCGTCGTTGGCGCTGCCGGCCGACGCGCTGTCCGAGCTGGACGGCATCGGCAGGCCCGCAGGCTGAAAGCCGGCGCGTTGCGCAGCCGACGGGGACAGGGCAGATGCGGTATCGTTGGGAGACTCGATCCATCCGCTTCCCGATACCGCAAGACCGACGCGTGAGAACAGATAGCCGCCTTTCCCGGATGTTGCACGTCCTGCTGCACATGGCACGGAACGATCGGCCGATGACGTCCGAACAGATCGCCGCCATGCTGGGAACGAATGCCGCCGTCGTGCGCAGGACCATGGCGGGCATGCGCAAGGCCGGCTACGTGCAGTCGGAGAAGGGACACCACGGCGGCTGGCGCCTGGCCTGCGATCTGCGCCGCGTCACGCTGCTGGACATCCACCATGCCGTGGGTGGCCCGAGGCTCTTCGCGATTGGCGCCGACCGGGACAATCCCGACTGTGCGGTGGAACGGGTCGTCAACGCCGCCCTTGCCGATGCCTTGCGACAGGCGGAGGAGTTGCTGACAAGGCGGCTCGGTGCCGTGACCCTGGCCGACCTTGCGGCCGAATTCGACCAGCTTTGCTCCGCGCATCCGGCGGCTGCACACGCGCATTCCCACGCCTGAGCGGCCCGGCGCATGCCGGGCATTGCAATCCGCTCGCCACGCCGGCCGGTCAATCATGTATCATTAAAAGTATCATGATTGCTCAGGGAGCGTGGACATGGACTACGACGTAATCATCATCGGCGGCAGCTACGCGGGCTTGTCGGCAGCGCTGCCGCTCGCACGCGCACGGCGCAAGGTACTCGTGGTCGACGCGGGCAAGCGGCGCAACCGGTTCGCGGCCCGCTCCCACGGTTTCCTGACGCAGGACGGCATCGAACCCGACCAGATCGCCGCGCAAGGCCGGGCCCAGCTCATCAAGTACGAAACCGTCGCCTGGATGGATGGCCGCGTCGATAGCGTGCGGCGGGATGCCGAGGGCTTCCTGGTGTCGGTGGACGGGCGAGCCGTACAAGCGGCGCGCCGCCTCATCCTGGCCGCCGGCGTCGAGGACGAGTTGCCTCCGGTTCCCGGACTGGCCGAGCGCTGGGGCAAGCACGTCTTCCATTGCCCCTATTGCCACGGCTATGAGCTGCAGCAGGGCCGCATCGGCGTGCTCGCCACTTCCGAAATGTCGATGCACCAGGCCTTGATGCTGCCCGACTGGGGGACGACGACCTTCTTCCTGAACGAGGTCTTCGAGCCGGACGCGCAGCAGCGATCGCAGTTGCAGTCGCGAGGCGTGCGGGTCGAGAGCGGGGCCGTGTCGCGGCTGGATGGCGACGGCCTGGAGGTGATCATGGCGGACGGCAGGGCAATTGCGCTGGACGGCCTGTTCGTGGCGACGCGCGTGCGGCCTTCCGGACTGGCGGCGCAACTGGGCTGCGCGCTCGAGGAAGGACCGTTGGGCGCGGTCGTCAAGACCGATCCCATGAAGGCGACGACGGTGCCCGGCGTGTTCGCATGCGGCGACCTGGCACGGGCCGCCGGCTCGGTGCCGCTGGCGGTGGGCGATGGCGCGATGGCTGGCGCGGCAACCCACCGCTCGCTGATGTTCGGCCTGGGCGGGTAGGGAAGGCCGCTGGCATCAAGAGGGCCTGAGCGAGCGCGCCCGGCCGTCCGAAGGGCGCGCTCCCTCCCTCGGGGAGGATGTCGCGCAGCGACAGGAGGGTACACCAGTGAGGGCGCCGGCAGTGATGTCGTCGATGCTGGTGGCCGCAACGCCTTTCTTGAGGAACAGGCGCTCGGCGGCGTCCATCAGATCCGCACGCCGGCTGCGGGCGCGCGGATCCGGCGCCGGGATGGCGGGACAGGGCAAGGTTTCTATTGAAACTTTCCGTTACAATCCGCGCCCAGCGGAAGTAGGGCGCGGCGAGGTCCGCCCTTGACTCTCTTTTCCCGATTCTTCAAGGATATTCCATTGAATTGGCATCTTCCTGGCCGGCGCGCCGGCCGCCTGGCGGCTGTGGCCGGCTCGGCACTAGTGCTAGCGGCCTGCGGCGGCGACGGAGCCGTGGCACCGGCACAGGCTTGTGCGCAGCAGGTGAACGATACCGAGGACAAGCTCCTGGCCTGCGTCACGCTGGACGGCGTGCTGGCGCACTTGCGCGAGTTCGACCGCATCGCCAAGGCCAACGGCGGCCACCGCGCGGCGGGATCGGCGGGGTACGAGGCGTCGGGCGCGTATGCCGAGAAGGTGCTGCGCGATGCCGGATATGTCGTCACGCGTTCAGAGTTCGGCTTCGTCCGTTTCGACGATCTCGGCGGCAGCGTGCTGCGGCAGATGGCGCCGCTGCCCGGCGCCGATTTCGCGCATGAGGTCATGCCGTATTCCGGCTCCGGCGACGTGACGGCGAGCGTGACCGCGCTGGCTGGACCAGGGTGCGCCGCCGCGGATTTTGCCGGTTTTCCCGCGGGCAACATCGTGCTCATCGAGCGCGGCGGCTGCGATTTCAGCCAGAAGGCGTCGCTGGCCCTTGCCGCAGGCGCCGCCGGCGTGGTGGTCTACAACAATGCGGAAGGGCCGGTGCATGGTTCGCTGGGCGAGGGCTTCACCGCCGACCTGCCGGTCTTGGAGGTCTCGCAGGCCGTGGGAAGACAACTGGCCGGCACGCCGGGCCTGGCGCTGCGTATGGCCGCGACGACGCGGCGCGAACGGGGAACGACCTTCAATGTCCTGGCCGAGAGCCGGGCCGGCGATCCGGACCACGTAGTGATGGCGGGTGCGCATCTGGATTCTGTCCTCGACGGGCCGGGCATCAACGACAACGGCAGCGGCTCGGCCGCGATCCTGGAGACGGCCGTGCAGATGGCCAGGGTGACGCCCCGGCACAAGGTACGTTTTGCGCTCTGGGGGGCGGAGGAGATAGGCATACTAGGCGCGACGGATTACGTCGAACGGCTCGAGCCGGATGCATTGGCGAAGATTGCGCTGTACCTGAATTTCGACATGATCGCGTCGCCCAATGCGGGCTACTTCATTTATGACGGCGACGATTCGGACGGCATCGGGGAGGGGCCCGGGCCGGAGGGGGCCGGGGCCATCGAAAAGTTCTTCGAGGCTTTCTATGCGGCCCGCGGCAAGGCCTTCAAGGGTACGGACTTCGATGGACGCTCCGATTACGGTCCCTTCATCCGGCAGGGCATTCCGGCGGGCGGCATCTTCTCTGGTGGCGAGGACATCAAGACGGCAGACGATGCGGCGCGATGGGGCGGAACGGCGGGCATCGCGTTTGACCCGTGCTATCACGCTGCCTGCGATGGCCTGGCGAACCTGGACCTGGCGGTGCTCGATCTGAATTCGGACGCGGTCGCCGCGGCCACGCTGCGTTACGCGAACGACCTCGGGGGCATTCGCGGCGCATCCGCGGCAAGACCGCTCCAGTCGGTCCGAGCCGCGGCCTATACGCCGCCGTCGGATATCCGGCCCAGGCACTTGCCGGCGCTGAAATGAGCGCCGGAGCGAGCGGCTAATCCGCGTCGGCCGGCCCCGTCCGGCCGGCGTTCCACAGGATGGCCACGCCGGCGAGGGAGGACAGGATGGAGCCGATGAACACGGCGACCTTCGCCGCGGCGAAATCCGTATTCTCCGGGAAGGCCTGGCCGGCGATGAACAGCGACATCGTGAAGCCTATCCCCGCCAGTGCGCCGGCCCCCAGCAGCTGGCGCCAGGAGTAGTCGGCCGGCTTGCGTGCGATGCCCAGCCGGACGGCCAGTACCGACGCGGAGAACAGGCCGAGCGGCTTGCCGATCACCAGTCCGGCGATGATGGCCATGGCCAGGGGCTCATGGCCGGAAAGGATGTCCGGGGCGATCGCCACGCCGGCATTGGCGAGGGCGAACAAGGGCAGCACGACGTAGCTGGAGCGCGCGCCCGCGGTCCGCAGCAGCCGGTCTGCCGGCGACTCCAGCCGGTCGTGGATCGCGTCGAAGGCTGCCAGCGCGGGCAGCGACGGCCCATGCCGCAGGACTTCGCCGCTGCGGCGGGCTTCGGCCGTCAGGATCGCGTCGGCCTGGGCCACCAGGCTCGCGAGGTTGGGAGGAGGCCGGGTAGGGATGAACAGCGCCAGCAGGACGCCCGCCATCGTCGCGTGCAGGCCGCTCGCGTGCACGCAGGCCCAGAGCAGGATGCCGACCAGGGCATAGGGCGCTACGCGGTAGATGTGTGACCGGTTGAGCAGTGCCAGGACTGCCACCAAGGCGGCGGCCGCGGCCAGGTAGCCGAGGCTTAGCGAACCCGAATAGAACAGGGCCACCACGACGATGGAGCCGATGTCGTCGACGATGGCCGCCGCCGTCAGGAAGACCCGCAGCGCGGCCGGGACGCGGTTGCCCATCATGGCGATGAGCGCCACCGCGAAAGCGGTATCCGTGGCCATGGGCACGCCCCAGCCGTGCGACCATGGCCCGCTGGGAGTGAACAGCCAGTAGAGCAGGGCCGGCACGAACATGCCGCCCAGCGCCGCCGCCACCGGCAGCGCGGCGGCGCGCAGGTTGGCCAGGTGGCCCACGGTGAATTCGCGCTTGATCTCGAGTCCCACGACCAGGAAAAAGATCGTCAGCAGGCCGTCGTTGATCCAGTGCAGCAGCGACATGCCGAATCCGTCCTGCCCGAATGAAACCGCCAGCGGGCGTTCCCAGAAGGCCGCGAAGGTCGTGCCCAGTCCTGAGTTGGTGAGCAGGACGGCCAGGGCGGCAGCCAGCAGGAGCAGCACGCCGGCGGACGGCGCCCAGCCGGCGAAATCCTGCGCCACGCTGCGGATGCGGTGGCCGGGCGTCCGCAACATGGCGTCGGTGAAGGAGCTGTCGTCCCAGGGGCCATCGTAGCGGCGGCCGTTGATGAAGAAGGTGGGCGTCACCATCACGCGGCTGGCCCGGGCACTCTGGACGTCCGCCTCGACGCGGGCCCGGGCGCGCGCATCGGCCTGGGCCGCTTCGGCTGGCGCCGCGCCGGTTACGCCCAGCTCGCCGGCGACCAGTTCGAGATCGTCCTCGGTCAAGGTCTTGGAGTGCGTCATCAGCGCGACGTGGGCATCCCAGAAGCGCCTGGGATCCTGGGCGTGTTCGACCAGTTCGGCCGCCCTGCGGGCAATGTCGCTGCCGGGCAGCGGATAGTGCCTGAAGACGTACCGCAGGCGGTCGCCGAGCTGGTGGCGGATCTCGGCGATGCGCTCGTTGGCCGCGCGGCAATACGGGCAGGCATAGCTGCCGTATTCGACGAGGGTGATCTCGGCGCCGGGCGGGCCGAGTACATGGTCGTTGGCGTCGTCGACAGGGCGATCGAGCCTGCCGGTCAAGGGGTCTGAAGACACGTGTAGCCTCGCGTTGCCCGAGGCCATCCGCGCCGGGAAGGGGCGCCGCAGCCTCGGGGCCCCATTGTAGGGGGAGACGGGAGGCCGCAGCACCGTGCGGGTTCCGGCCGGAGGGGGGGCCGGAGAAGACCAGGTTCAGGCGACTTCCTTGGGCGGTGCCTCGCCGCCGGAGGCGGGCTGCCGCTTGCCCCGCAGGACCTTGTTGACGGCCCGTATCGTCGCCCAGGCCATCCATCTCGGGCTGGTCAGGCGGGCGGAAGGAAGCCGCCGCATGACTTCGATGGCCAGTCCGCCGCGCTTGTGCCACTGCTTGCGCCGTGTCTGGCTGTCCGTCCACCGGCCTTCGAGCCAGGGGAACTCGCGCCTGCCGGGCTTGTAGACGGGAGGCGTGTTGAAGATCAGGATGTAGGCGAGGCGGGGCGCCGGCGAAGTATTGGGCGCGGTGTAGTGCAGGGTGCGCATGTGATGAACGGTCGCATCGCCCGCCTGCAGGGGCGCGGGTACCGCGAGTTCGCGCGGAAAGTCCGCGCAGCACTCCAGCGGGTGCAGGCTCTTGTCGCCCCCCGGCGAGCGATGCTCCAGGACTTCGTACTTGTTCGAGCCGGGAATGAACTGCATGCAGCCGTTTTCCTCGGTGACCGGCTGCAGCGCGAGCCAGATGCTCAGTTCCTTGTACTCGAAGTCGGGGGAGCGGAAGGCCTCGTCCTGATGCCAGGGGGTCTCCGGACCCGTCAGGCCGGGCTTGAGCAGGGCATGTTCGCCGTACAAGGCGGCGTCCTCTCCCAGCAACTGCCGGGCCAGCGCCAGGGCATGCTGGTGGTAGCGGGTCTTGAGCAGCGCGGGCGCATAGTGCCGCGGATCGTGCATGCTGGGGAATTTCGCCGGCTTGGAAGGGTCGTCGCGGCTGACGAAGTCGTACTGCGCGCCTTCGTCGTATCCGGTCCGGTTCTTGAACAGATCCAGCAAGGTGGTGCGGATCAATTCGATCTCTTCGGGCGGACATATGCCCTCCAGCGTGAGGAATCCCTGTCTCTGGTACAGCGCGGCCTGCGCGTCCGATATCACGCTCGTCTTTTCCATGATTCCCCCCATGAATGCCTTTCGGCTCGTAGCCTTTTGGCAAGGTTTGACATGGGGCCTAACGTATCGCCTCGAACGGTTGCCTAACCATCGCGCATCGGCCCTAAATCAGAGCGCCGAGACGGCGGAGGGGTTGGCGTATGGAGAGCTAATGCAGACGTGCTACGCGTGACAGCGGCGTGACGGCATGCGCGCTAGGGTAATCCCGCGAACTAGGACGTGTGTAGGAGGTGTTTATACGGCTTCTTCAAGCGCGTGTCGTATTGCATGGGGAGCATTTCCTCTGTTGTCCCGGGCATTCGCCCTAGGACGTGCGCAGGCTGGAAAGCACATGGGAAAGCAAGCAGTATCCACAGTGTGACTTGACTCCAGAGCGCGGGTGCGGCAATGAGCATAGCGAGGATTGCGCTGTTGGTTGATGCCTACGAGCAGCCCGGATGGGTGTGTGATCTCATTGAATGGATCGTGCAGCGTCGAGACTTCGAGCTGGCTGCGATCCTTGTGGCGCCCCATCGTCCGATACGTGCCGGCTGGACGCGCAGGAACGGCCCGTTGATGAAAGCCCTGATCCAGATGGAGCAGCGCGTGCTGACCGAGAGGCAGCGTGCATTGCTCAAGAGCCAGGACATACGCCTGCTGCCGAGCGTCGAGAGTAAGCCTATAGGCCTATGGCCCAAGTCGAATGCGGCGGAGGCGCTGCGCGGACTGCAGCTCGACCTGATCATCGCGCCCGACGGCCTGCCCGTTGCGCGCGACCAGTTGCAGGGGGCGGCGCGGATCGGAACCTGGTGCCTCTCGTATTGCGCGACCGACGCGGGGTCGGGCAGGTACGCCGGCTTCTGGGAAGTCCTGCGCCGGGCCGACCATACGGTGGAGACCCTGTGGTGGCTGGCCGAACGTCCCGAGGACGACGAGCCGATAGAAAAGCGCAGCTTCAATACCGAGGCATTCTGGCTGAAGAACCAGGCCCGCGCCTTCGACCTGGGCAAGCTGATCATTTGCGATGCCCTTTGCTGCCTCGCGGTGGCGGCGCCGCAGCGGTACACGGATCCGGTCCCGCGCATCGACACGGCCCTGCCCACAGGCCACCCCACGGAGTGGGATGGGGCCAGCTATCTCGCAAGGCAGGTCTGGCTGGCCGCCGTGCTGACGATGCGCCGTCTGATGAACCGGAACATGCGATGGCGGATAGGCATGTTCCCCTCGATGGGGGCGCAGGCCATGGCGTCGGACGCGCTCGTCCTCACGCCGCCGAAAGGCCGTTTCTTTGCCGATCCCTTCGTGCACATGCGCGACAACCGCCCCTACATTTTCTTCGAGGACTACGACTTCAATGAGCGCAAGGGACGAATCGCCGTAGCCACCTACCGCGACGGCCGCTTCGAACTGCTCGGCGACGTCCTGAATCTACCGTACCACCTCTCGTTTCCCTTCGTGTTCGAATACCAGGGTGCCACTTACATGGTCCCCGAAACTTGCGGCAACCGCAGTATCGAACTATGGAAATGCGAGGAGTTTCCGATGAAATGGAAACTCGAATGCACCTTGATGCGGGATATATCGGCGGTGGACACCATCGTGTTCCAGCACGGGGAGTATTGGTGGCTGCTGACCAATATCGACAGGACCGATGGGCTGAGCCATTGCGACGAGTTGTTTGCGTTCTACGCATCTTCGCCCACGGCGACGGACTGGCGGCCGCATGCGGCAAACCCGGTGGTGCGCAGTCCGGCGAAAGCCCGGAATGCCGGCCTGGTGGTGTCGCCGTCAGGCGATATTATCCGCTGCGCGCAATATCAGGGTTTTTGCCAATATGGCAAAGGGATATCCCTTAACCGTATCGAGAAACTAACCCCGCTGGAATATCGGGAAAGCGACGGAACTGTTCATTACGCGCAATTCGTCGGTAAAAACAACTCAGCCATGCATCATTGGCACAGCCATGGCGGGCATACCGTTTTCGACTTTGCATATATGGAATAGTCCGGCCGGTTTTCCTCCGCCGTTCGGTTTCATCCCGATGAACTAAGTAATGGGTCTAATCATGCGTATATCGCACAAGATGATATATCTTCGTAACCAAGACGCGAGGGGAGGTCGACACATACTCGCGCGGAAATGCGCATATCGTATCGGTGTTGTGCTACAACTAACGAAAAAGGCCACTTCAAGCGGAATGACTCATTCTTGAAGTTTCCGGATTCGTAGGAACGCCTTTTCTTCGGGGTTACCTCATTTTATTCCACTGTAAAGAATCCAATCACTGTCCGCCACCGGATAGTGACGCAATTCCGCGATTTTGAGACAGTTGTAACAAAAAATAATTGGATGCGGCGCTGGTCTTTTAGTGGGTACCGATGTTGATGCGGGCAGGCGCCCATTTAGAAACAGAGGAAGTGATGGGAAAAATAGTCCTGATGGAATCTCATCCGTTACTACGTCTCGGTTTATGGCAGATAGTGAACAAGCTGGGAGAACTCTGGGAGATCGTCGAGTTAGATTACGACGATATTTCCAAGGCGGATCCCGCTGCCATCGGGGTCGATCTTCTGATTTATGGCGTGTCGTCGGCGATGGACTCCGACTGGCATCTCCTCATGGAGATACACAAGACCTTGCGGCCCAAGCGGATCCTGCTGTTGACCGATGTGCTGCCGCTGCCGGGCGGTTTGCACAACCTGGCGGGAGTGCCGGTTTCCGGGTGCGTCATGAAAACGGTGTCGGTAGAAATCCTGGAAGCAGCCATCCGGCTGGTCATGGCCGGCGGCCAGTGTTTCCCGGGCAAGCAGCTGCAGGCGGCCGAGCCGTACCTGCGCAGCGTGCCGGACGCCCACATCGGCGCGGCGACGCTGGATACCGTGAACGCGGCGGCTCATGGCGGGAAGTCGGGCGAAATCAGCATTACCGAAGGCGCTCAACTGCTCCACCTCACCCCTCGCCAGTACGAAGTGCTCGTACTCCTCGCGCGTGGCCACCCGATCAAGACGATCAGCCGGATGCTCAATATTTCGGTGGCCACCACCAAAACCCATGCATGCACTCTCTATCAGCGTTTGCATGTGCGCAACAAGGGCGAAGCGGTTTATGCGGCCTTGAAGCGCGGCGCGACGCTCGAGTGGCATGGGCATGAGGGCGAACGCGAGAACAAGCGGGTCTCGTCCTACGCGCATAAATAGCTTTAAGCCGAACTGTTTCAATCGCATGAACGAGAGGCGGCGCACGTGGCCGCTGATAGCATACCAGCGAGTTGAAAGATCGCACGCAAGCGGCCCGCCGTCAGCGGGCCGCTGCAGTAATGTCTATCAGGAGTAGTTCAAGATTTTCTCTCTTCACGCAGGCCCATATTACGGACCATGGGCTGGCCACGCGGGACGTCCGGGCGCGTTCAAAAGGCCGCGGGAATGGCGACTGTTCTGATTGAAGATTACGCGCTGTTGCGGCTCGCGTTGGAACATATATTGATGCGTGTACAGGGGGTAGGCGAGATCATCGTCCTGTCGGCTCGCCAGCTGAGCGAGCTGGCCGCTTCCTGGAACAAGGAAGTGGAGCTGCTGGTGCTGGACGTGCATCCGGACCCGGTGCAGGCCGTCGACACGCTCGAGCGCGCGCTGGCGTTGTTTTCTCCTCGCGTCGTATTGACGCTGTATGGCACGGAAGATCCGGCGGTCAGCGCCGCCTTTGCTCGCCGCGGAGTGCAGGGATACATATCCCGGTCCTCCAATCCGTCGGCGCTGGCCGCCGCGGTAAGCCTGGTGCTGGCCGGCGGCGAGTGCTATCCGCGCCGTGAGGCGCTACCCGATATGCCGGTGGCTGCGAAAACCGCCATGAGAGGGCTGACGAAAAGGCAGGAGGAAATCCTTCACCTCCTGGTGCAGGGCCACAGCATGCGCGAGATCGCCGAACGCATCGGCATATCCGCGGCAACCGTGAAGAGCCATGCGCGCACGCTCTATTGGAAGTTGAACGTGCGCAATCAGGCCGAGGCCGCGTTCGTGGCCCGCCGCAGGGGACTGATCAAGTCCGACAGCGATGGCGATGAATAATGAGAGAGGCCGCCGAGGGCACGTTCGGTCAGGCAGTGCGCCGGCGGTGCGCGCAGGCTTGCAGGTCCTGCTCGGCCCGCGAAAGAACGGCATCGATATGGAGATGGCGCCGGGCATAGTCCCGCGCCGCCACGCCGAGTTCTGTGCGCCGGCGAGGGTTGCTGGCCAGCTCGTTCAGTGCCCGCGCCAGGGCTTCGGTATCTTCCGGCGGCACCACGATTCCCCTGCCGGCAACCACCGAAGCCAGCTCGGTATCGGGCGATGCGGTACAGACGACAGGACGGCCGCTTGCCAGCATGCCGCCCAGCTTGGAGGGCATGACCAGGTCGGCCGCGTTGGCTCGCTGCGGCAGGAGATGCATGTCCGCGGTGCATAGCAGTTCACCCAGGCGCTCGGCAGGCTGCAGTCCGATGAAGCGAACATGCGGCAATCCCGCGCATAGCGTGCGCAGGGTATCGCGTTGAGGCCCTTCGCCACAAAAGACGAACCAGAGGCTGGGGTGATCCGCAAGCGCTCTTGCCGCATGGGCGAGTACCTCGAGGCCTTGCTTGACCCCCATATTGCCGGCGTAAAGCGCGATGACGGCATCCTGCGGAATGCCGAGCTCGGAGCGGTAGCGTCGTGAGCCGTCGGCGCCGGCGACCGAGTCGACGTCCACCCAGTTGGGCAGGGACGCGAGCCGGTGGGAGTCCACTCCCTTGCGCCGCGCGAGATCGAGCATGCGCCCCGAGATGGTCGAGACCCGGTCGAAGCGCCGAAGCAGCCAGCGCTCCAGCGCCAGGACGAGACGCCGCAGCCGCCGGCCCTTGAGCAGGCCGAGTTCGAACGCCGCATCTACCTCATAGTCCTGGATGTGCAACCAGACCCGTGCGCCGCAAAGCCGCGCCGCAATCCATGCCCCGGGTGCGCAGAATAGCGCGGGCGCCACCACGAAAATGACGTCCGGCCGCTTGAAGGCGTGTGCGGCGAGCGCGGGCAGGCTGGCTGCGGCGAAACTGGCCAGATGCAGGATGCGTTTGAGGCCGCCGGGACGGGCCGGTATCCAGAGCGGCGAACGGGTGATGGAGACGCCTTGCCAGCTCTCCTTGCGATAGCGCCAGGCGGAATAGCCGTCCTCGATCCGCCAGGCCGGGTAATAAGGGGGGCCGGCGATGACAGAGACCGTGTGGCCCTGGAGGGCGAGCCAGGCGGCCAGCTCGCCCGTGTATTTCCCGATGCCGGTCAGCTCCGGTGCGAAGTTCAACCCGTAGATCAGCAGTTTCATCGATCCACCATTGAACGCATGCGTACGGGACGGCAGGGATTGCCGTGGCAGACCGTTGCGGCGGGGATGGACTTGAATACCGAGCTGCGGGCGCCGACGACGGCGCCCGTGCCGACGGTCACGCCCGGGCCGACGAACACGTCGGTGGCGATCCAGGCGCCGCTTTCGATGCGTACGGGACGCTCGCGTATCGGGAAGTCGCGCAAGGCGGGATCATGGTCGGCGGCGCATACGTAGCTGCGCTGCGAGACCACTACATGGTCGCCGATGTCGATCGACGACAGGCTGTACAGCACGACGTCATCGCCTATCCAGGAGTAATCGCCTATGCTGACTTTCCATGGATAAGTGATCGTGGCGCTGGGGCGAATGAGCACCTTCTTGCCGACCCGGGCGCCGAACCGGCGCAGCAGCCAGCGTCGAAATCCGTAGGCGATCTGAGGCGATCCGCGGAACAGCGTTGCCTGCGCCAGCCACCACATCTGGACGGCCAGCGGCGAGCGGCCGCGCAAGCCCGGCGAAACGGAAAACAGATCCAGGCGCTGGTACTCTTCCTTCACATCGGTCTCCGGCCGAGATCGGCCGCCAGCCCTTCTTTCGCGCTGGGGCGGGCACGTGCGGCGGCCGCTTTCAGTTCGGCGGTCTTGATGCCGATCTGCCAGTAGTAGACGCCGCGAGCGACGGCATAGTCGAAGCCGGCCTTGCCGTCCAGGAAGCCGCGTCTCAGGACGTAGCTGTGCAGGAACGCGGCGACGCCCTTGAAGGGCACGCTCTGGAACAGTTTCTTGGTGAGGGCCCGGCCGCCGACATTCGCTTCGCGCGGATCATTGAGCAGTCCCTTGAGGCGCAGATTGGCTTCCCAGTCCGAATAGCGGTTGTGCTTGTCGAAGTAGTGATAAAGCGAATCGTGGTCGGCATGGATCATGGGATTCGACAGCACGAAAGTGGGGCCGTCGACATGAGGCTGGTAGTGGCCTTCGACTTCCCACATGTGGGCGACGTCGAGGTCGTCATAGTCCAGGAAACGGGCGCGATGCCGGTCCAGCAGCACGAGCTTGTAGACACGGTGGCCGTGCCGCAGCGTCTTGCCGCAGAACACGTAATCGAAGGCGGTGAATGCGCCGGCGTAGCCCTCGTGGAAGCGGGGCAGGCAGCGGCGGATTTCATCGGCCAGGGCGGGGGTCATTTCCTCGTCGGCGTCCACATACAGCACGATGCGGTTCGTGAATGGCAGGTTCTCCAGGCACCATTGCTTCTTCTTGGGATATTTGCCGTTCCACTTGAACGGCACCACGTGGGCGCCGTACGTCATTGCCAGCTCTTGCGTCTCGTCCGTGCTGTCCGAGTCGACGACGAATACCTCGGAGAAGTCTTGGAGGCTGGCCAGGCATTTGACGATATTGCGCGCTTCGTTCTTGGTCATGACGACCACGGATACCGGAATGCGTTCCAAGATCTTCTCCGTGTGGGATGAGTGCCGCGCCTAAAGCAGCGGGTTGAACAGCGCCGCGACATTTCGGCGATGCTGCTCGAGAGAAAAAGCAGCTGCGCGGCCGGGCGCCACCAGCGCCAGCCGGTCATGTTCCTGCCTGTGGTCGATCAGCCGGCGGATCGCCGCGGCCAGCGCCGTGGCGTCCCCGACGGGAAAAAGCACGCCATACCGGCCGTTCGCCAGGATTTCGGCCGGGCCGTGGGGACAGTCGGCCGCAATGACCGGCACTCCCAGGCTGAGGGCCTCCACCATGGCGTTGCCGAAGCTCTCCCGGCGCGAGGTCGAGATGAACGCATAGGCGCGCGCCAGCGCCGGAAAGGGATTGGAGACGTGTCCGGCCAGCGTCACCTTCGAGCGGGAGGACGAGGCGGCGATCCGCTGCTGCAAGGTCTTTCGCTCGGGGCCGTCGCCGAAAATGGTAAACGCGATGCGTGGATCGTCCAGGATTTCCGCCGCGTCGATCAACGTCTTGAAATCCTTGAGCGCATCCAGGCGGCCGATGGAAACGAACTGCAGAACGCCGGGCTGGAGCGGCGTGCTTGGCGCGCAACTGGCCAGACGGCGCACTTCGTCGACCGGAATGCCGTTGTAGACGTGGCGGAACTTGCCGGCCAGGGACGGGAACATGGTGGACAGGTCGCGGACCACGCCTTTGGACACACCCACGACCACGTCGTGGCGGGAATAGCTGAAGTGGGCCAACCAGCGCTTCAGCCGCTGCAGCGGGGAGCCGCTGTAGTGCGCCCACGGACTGTTGTGTTCGACCGCGACCGTCGCGTACTTTCGCATGGATAGCATCGATGCCACCGCGACGAGGGTGTTGCAGAGCAAGCCATGGGAGCACACCAGGGCGGGAGGCTCGTTGCGCAGGTGGATCAGCAGCCGCCAGAACGCCAGCGGCAGCGCCGACCGGAAACGCCAGGCGGCGGGCATGGCCGGCAGGGCATGCGTGACCGGCGCGTTCCTGATCTTGTATTCCCCGTTGAAGCGCCGAAGCAGGAAGAGACCCGTCTCCAGCCCCTCCTGGGGCAAGGCGTCGACGATGAACGTGACGCACCGGCCCACGCCGCCGGGAGCCAGGTCGGGCGCGACAAAGAGGACATCAGCCATGGTGGGCCGTCCGGCCGGCGCCCAGGCCGGTCCTGATGCGCTGGACGACCGGCTCGGTCGCCGCCGCGTTGGCAGCCAGCGACAGGCTGTAGCAAAGCATGAACCCGAGGAACGCGGTCTTGGGGGCGTAGGCCAGCCCTCCCGACATCGAATCGACGGTTATGTAGATAGGCAGGCAGCAAAGCATGTAGCGCCGGTGCAGTTCCAGGCCGGGATGGGCATATGGACGGATCAGCGAGACGAGCATGATCGCCAGTGGCGTCAGCATGATGAGCCCGGTGCCAACGATGCCGAACTTCATCAGGTAAAAAGCCCAGGAGTTGTGGGCGAACGTGCTGAGCTCGAAGCCTTCCTCGCCCATGACCCAGCTGCGCAAGCCGGCGCCGTGTCCAAAGATGGGAGCCTGGTGGAACAGATCCATCTGGCCTTCCATCTCCTGGATGCGGGCGCCATAGCTGGAGTCGTACTCCAATTCCTGGACCGTGAAGATGCGGTCGATGAGGACGTCCATGTACCCGATCAGGTAGAACACCGCCAGACCGGCGACGATGGCGGGTACGAACAGCAGGATGGTCTTGTGCAGGGCTCTGGCCTGGCTGCCGAGAAGCGCCGCGAGTGCGACCGTTACGGCCAGCTGCAGGTACTGGCTACGGTTGAGCGACATGGCCAGCGCTACGAACAGGAACAGCGTCAGCAGGTAGGCGCTGAGGGGGCCCAGCCGGAGCGTCCCGGGAAAGTAGATGATGGACAGGATGGCGAAAGGAAGCAGCCAGACGGCCAGGCGCACGTTGCGCAGCGGTTCGGTGACGCTGAAGCCGGTGAGCTGTTCAGCCAGCAGAAACCCGGCCACGGCCACGCCGGAGATAACGATGGTCCGCTGCAACGTGGCGTAGGCGGATGCCGAGTCGATGTCCTTGTAGCAGAGGAAGGGAATGCTCATGAAGTACAGCACGATGCGCAGGTCGCGCGCGACGTCCGGGCCGGCAATGCCGGGCTTCGGAAAACTGGTGGCCGCCAGGTAGGTCAGCGCCAGGCATTGCAGCGCCATCGGGATGATCACCGAGCTCGACGGGAGCGCGTAGGCGCCGGGCTGGCCGAGCCGCGAGAACTTGATCGCCACGATGACCAGGAACAGGAGATCGAACGGCGACAGCTTGAAATTGCCGGCGCCTATGGTGAGTTCATCGAAGTTCAGCGCCGTTGCCGAGAAGAAAAACAGGCATAGCCAGGGCAGCGTCGATTGGGTGAGTGAACGCGTCATGGTGGCGGCGCCTCAGTGTTCGCTCCAGTCGTCGCGACCGATGAGCTTGCTGGTGAATTTCTCGAACAGGTAGGGGAGGTCGCCCTGCTTGGCATGGGCTGCCATCTTGGCCAAGCGGCAGGACAGACCGTAGAGAGGCCCGATACCAGGCTCCGTTTGGCGTATCCGGTGGACGATTGCGCTGCGTTCTTCCAGCAGCACGTCCTGCAGCAAGGCGGTCTTGGTTTCCCCGTGCATGGTGTAGACGCCGTAGGCGTCGGGCACGATGCGGTTGGCGCCCGCGTACAGGAGGCGGCTCCACAGGTCCAGGTCCATGCAGTAGCGCTTGTCCTCGTCCAGCATGCCGTACTTCTCGAGCAGATCGCGCCGGAAAATGGCGGCCTGGTTGGGGATGGACGCCTTGACCACCGTGAGCATGCCTCGATCCACGGGGGTGTACTGGATTTCGCGGAATATGCGATTGCCGGCGTCCGCCAGGTACAGGTTGCCGCTCACGATGGTGGGACGGCCCAGTGCCGCGGCCTTGCCCAGGCGCAGCAGAGCGCCGGGAAAGAACAGGTCGTCGGAGTTCTGCCATCCCACGTAGTCGCCTGTGGCTCGTATGAACCCCTCGTTGATGGCGTGCGACTGGCCCCGGTCCGGCCGGCTGGTCCAATAGGCCAGGTATTTCTCGTACTTCCGGATGATGTCGACACTGCCGTCGGTCGAGCCGCCGTCGATGATGATGTATTCGAGATCCGGGTATCCCTGGTTCAGCACCGAGAGTATGGTGCGTTCCAGGAACTTCCCCTGGTTGTAGGAAGGCGTCACGATCGTGATCCGGGGCAGCAGCGCTGTCGCCACCGGGCGCGGCGGCTTCAGGCAACTGACGAAATTGATCAGTTCCCGCGTCTTCTGTTCATGATGTTTGCGCATATATTCCCTGAGCATGTGACGGACTACCGGGTCGCTATCGAGGCGGTGGGGGGAAGCGGCTCGCGGGATTCGCGCAGCGCCAGGCCTATGGCCGCGAGCGTCACCGCGGCATACGCCATGCGGCCGATGGCCGCGGCGTTCTGGCCGGCCGGTCCGGCCAGAACGACCATCAGCACGAGCATGGCGACCCCTCCCAGCCCGTTGAGCAGCGCTACCGCGCGGCCATTGCCCAGGCCGAGCAGGGAAAAATGGGCGGCGGCGTTCATCGACAATACGCCCGATGCCAGTATCAGCAGGTCGAAGGTCAGCTGGTGCCCCGCCGCATCGGCCGCCCCCAGCATCAAGGCCAGCAGAGGCTGGCTGAGAGCCAGCAGCAACAGGGTCGCGCCCGCGGACAGTACCAGGTTCCAGCGCGTCAACCGCCGTATTTCTTCTCCCGCGGCGCCCGGGTAGGGCGGCGACACGCGCAGGCGATTGATGCGCGGCATGGCCTTCTGGAATACGGCTACCGAGGCCGTATGGGTGATCTGTCCGACCTGGACGCCGACGGCGTAGAGCGCCAGGGCGGTGGGCCCCATCAGGCTGCCGACGACGACGCGGTCGAGGGAACCGAAGGCAAGCGTGCTGACGCCGTGCAGCCATGACCAGCGGGAGAACTGGAAGGCGGCCGCCATGGCCGCGCGATCGGGAATCGGCTTGACCCAGTAGTGGCGTTCTCCGCGGGCAAAGACCAGCATCTTGACGCCGGCCGACAGCAGCAGTCCCGTGCCTTGCGCCGCCGCAGTCCACAGGGCGCTGTGCGTGAGCCAGGCCGCCAGGCAGGCCAGGGCCATGGCGCCGAGGCGGCCCCCGCACTCGGACAGCGCGATGGCCGGGAAGCGTTCGCGGCCCTTCAGCGCACCGGCGTACAACTGGTCGGTTTGCTGGGCGAGGTAGACGGCCAGCGCCGCGGGCAGCAGGGTATACAGCGGGGCATTGCCGAAATGCGCATCGGGCCAGATGCCCGCCAGCATCGCGGTGACGACCAGGGTGACCAGCGCGACGGCGCCCAGCGCGCAGAAGATCAGCGCCGAGGCCACGCCGGCGCCACGATAGGCGCCCCCGAGCTCGTGCGCCTTCTCCGCAACCAGCTTGGTCGCCGTCACCGCCGCGCCGAGGTTGGCCAGGTTTCCGAATCCGGCCACCGCCAGGATCATGGCGTACTGGCCGAAACCCGTGGTATCGAGCTGGCGCAGCAGCACAGGCAGGGCGGCAAGCGCCACGAGCGGCCCGCTGCCGTACTCGATCAACCCCCAGAACGAGGCGTTGCCGACGACGTGGCGGCGTATCAGACGCATGAGTGCCATGGGTCAGCCCAACGCGCCGGTCAACCGTTGGAGAGCCCCGGATTCCCGCAGAAACTGGCGGTACGTCACCGCGATGCCCTCCGCCAGCGGGATCTCGGGCTTCCAGCCCAGGGCCCGCATCCGGGAGGAGTCGAGCAGCTTGCGCGGCGTGCCGTCTGGGCGGCTCAGGTCGAACTTGAGCCTGCCTTCGTAACCCACGATCCGGGCCACCAGCCGGGCGAGATCGGCAATGCTGATTTCCTCGCCCGAGCCTATGTTGTAGATGGACTGGTCGGGATCGCCTTCCATGAGGTGCACGCAGGCGCGCGCCAGGTCGTCGACGTGCAGGAACTCGCGCAGCGGCTGGCCGGTGCCCCAGATCGTGACCGACGGCGAATCGGCAAGTTTGCCTTCGTGGAACTTTCGTATCAGCGCAGGCAGCACGTGGCTGCGCTCGAGATCGTAGTTGTCGCCGCGGCCGTAGAGATTGGTCGGCATGGCGCTGACGAAGCACGAGCCGAACTCCCGGCGATAGGCCTCGCAGAGCTTCACGCCGGCGATCTTGGCGATGGCGTAGGCCTCGTTGGTGCTCTCGAGCGGGCCGGTCAGCAGGTGTTCCTCCCGCATGGGCTGAGGCGCCAGGCGCGGGTAGATGCACGAGGAGCCGAGGAACAGCAGCTTGGCGACACCCGATTCGTATGCCGCTCGGATGACGTTGGTCTGGATCAGGAGGTTGCGCGCCAGGTACGCCACCGGGTGCCGTTCGTTGTCGAGAATGCCGCCGACCTTGGCCGCCGCCAGGTACACCACGTCCGGGCGTTCGCGATCGAAGAACTGTTGCACCGCGGCCTGGTTCTCGAGATTGAGCTCGTGCCGGGAGGGAGTAAGCAGGTGGGCGTAGCCCTTGCGCTCCAGTTCCCGGCGGATGGCCGATCCCACCATGCCGCGATGGCCTGCCACGAAAATCCGCGCTGAGCCGGTCTTCATGATTACTCCTTGTAGGCGAACACTTCGTAGCCGTTTTCTTCCATGAGCGCATCGCGCCGCGCGTCCTTCAGGTCGCTTTCGACCATCTCCCGCACCAGGTCGGCGAAAGATGTACGAGGCGTCCACCCGAGCTTTTCCCTGGCCTTGCTGGGATCCCCCAGCAGCGTGTCGACCTCGGTCGGACGGAAATAGCGGGGGTCGACCCGGACGATCACCTGGCCGGGCCGGACTTTCTCGTGCACCGCGCTGAAGAGGACGGTGGCCGTCTCCCGAACGCCTTCACCCTCCCAGGAGAGCAGCAGACCCAGTTCGCGCGCGGCCATGTCGATGAATTCCCGCACGCTGTATTGCATGCCGGTGGCGATGACGAAATCGTCCGGCTTGTCCTGCTGCAGCATCAGCCACTGCATCTCGACGTAATCCCGCGCATGCCCCCAGTCGCGCCGGGACGAGAGGTTGCCCAGGTACAGGCAATCCTGCAGGCCCATTGCGATGCGGGCCAGGCCGCGAGTGATCTTGCGGGTGACGAAGGTCTCGCCGCGGCGCGGGGATTCGTGATTGAAGAGGATCCCGTTGCATGCGTACATGCCATAGGCTTCCCGGTAGTTGACGCAGATCCAGTAGGCGTACAGCTTGGCGGCGGCGTACGGGCTGCGCGGGTAGAACGGCGTGGTTTCCCGCTGCGGAATCTCCTGGACCATGCCGTAGAGTTCCGAGGTCGACGCCTGGTAGAAGCGGGTGCGGTCCGTGAGCTTGAGCATGCGGATGGCTTCCAGCAGGCGCAGCGTGCCCAATCCGTCGGTATTGGCGGTGTACTCTGGCTCTTCGAACGACACCCCGACGTGGCTCTGGGCGGCCAGGTTGTAGATCTCGTGGGGTTGCACGGCCTGCACGATCCGGATGAGACTGCAGGAGTCGGTCATGTCTCCATGGTGCAGGACGAAGTTGCGGGAGCGCTCGTGCGGATCCTGGTAGAGGTGGTCGATCCGGGAGGTATTGAAAAGCGACGCGCGGCGCTTGATCCCATGGACTTCGTAGCCTTTGTTCAGCAACAGTTCGGCCAGATAGGCGCCGTCCTGCCCGGTGACGCCGGTAATCAGAGCTCGCTTCGACATGGTGGTGTCCTTATGGCTTAGCTTGCGGACTCTCGGCCGAAAAGGGTCGGCCGGCGGAGAGAAGATTACCGTCGCGGTTGCTGCGACGGATATCGATCAAAGGGTCTAAGGCATTGCCTCGATAGGTCAGACCCGGCCGTACACGTCCTGGAAACGGACGATGTCGTCCTCGCCCAGATAGGCGCCCGATTGGATTTCGATGATGTCCAGCGGGATCTTGCCGGGGTTCTCGAGACTGTGTACTTCACCCAAAGGGATGAAGGTGGATTGGTTCTCGGTCAGCAGGTACTGCTTGTCGCCGTTGTAGATGCGGGCGGTGCCGGAGACCACCACCCAGTGCTCGGCCCGGTGGTGGTGCATCTGGAAGGAGAGGCGGCCGCCCGGTTTCACCGTGATCCGCTTGATCTGGTAGCGCTCGCCCTGATCCACCGAGTCGTACCAGCCCCAGGGGCGCTGGACCTGCCGGTGGTGGGTGATTTCCGTCCGGTGCAGCACCTTGAAGCGTTCCACCAGGCCCTTGATGTCCTGGGACTTGCTCTTGTGCATGACCAGTATGGCGTCGGCGGTCTCGATGACGACGATGTCGTCGAGACCGATGGAGGCGACCATCCGGTGGGTGGCATGCACCAGGCAATTGCGGGAATCCTCCATCAGCACGTCGCCTTGTATGGCGTTGCCGTCGGGGCACTTCTCCGCGATGCCCCAGACGCTGTCCCAGGTGCCGACGTCGCTCCAGGCGCAATCGAGCGGAATGACGACGGCGTCTTCGGTGTGCTCCATGACGGCGTAGTCGATGGAGTCGGCGGGGCAGGCCGCGTAGCTCGCGGGGTCCAGCTGGTACAGGGCATGGTCGCCCTTGCCGGCGGCCACGGCTTCGCGCACCGCCGCCAGCATGGCCGGCGCGCGCCGGTCCAGCTCGGCCAGGTAGACCGCGGCACGAAAGGCGAACATGCCGCTGTTCCAGTAGTACCCTCCCTCGGCCAGAAAGCGCTGGGCCAGCTCGGGCGAGGGTTTCTCGACGAAACGGCTGATCCGGCGGGCGCCGCCGGGGCCGCTCAAGGGGTCGCCGGCCTGGATGTAGCCATAGCCGGTTTGCGGGGCGTCGGGGGCGATGCCGAAGGTCACCATCGCGCCGCGCGCCGCGTGGGCATGGGCCGAGGCAAAGGCCGCACGCAGAGACTCGCCGTCTTCCAGCACATGGTCGGACGGCATGACCAGCAGGACCGCGTCGGGATCGTCCTCCATGGCGCGCAGCGCCGCGGCGGCTATGGCGGGCGCGGTGTTGCGCGCGCATGGCTCCAGGATCATCTCCAGGGACGTCGCGCCGACGTCCTGCGCCTGCTCCACCGCGACATAACGGTGCACGTCGTTGCACACCAGTATCGGGCGGTACTCCGCATTGGCGGAAGGCAGGCGCAGCAGCGTGTTCTGCAACAGACTGCGGGAGCCGTTCAGGCAGATGAATTGCTTGGGCAAGGTCTCGCGCGAAAGCGGCCACAGGCGTGAACCGGATCCGCCGCACAGGATGACGGCGCGGAAATGGGCGAGGAGGTCGGTCATGAGACGCGCTCCTTGAAGTAGGCTTGGGTGTATGGGTGGACGCTCGGGTGCGAGCCTGCGATGGCGGGGGACATCCAGCGATAGCGGCGATGCTGTTCATAGGGAAAGGCATGCGAGGCCGTCGCCAGCGGCGCTTCGAAAGCCAGGACGATATAGTGCGTTGCCTTGCCGGGTTCCTCGGCGAAGTTGGTGTGATAGAAGTGCTCGTACACGCCGCGCGCGGTCCACGCGGACGTCGGAAGAATGAGCGACAACTCCTCGCTCGCGATGCGCGCGCGCGCCTGGGCCAGCGATTCGTTCTTGCGGATGCGTCCGCCCGGCACGAACCAGGTGTCCTTGGCCGGGGGATTGCTGCGCAGCCCCAGCAGGTATGCCCCGGCGCTGTTGCGCAGCAGCAAGTCGATGGCGACCAGCGGCAGCATGTCCACGGCTTTGCGGAAATCCTCGGCGCTCAGAAAACCCGGGACCGGAAGCGCCGGATCGTCAGTACGCATTGCGGCCGGTCCAGCCAGAGAGCGCGGTCCTGGCAATGATGCGCAAGTCCATGAGGAACGACCAATGCTGTATGTAATACAGGTCGAACTCGATGCGGGCACGCATTTTGTGCACGGTTTCGGTCTGGCCGCGATAGCCGTTCACCTGGGCCCATCCGGTGATGCCCGGCTTGACGCGATGGCGCATCATGTAGCGGTCGACAACGTCCTTGTAGAGCTCGTTGTGCGCCAGGGCGTGCGGCCGCGGGCCCACGACCGACATGTCGCCCTTGAGCACATTGAAGAACTGGGGCAGCTCGTCCAGGCTGGTGGCGCGCAGGAAGGCGCCCAGGCGGGTGACCCGGGCATCGTTGCGGGTTGCCTGCGTAACGGTGCCGTTCTCCTCGTGCACGGTCATGGTCCGGAATTTGTAGACGTTGAAGACCTTGCCGTCCACGCCCAGCCGCGGCTGCTTGAACAGCACCGGCCCTCGCGAAGTGAGCTTGACCAGCACGGCGATGACCAGCATCGCCGGAGAGAAGGCGATGATCGCGCCCAGGGAAAAGACGCGGTCGAACATTTCCTTGGCCCAGCCCCGGATGCCGATGGCCGGCAGGCTGTTCAACTGGATCGCGGGCAACCCCATGAAGTTGTCGATCCGGTGCCCGAGCAGCCTGATCGACATCATGTCGGGAATCCAGCGGATATCCACCAGATCGTTGCGCAGCTGGAACAGCACCTCGTGCACTTTCTGGCCTTGCTCCATGGGCAGCACGATCCACACTTCCCGCACGCTCGCCTCGCGGATGAAGTTCGACAGCCCTTCGAGGGAAGTCAGGCGACGTACGCTGCTGGGCAATCTTTCGTCGGTGCCGGTATAGATGCCGGCGACCTCGTAGCCGGTCGCGCGGAAGTGCTCCACCCGGCGCCAGAGCTCGCGGCCCAGGGTGCCGAATCCGACGATCAGCACACGCTTCTGGTTCAGCCCGCGGTCGCGCGCGGCGCCCAGCGCGGCATAGATGCCCAGGCGCAATCCCACCAGCGACAGTGCCGTCAGGATGAACCAGGCGGATGCCCAGGGGAATGAAATGATGCCGCTCTGGTGCATGAGGAAGCTCAGCAGGATGCCCAATCCGTAGACCGTGCACCATGCCGCGAGGATGCAGAGCAGCAGTTCGCTCAGCTGGCGCCCGCGCCACGAGCCGTATAGCCGGAAGGCCGGGAAGACCAGCAGGGCGGCCAGCGAGCAGAAGGCGATCAGGAAGAGATGGATGGGCGGAGCCGACAGGTTCGTGCCGGAAGGCAAGCGCCATTCCGCCGCGGCAAGCCCGCAGCCGACGACGAGGCTTGCGTCGAACAGCCGATAGAGAACATGGGCGCCGCTCAAGCGCTCGGATTCCGGAAAGGCAGCCGACTCCATCACGCACTCCTGGGTTGTATAGGGAAAGTACGCAGACTGATGCTATGTGTTTGCGGCCACAGCGTGCCGCCACGATGCAAAGCTTATTGAGCGCCTGCTGGCGGCGAAACAGCCGGATGGATGAATAGAAGGATGAAGTAGGACCTAAACCGTCCGTCCAATGGGCGGGGATGGCAAAAAAAGGTGGAATGGCGCAACCCGACTGAACCGGGGTATCCGACAGGCAACGTAGTCACCCACCGTGAGCTGCCATGAAAACTTTCATCGAGACCACCTTCCGGACTTTCATCATCGCGCTGGCGATAGCGTCGCTCGGCGCGTGCGCGTTCGCACCAGGCATGCGCTTCGATCCCGACTGGCCGGTCGATCCCAATGATCCGAAATCCGTTCCGCGCATGACGCAGATCACGCCTTCGCTGGTGCTGGAGGAAAAGCGCGTTCGCGAAGCCCAGGCAGATACAGCCTACCAGGCTCTGGCGGGCAACGGCATGCCCTATGTGATCGGGCCCGGCGACATCCTTTCGATCGTGGTCTGGGACCACCCCGAACTCGTTCTTCCGACGCAAACCTACGCCATCGGGACAGGCGCCACCGAACTAACCCTAGGCGATACGGCGTCGAACATTCCGGGCTATCCGGTCTCGTCCGATGGCTACATCCAGTTTCCCTATCTGGGGCTACTGAAGGTGGCCGGCTTGACGGACATCGAGGTCCGTAATCTGATCATCAAGAACGCGGGCGACTATATCCGGAACCCGCAGATCACCGTACGCGTGCTCGGCTACCGCAGCAAGCGGGTGTACCTGGAAGGCGAGCTGAAGAATCCCGGCACCGTTGCCATGAACGATCTACCGCTGAATCTCATGGAGGCCATCAATCGGGCGGGCGGCCTGTTGCCGTCCGCGGATCGCAGCCGGGTGTACGTGCTTCGCGGGGGGATGGCGACGCGCGTGGACCTCCCTCGCCTGATCGCACGGGGCATGGACCTGACCAAGGTCATGCTCAAGCCGGGCGATATCGTGCGCGTGTCGCCGCGCGAGGAAAGCAAGATATTCGTGATGGGCGAGGTGAATGCGCCGCAGGCCATGGTCTTGCGCGATGGCCACATGAGCTTGACCGAAGCCCTGGGCAATGCCGGAGGGGTCAACCAGAACACGGTGGATCCGTCGCAGATCTTCGTCGTGCGGACCACGCCCGAGGCCTTGCCCGAGGTCTATCACCTGGACAGCAGCTCGGCATCCGCCTTGGCCGTGGCCGAGCAGTTCGAGCTCAAGCCCAAGGACGTTGTGTTCGTGGATACCGGCAACCTGGGCCGGTGGAACCGCTTCATCAGTCTGCTGTTCCCGAGCACGCAGACCGTATATACCGCCGCTGCCGTCGGACGTTGAGGCATGGCGGCCAGGACCGATCCGAGCATGAAACTTCTTTACAAGCGAGCTGACGATGACCTTGCCCATTGAATCGTTCGAGCCTTCGATGCCTGCCAGGCGCCCGGAGACCCCCGTATCGTCGTACATGGACGCGCTGGTGGCGCGGCGGTGGTCGATCCTGGCAGCGGTGCTGGCGACGATCGCGGTGGCGGTGGTTTATCTGCTGCTGGCGCGGCCGGTCTATCGCGCCGACATTCTGGTGCAGGTCGAAGAAGAGCAGCCCACTTCGCCGGCGCGCACCTTGCTGGGCGACGTCTCCGCCATGTTCGACCTGAAGCCGGCCACCTCCGGGGAAATGGAGATACTGCGTTCGCGCACCGTGGTCCGCGCGGCCGTGGACCGGTATCTGCTGTACATCGACGCATCGCCCGACTACTTTCCGGTGGTCGGCCGTTGGCTGGCCAAGCAGGACTACGGCCAGACCGTCGCGCAATGGCTGCCGGCGAACGGTTATGCGTGGACCGACGAGAAGATCGCCATCGGCAAGCTGGACGTGCCGCGTTCGTTGCTGGCCAAGAAGCTGCAGATCACGGCGCTCGGCGATGGCCGCTATCGCCTCGTCGACCGGAAGAACGATCTTTCCTTCGAGGGGCGGGTAGGCCAACTGGAGCGATTCGCGGTGCCGGATGGGTCGATCGACATCCAGGTCGATGCGCTGGAGGGCGCTCCCGGCACGGACTACACGGTGCGCAGGCGGTCGCACCTGATGGCCGAGGAGTCGGTGCAGGCGCGGCTGGGGGTCTTCGAGCGAGGCCGGCAATCGGGCGTGATCGGCGTTACCTTCGAAGGCACGGATCCCGTGCTGACCGCGGAAATACTGAACGAGATCGGGCGTGAGTATGTGCGGCAGAACGTCAATCGCCGCGCCGAGCAGGCGGAGAAATCGCTGGCGTTCCTGGACAGCCAGCTGCCCGCCATGAAGAAGGCTCTGGACGAGGCCGAGACGAGGTACAACGCCTTGCGCAACGCGCGCGGCACCATCGACCTGAGCGAAGAAGCCAAGCTGATACTCACGCAGTCCACGGAAGCCCAGACACGCGTCGTCGAACTGCGGGCGCGGCGCAGCGAGCTCGACACCCGCTTCTCGCGATCGCACCCCAGCATCGTGGCCATCGACCAGCAGATCGCTTCGCTGAACGCGGACATCAACCGGCTCGGCGGCCGCATTCGCCAGTTGCCCGACCTTGAGCAGGACGTCGTGCGGCTGGTGCGCGACGTGAAGGTGAATACCGAGCTCTATACCGCGCTCCTGAACAACACCCAGCAGTTGAAGCTGATACGCGCCGGCAAGGTCGGAAACGTGCGTCTGCTCGATACCGCCGTGGTGCCGGAAGAGCCGGTGCAGCCCAAGCCGGCCATCGTCCTGGCGGTGGCCGCCGCGGCGGGGCTGATCGCGGGCACCTTGCTGGCACTGATGCGCAACGCCTTGTTCGGCGGCCTGTCCGATCCGGACGAGGCGCAGCGTTTCACGGGCTTGCGGGTGCTCGGCACCATTCCCTACAGCGAGGCGCACGAGCGGCTCTGGCGCCACAGCCTGAAACGCAACGCAGGCGTCCAGCCACTGCTGGCGCAGAAGCGCGGCAAGGATCCATCCATCGAGAGCTTGCGGGCGTTCCGCACCGTCATGCAGAAGTCGCTGCAGCATTCGGTCAGCAACGTGCTGGTATTCACCGGTCCGGTACCCGGCGTCGGCAAATCGTTCCTGTCGGCGAATTACGCCTTTATCCAGGGTGCGGTGGGCAAGCGGGTACTGCTGATCGACGCGGATTTCCGCAAGGGCCAGTTGAATCGTTATTTCAACCTGCCCAAGGACTCGGGGCTGTTCGAGGTGCTGGCGGGAACCACCCCCGTCGAGAAGGTCAGCAAGCACAGCGTGGCCGAAGGGGTGGATTTCATTTCCACCGGCGTCGTGACCTTCGATCCCTCCGAGCTCCTGGCTTCTCCGGCATTCGCTCCCACGCTCAATGCCTTGGCCCAGGATTATGACCTGGTCATCGTCGATACGGCGCCGGTGCTTTCCTCATCCGATGCCGCCGCCGTGGGCGTCCATGCGGCGGCGGTCGTCATCGTGGTGAGGGCGGGCATGAATACGGTCGGCGAGATCCGGGAAACCGCCAAGCGCCTGATGGAAGCCGGTGCGCCGGTGGATGGCCTGGTCTTCAATGGCCTCAAGCTCCTTCCCAAGCGCTACGGCTTCCGGCCCAAGTATGGCAACTATCGCTATGCACGGGCGGAGTACTACAGCGACGAGGCAGGACGGGCGTCCTGAACGCTGTCGCCCAGGCGGAGATTCAATGATGGGCAGGCGCCGCGGCGGGTCCGGTGCGCCGCCGTTTCAGCTGCCGGCCTTCCCATAGGCCGACAGCCATCAACACGGCGGTGGTCAGCCAACCCATGGCGAGCAGGCTGACCGCGTAGCCGACGGGAATCAGCACGACGAGGACCAGTGCGCCCGCGATGTGGGACCGCGGGATGGCCGCATAGACGACCTTTTTGTAGATGGCGCTACCCAGCAGGTAGATGGCCGGCCCCGCGACGAGCGCGATGACCTGCGCGGTGTCCAGCCGCGCGTCCGGATGTTCCAGGACCAGGTCGTTGCCGACGGCGGTGGCGATGATGCCGGCCACCAGTATGGCGTGGATGTAGTGGAAATACGCGCCGATGCGGCCCGGGTCGCTGGAATGGGTGATGGCCGCGGTGGCGTCCTTGCTGGAAGTGCCGAAATACAACCACCACATGGCGAGGGTGCCGAGGAAGGTCGCCAGCAGGCCGGACAGGATCGGCGGCGTCCAGGCCGGGGTATCGGCCAGCGTGGCGCCGGTGGCGAGGAGGGTCTCGCCCAGGGCGACGATGACGAACAACTGACAGCGTTCGGCCAGATGGCCGCCCTCGATCGTCCAGTCGCTGGTGCGCGAGCGGCCCAGGCCGGGGAGGGCGAAGCCGAACATGGGCGAGACGTATTCGCACAGTACCGCGATCAGCCACAGCGCGGCGCGCGTTTCCTGCTGCGCCGCGATGCCTCCGGCCACCCAGAATACGGCGGCGATGACCAGCCAGCCCAGCATGCGCCGATAGTTGGGGGCAAGCGGATGATCCGCGGGAAGCTGCCAGACGATGAAGGCCGTGCGGCCGACCTGCATCGCCGCGTAGGCCCCGGCGAAAAGCAGTCCCCGCTCACCGAAGGCTTCGGGAATGCTGGCCGCCATGCACAGGGCCAGCACCATGGTGGCAAAGAGCAGGCCGCGGATGCGCGGGGTCTCTGGGTCGAACCAGTTGGTGACCCAGCAGGTGTACTGCCAGCCCAGCCAGACGGCCAGCCACAGGATCAGCGATTGCATCACGCCGCCCGGGGTGAGATGGTGCAGCAACTGGTGGCTGAGTTGGGTGACGGCGAAGACGTAGATCAGGTCGAAGAACAGTTCTTCGAAGGTGACGCGGGCATGGTGTCCGTCGCGATGGCGCAGCAGCGGGTGGTGGGCGGAGTCGGGTGGCATGTCGGCAAGCCTCGGTTTCAACACGCGGTTTAAGATATCCGGAAACACTGATGCTGCCTATCGAGTCCGCGCGGTGGCGCCCGGGTTTCCGGACGCCGGGCCGAGCGCCTGGACGGCACTGTTGTCCGGGCGCAACTGGCTCCAGGCCAGCGCGCCATTCCCATGGAGCCGCCATGCCCGAGCAAATGGACCTGCCGGGCGTCGACCCCGCCCCCGCGCGACCGGGAGGCGGAGCGAGGCCGACGGTCACTCGCATGTTGTTCTTCGCCGTCTTTCCCGACGCCGAGGCGGCCGCACGGCTTCATGCGGCCGCGTCGCGGCTGCGGCGCAGCAGGGGGCTCACGGGCCGGGTGCTGGCGCCCGAGCGGCTCCATGTGACCTTGCAGCCGTTGGGCGGCGACGAATGGCTTGCGCCCCCTTTGCTGCGGGCGGCCTGCGAGGCAGGGAAGGCCGCTGCCGCGCACGCGCCCGCCGTCCCGGTGGCGTTCGACCAGGCCATGAGCTTCGGGCGCCGACGCATGCCTCCCTATGTCCTGGCCGGGGAAGCTGGCGCGGAGGGGCTGCGGCTGTTGCACCGGACCTTGGCCAGGCACGCCCGCAGCCGCGGCCTGCCGGCCGGGTCGGCTCTCACGCCGCACATGACGCTGCTGTACGACTCGCAAGCCGTCCCCCGGCACGACGTCGAACCGGTTGCCTGGACGGCGCGGGACCTGGTGCTGGTGCTCAGTCATCGCGGATTGACCCGCCACGAGGTCGTGGGCCGGTGGCCGCTCGCCGCCGGCACGTTACAGTAAAGTAATCGCATGGCCGAGCAGGTTGTCCGCATGCTCGAGGAGGGCCACCCATGAGAATCCCCGTCCCGCTCAACGCGCTGCGCGCCTTCGAAGCCGCGGCCCGCCACTTGTCCGCCAAGGATGCCGCATTGGAACTCGGCGTGACTCCGTCGGCCGTCAGCCACCAATTGCGCACGCTGGAAGAGGCGCTGGGCGTGGAGCTGCTGCGGCGCATCGGCACCCGGCTCGAGTTGACCGAAGCCGGGCGCCGGCTGGCGCCCGGCTTGAATCGGGGATTCGAACACATTGCCCAGGCCGTCGGAAACCTGCGCCAGGAGCGGCTGGACGGGCCGCTGCGTTTGAACATGCTCCCTTCGTTTGCCACGCAATGGCTGTCGCCGCGACTGGCACGCTATCCTTTCGAGCGCCATGGCTTTTCGCTGGAGATATCGACCACGCAGGAAGGGGTGGATCTTGCCGCCAGCGAGGCCGACGCCGGCATCTGGCTCGGAAACGGGCTGTGGCAGGGACTCGTGGCCGACCGGCTATTCGAGGCGTCGGTCGACTTGTATGCCCGACCCGGCTACGTGCGAGGTTCGGCGGACGAACGGCTGGCCGCGCTGCGCAAGGCCAATCTTTTCGTCTCGCGCCATTGCCCGGGCTGGCGCGACTGGATGGAGAGCCTGCCGGCGGGGCGATTCGAGCCGGCCCGCACTACCCAGGTCGATTCGGGCGGACTGACGCTGCAGGCGGCGGCCGACGGCGCCGGCGTGTCCATCGCCGTGGCGGAACTGGCCGACGCCGGCGTGCAGGCCGGGCGGCTGGAATCGGTGTTCGGGCACCGGATGGCGACGGGCGTGGGGTTCTACCTGGTTTATCCTCCCGCGCTGCGCGAGGACAGGCGCCTGCTGAACTTGAGCCGCTGGCTGCACCGGCAAGCGGCCGCGATGCGCGAGGGCGAGGAAGACGGACGAATTGCCTGCGACGCGGCGGGATGATCAGGCCATGCCGTCCGGCGCGCCGTACAGCGCCTCGCCCCGGACCTGGACGCCATCGGTGAAACGCATGATTTCACAGGCACGGGTCCGCCGGGCGCCCTGGATGGCGACGTAATGGACGACGACGGTCTGGCCCGGCTCGTCGCAGATGGCGGCGATGAGCTCGAACCGCAGGCCGGGACGGTCGGCCAGCGCGGTTTGCCAATAGCGGCGCAGCGCCGGCTTGCCCCGCACGAGACTGCTGCCGGTGTAGGGTTGCGCCAAGGTGCTGACGAACTCGGCGTCGTCGGAAAAGACCGCCAGTACCGCTTCCACGTCGGCGCGGTTCCAGGCGCCGATCCAGGCCTCGGCATGGGCTCGGAGCTGGGCGTGGGACAAGGTGGGCATGCTCATATCCAGAACAGGACGATGGTCAGGGCGGTGAGGGCCGCCATGGCGCGGTTGATCCACAATGCCGTGCCGGGACGCCTAAGCCATGGCCGCAACGCGGCGCCGAAGCCTGCCCACACCGCGATGCAGGGCAGCCCGACGGCGGCGAACACGGCGCAGATCAGCGCCAGGTGGCCGAGATAGCGGTCGCCCGGCGGGGCGAATACCGCCACGGCGGTGGCCGCGGTCAGCCAGGCCTTGGGGTTCACGAACTGAAACGCCATGGCCTGCAGAAAGGTGATGGGGCGTCGGGCACGGGTTTCTTTCAGCTCCGCCGCCTGCCAGAGCCTGGCGGCCAGCCACAGCAGATAGAGGCTGCCCGCGACTTTCATGGCCATCTGCAGCCTGGGTTCCAGCGCGAGCAGCGCACCGAGGCCGGCACCGGTCAGCCAGAGCTGCAGGATGACGCCCAGGGGAATGCCAAGCATGTGGGGGCAGGTCCGCCGGAAGCCGAACATGAGTCCGGACGACATCAGCATGACGTTGTTGGGTCCGGGGGTGATCGACATGACGCAGACGTAGGCCGTGAGGGCCAGGAACAGGCTGTTCTCCATCGTGTTCTTCTAGAGAGGCGCGCCTCGGGCGCGCGCCGACTCGTTATTCTGGTCCGCCGCGACGCCGCGGACCAGCGAGAATTTCTCAAGCGCCGATGAGATTTCGAAGCGGGGGGCCAGGCCGCGCGGCGCGGCCTGGTCAGGAAGCATGGCGTCAGTCGTGTGCCGCCGTGTCCTCCAGCAGCGAATCCGGATGGGCGAGCCAATCGCCTTCTTCGCCTTCGCGCCGGGCATTGCCGTCGAGCAGCAGGCCCTTGGTCAGTTCCAGCGCCTGCCGCTCGAACAGCCGGCGGTAGAGGCCGTTGCGGATGCGGATCAGCGACTCGTGGTCGCCTTCCTCCACGACCCGGCCCTTGTCCATGACGAGCAGCCGGTCGAGCGCCCGCACGGTGGACAGGCGGTGCGCGACGACCAGCGTGGTGCGGCCTTCCATCAGGCGTTCCATGGCCTGCTGGATCAGCACCTCGCTCTCGCTGTCCAGGCTCGAGGTGGCCTCGTCCAGGATCAGGATGGGCGCATCGGCCAGGAAGGCACGGGCCAGGGCCACGCGCTGGCGTTCGCCGCCGGAGAGCTTGACGCCGCGCTCGCCCACCAGCGTCTCGTAGCCGTGCGGCAAGGCCGAGATGAAGTCGTGGGCGCTCGCCAGGCGGGCGGCCCGTTCGATTTCCGCACGCGAGGCCTGCGGCCTGGCGTAGGCAATGTTCTCGGCCAGCGAGCGGTGGAACAGGATGGGTTCCTGTTGCACGATGGCGATCTGCTGGCGCAGCGAATCCTGCCGGACGCCGGAGATGTCCTGCCCGTCGATCGTGATCCGGCCGCCGGTTACGTCATAGAGGCGCTGGATCAGCTTGATGAAGGTAGTCTTGCCCGACCCGGAATGGCCGACCAGGCCGACTCGTTCGCCCGGGGCGATGCGTATCGAGAAGTCCTCGTAGAGCGGCCTGTCGTGCGCGCCATAGCGGAAGTCCACGTGCTCGAAACGGATCTCGCCCTTGTTGATGACGATGGGCGGCGCATGGGGCTTGTCCTCGATGCCCAGCGGCTGGCGTTCCAGCGCGACAAGCTCTTCCATGTCGTTGACCGAGCGCTGCAGGTTGCGGATGTCCATGCCCACGTCGCGCAGATAGCCTTGCAGCATGAAGAAGGTCGTCAGCGCGAAAGTGATGTCGCCCACGCTGGCCTGGCCGCGCGCCCACAACAGCAGGGCCGCGCCCACGATGGCGGCCTGCATCAGGACCAGCATGCCGCCCTGGATGCCGCCATTGAGCGTGCCGCGCAACCAGGTACGGCGGGTGCGCAGCCGCCACTTCGACACCACGCGCGACAGGCGCGTTTCCTCGCGTTCTTCGGCGCCGAAGGCCTTGACCACGGCATTGCAGGTGATGGCGTCGGCCAGGGCGCCGCCGAGCCGGGTGTCCCAGGCGTTGGCCAGGCGCGCCGCAGGCGCGACGTATCCCAGCGAGAGCGCGACGGTGACCGCCACATACAGCAGCGAGCTCAGGCCGATGATCGCGCCCATGAGCGGCCAGTTCACGCCCAGCAGCAAGGTCGCGCCCACCAGCATGACGACCGAGGGGAGCAGCGAGACCAGCAGGGTGTCGTTGAGCAGGTCGAGCGCCCACATGCCGCGCGTGATTTTGCGCACCGTGGATCCGGCGAAGCTGTTGGCATGCCAGTCGGTGGAAAAGCGCTGCACGCGGTGGAACGCATGGCCGGCGATCGTACCCATCATCTTGAGCGTCAGCACGATGATGTTCCGGAACGCGACCTGGCGTAGCAGGGTGCTGCCCACCCCCAGCGCCACGAGCAGCCAGAACGCCGCGATGGCGGCGCGCCAGGCCACCTCGTCGCTGGCCGCGCCCGAGGCCACCGCGTCGACGAGCTTGCCCGCATACAGCGGCGTCAGCACGTCGGCCAGGGTGGACAGCAGGACCGCGAGAACGATGGCGAGGATGCGCCAGGGCTGCGCGGCCCAGTGGCGGAAGGTGAAGCCGAGGACGTCCTTGAAGGATTGCCCGCGAAAATCGAGTTTTTTGAAAGCCATTTGCGACAGCCCGTGCTCGCGGCGGAGCCGGGTCTCCAGAGTCCGGAAAAAAGGAACAGACAGCCGCCGCGCGCCCCTTGGCATGCGGGGAAAAGAACCGTCCGGGAGTGCGCAGGCGTTGGGGGACCTGCGGAAGCGGCGAACTAGAGGTGCCGCGGAATCATGCCGGAGACGACGATGTGCGCGATCAACATTTGACGTCTCCTTGAAGTGGCGAGGGTGGGGAAGGGAAAAACCTAATATACAGTCTATCAAGCGGCAGGATTGCAAGCAACGGCGAGGGCCCCCAGGTGTGGTCCCGGGAATACACTTGCCCTGCGCAAGCGTAGCCTTGCACGCGGAACCATTGCATTCCAGTTTCAGGGGAAGACATGAACATTGCAGTAATGGGGGCCGGCGCGGTCGGCAGCTACTACGGCGGCATGCTGGCGCGGGCCGGGCATCCGGTGATCCTGGTCGGCCGGCCGGCGCACATGGATGCCGTACGGCAGCACGGGCTGCTGCTCGACATGCAGTCATTTCGGGGGCACCTGCCGATGACGGCCAGCGAGCGTCCCGAGAGCGTGGCCGACGCGGAACTCGTCCTGTTCTGCGTGAAATCCACCGATACGGAAGAGGCGGGGCGGCTGATCCGCCCGCACCTGCGGCCAGATGCGATCGTGCTGAGCCTGCAGAACGGCGTGGACAATGCCGAGCGGCTGCAAGCGCTGCTGGCACAGCCGGTCATCCCGACCGTGGTCTACGTGGCGGTGGAAATGGCCGGAGCGGGACACGTGCGGCATCACGGCCGCGGCGAACTGGTGCTGGGGCCTTCGGCGCGCAGCGAGGAAGTCGCCGTGGCGCTGCGTGCCGCCGGCATCCCCGCCGAGGTGTCGGAGAACGCCATCGGCGAGCTGTGGGCCAAGCTTATTCTCAACTGCGCCTACAACGCGCTGTCGGCCATCGTGCAGACGCCGTATGGGCGCCTGGCCCAGGGCGCGGACGTCCTGGACGTCATGCGCGACGTGGTCGACGAATGCCTGGCCGTGGCCGGCAGGCTCGGCGTGGCCGTGCCCGGGAATGCATGGGAGGCGGTGCTGCGCATCAGCGAGACCATGCCCACTCAATTGTCTTCGACGGCGCAGGACCTGGCGCGCGGCAAGCGCAGCGAGATCGACCACTTGAACGGCTACATCGTCCGCAAAGGCCGCGAGCTGGGGGTGCCGACGCCGGTGAACCGCACGCTCGCGAGCCTGGTCAAGCTGATCGAGACGCGGTCGGACGGGGCCGGCTGAGGCCGCCGACAGGAACGAAACCTGCTGGTCGCGCAAGGCCCGCGCATTCGATTCCTGGAGGTGGACGATGAACGCGCTATCGAAAGAAATGCAGCTTTGCGTCGACGCGTGCCTGCGCTGTTATCAATCTTGCATGGGCGCCGCCATGAACCATTGCCTGGAGCGGGGCGGGGCGCACGTGGCACCGCCGCATTTCCGGCTGATGCTCGCCTGCGCCGAGATCTGCCGCACGGCCGCTCATTTCATGTTGTCCAGCGTGCCCCAGCACCGCCATCTGTGCGCCGACTGCGCCTCGATCTGCCGGCAGTGCGCCGATAGCTGCGATGGGCTCGACGGGATGGACCAGTGTGCGGCGGACTGCCGCAGCTGCGCGGACGCTTGCGAACGCATGGCGGGGTAAGGAGCCGGGCGGACTGTTCCCCCGCGCCTTGGCGAGCGGCCCGGCGTTCCCCTATGATTCGGGGTGCCGGATGAAGAGGCCGACCCGGCCGCGGCCGGCGCGGGAGCGAGCGTGGCGCAGGAACACCGAAAGGCCAGGCGCAACTATCCCTCGGCCGATGCGTTCGGCAAGCCGGACGAGGGGTGGCGGCTGCGGCTGTACACCATCATGTTCGAGACCGACACCGAAGCCGGGCGTCGGTTCGACCAGCTTCTTTTCCTCATCATCCTCGTCAGCCTGGCGGTGGTCATGGCCGACAGCGTGGAGTACCTGGCGGTTCGCTTCGGCACGCTGTTCGGCGCCCTCGAATGGGCCTTTACCGTCCTCTTCACGGTGGAGTACGTGCTGAGGCTGCTGTGCGTGCGGCATCCCTGGCGCTATGCGTCGAGCTTCTACGGCGTGGTCGACCTGCTGGCGTTCCTGCCTTCGTACGCGGCTCTCTTGCTGCCCAATCTGGCCTTCCTGATCGGCATCCGCGTGCTGCGCCTGCTGCGGATATTCCGCGTCTTCAAGCTGCGCCTGTTCGCCGAGGAATACGTGCTGCTGGGCCGGGCGCTGCGTGCGTCCGCCCGCAAGGTCATGGTCTTTCTTTCGGTCGTGTTGCTGATCGTGCTGGTCATGGGAACGATCATGTACGTGGTGGAGGGGCCGGCCAACGGCTTCACCAGCATCCCGACCGGAGTCTACTGGGCCATCTCCACCATCGCGACGGTGGGGTTCGGCGACATCACTCCGCATACGCCGCTGGGCCGCTTCATCGCCTCCATCATGATGCTGCTGGGCTGGGGAATACTCGCCGTGCCCACGGGCATCTTCACGATGGAAATGACGCTGGCGGAAAGCGCGCGCCGCCAGGGCAAGGTCCGCACGTGCCCGGCTTGCCTGACGCCCGGGCTGGACCACGACGCCAACTACTGCAAGCACTGCGGCGCGGCGCTGGGGGAGGGGGCGCAGCGCGGCGCCCGCTAGCGGCGCGCCGCCGAAAAGCTACCTGGCGTCGGGCGCGATCCCGTAGTAGCCGTAGGTTTCGGTGAAGCGGTTGCGTTCATGCCGGTTCAGCCACAGCCGCATCAGCCATCGCTTCTTGTCCTCCTCTTCCCAGTCCGTGAACTCCGTGCGCGAATGCAGCGTCACGTGATTGTTCAGCCATTGGATGTCGCCAGGCAGGAAGGCCATGGACAGGCACAGCTCGGGCGATTCGGCGTAGTGGTCGATTAGGTCCAGCACGCGCCTGTGGCCTTCCGTGAGGGGCGGCGCACCTTCGTAGCGCTGGGCCGACTCGATGAAGTTGCGCAGGTACATCATCGACAGCTTGCCGTGGGTCCAGCCGCAGATGGACGTGACCCAGTAGGGCTTGCCGGTGACCGCATTGCGTTCGCCACGATGGTCGAACCAAAGAGGCTGGTACAGCAGCGGGATCACGTCGGGATGATCGCGCAGGAGCGCGTTATAGATGCTGGTTGAACTGACCACCAGGCTCGCGCCGCCGGCCTTGGCGGTGCGCACGCACATCAGGCCGACGATATCGGCGCCGTCGACATGGAAAGGGGCGGCCCGGTTGGTATGGTAGAAGCGGGTATTGGCGTTGGTTTGCGGATCGGCGCCGGCCGTCGTGTCGCGCACGTGGCCGAACAGTTCGCCGCGCGCGTTCTGGACGACCGCGGTGCCGAGGTACAGGCCCAGGCCCCAATAGGCCACGCTACGCTCTTCGATGCTCCATTCGTCGACCGGCAGGCCTCGCCACATCTCGAAGCCGCGGCCATTCTCCAGTTCCTCGCCCAGAGCGTCCAGGCGCCGGGGCAGCGTGGCCAGCGGGAAATCCTCGCGCGTGATGGCCTCGAGCGGCTTGCCCGTGCCGCGGGCAACCGCCACGGCAGCCCTGATTTCGGCGACCTCGGCCGGCGACAAGGTGTAGATCCAGCTCTTGTCGGCCTCCATCTGCGCGCGGGTCCAGGCGCTCGGGCCGGTATAGGGCTGTTGCAGCATTTCCGTCATGTGTGGCTCCTGTGTGGCGGTGTGAGGCTCACCCTGCGATCGAGCCGGCGCGGGCGCGGCCTTTGAGGATGGGCCAACCTATGGTTATGAGGACGAACAGGCCGGTGACCAGCTTGAGGTCGGACGGCACCAGGCCGAACGAAAGCACCAGCGAGCTGAGCTGGTAGTACAGCAGCGAGCCGACCACGGGCGCGCACAATTGCCTCAGCAAGGTGCGGCGGCCGATGACGGCCTCGCCGATGATGAGCGCCGCCAGGCCGTTGATCAGCATGCCGAAGCCCATGTTGACGTCGCCGTAGCCCTGGCTTTGCGCCAGCAGGGCGCCGGCGGCGGCGGTGATGGCGTTGGCCAGTCCCAGGCCGATGACGATGTAGCGGGTCGAGTTCACCGCCAGGGCCGGCGCCAGCTGGCTATTGGCGCCTACGCCGCGCAGCGCCAGGCCGACGTCGGTGTGCAGCCCCCACCACAATGCCAGCACCAGTACCGCCAGGGCGGCGGCCAGCAAGCCGCCCTGCAGGGCGAGGCTTTGCATGATGGCCGGATCTATCCAATCGTAAAGATTGGGCAGGCCGAACAGCGGCGTGTTGGGCTTGCCCATCAGCCGCAGGTTGACGCTCCACAGCATCGTGATGGTGAGAATGCCGGCCAGCAGCGAATGCACGCGGAATTTCAGGTGGATGAGCGCGGTCACGGCGCCGGCCAGGAATCCTGCGGCGGCCGCGAGCAGGGTGCCGAGGAAAGGATGCAGTCCTGCGGTGATGAGCGCCGCGATCAGGCAGCCGCCCAGCGGAAAGGCCCCTTCGGCCGTCAGGTCGGGGACGTTCAGCAAGCGGAACGGAATCATGACTCCCATGGCCACGAAGGCGTACAGCAATCCCTGTACCGCCGTGATGGGAATGAGATGGTAGAAGGTGTTCAGGACTTCCACGGGCTGCTCCGGCGGGCGGCGGCCCGCGCAAGGTCGAATGACGTGGGGCGGGATGCGTTCATGCGTTGGCCTGCAGCAGTATCTGGTCGCTGGCGCCGCCGAAGCGCTGCACCAGGTCGGCCACGCTAAGCCGGCGTTTCTCTTCACGCGCGATGTCGAGCTTGACGCGGCCGCATTCCATCATCAGCAGGCGATCTCCGTATTCCAGGGCATGGGCCATGTTGTGAGTGATCATGAGCGTGGTGAGGCGATGCTCGGCCACTATGCGCCGGGTCGCCTCCATGACCAGCTGCGCGGTGCGCGGATCCAGTGCCGCCGTATGTTCGTCCAGCAGCAGGACGCGCGGACGGTTCAGGGCGGCCATCAGGAGCGCCAGCACCTGGCGTTGCCCGCCCGACAACAGGCCCGCGGCTGCACCCATGCGGTTTTCCAGGCCTAGTCCGAAGCGCGCCAGCTCGTCGCGAAAGCGCGTCCGTTTCTGGTGGTTCAGCGCCATGCGCAGTCCACGCCTGCGGCCCCGCATGGCGGCGAAGGCGAGGTTCTCCTCGATGGACAACGCCGGCGCGGTGCCCACCATGGGGTCCTGGAACACGCGCGATACCCATTGCGCGCGCCGGTGCACCGGCCAGGACGACACGTCCGTGCCGTCGATCACCGTGCGGCCCTGGCGAGGCCGGATGGCGCCCGCAAGCACGTTAAGCAAGGTGCTTTTGCCGGCGCCGTTGGTGCCCACGACCACGCAGAAACTGCCATCGTCGAGGGAAAGATCCAGGCGGTCCAGCGCGATGCGTTCGTCCGGCGTGCCTGGATAGAACACGACATCGATGGCTTCGAGCTCGATCATGCGGGGACTCCGGCGCGGCTCAATCGACGACGCAGTTGCAGTTCTTGAGCGAGTCCGGCAAGGCGATGCCGAGCGCCTTGAGCCGGCGGCCGCTGATCCTGACTGCATGGTCTTCGACCGACGGGACGGAAATGGGGATGTCCGCGGGCTTCTTGCCGCGCAACACGTCGGCGGCGATCCGTCCCGCGTTCACGCCCAGGCTTTCGTACTCGACCGTCATGGCGGCCAGGAAATGGTGCTGCGCCACGTTGTCGACGTTGGGGCTGTAGGTCGGCAGCTTGATCCGGTTGGTGACCGACGCGATGGCGGCGGCCGCCGGGATCAGCATGCTGGAGGCGGGGACCATGAGCGCATCGGCCCGGCCCTGCAGCGAGGCGACGCGGGTCGGGATGTCGTTGGCATTGTCCACGCCCACTTTCACGAGCGAGAGGCCGTACTTGCCTACGACTTTCTCGAGCGCATTCAAAAAGCCCAGGTCGGCGTCGTCGCCAGGGTTGTAGATGAATCCCAGGCGCTTGACACCGGGGGTGAGCTGCTTGATGAAGCCCACGGAGGCGTCCATGTTGGGCAGGTTGGAGCCGCCAGTCATGAGCGTGTCACCACGGTCCCACGACGGCACCAGTTTCGCCGCCACGGGATTGGCCACCGCGCCGAACACGATGGGAAAGCTGCGGTTGGCCAGCACCTGCTTGGCCGTTTGCGTGAGCGGCGTGGTGATGGTGAGCATCAGGTCCGGCTTGCCGGCAGCCTGCCGGTTCAGCAATTGCGGCGCGAGCGACCGGTCGAAATTCACGTGACCCTCGTCGTAGGTCACCTTCAGCCCCTGGCTCGCGAGCTCTTTCTTGAAACTCGAGACCAGCGTGTCCAGCGTGTGGTCGGGGCCGAATTGCGCGATGGCTACCTTGTAGGTCGGCTGGGCATGGGCCAGCGACGCGGCGCAGGCCAGGGACAGACAGGCGCCGAGTCGTGCGGCGCGGACGAAGATGGCATGGATCATGGCGGCTCCAGGCGTTGCGGGTGGGAGAAGAGGTCAGGGCAGTCCGAAAATGCGGTCCCTGCCGAGCAGGGCCCCGGGGTCGAAGGCGCGCTTGACGCGGCGCATGGCATCGAGTTCGGCGGCCGGATACAACCGCTGGAAACTCTGGCTCTTCTCCAGGCCGATGCCGTGCTCGGCGGAGATCGAGCCGCCGCTGCGCATCACCTCGCGATAGACCAGGTTCTCGACGCCGTCGGCCGGCGACCCTTGGCAGCCGACCAGCAGATGCACATTGCCGTCGCCCAGGTGGCCGTAGGTGAGGCGGCGCATTGCCGGATCGATGGCATCCAGCCCGGCGTAGATGCGAGGCAGGCAGTCCTGCAGTTCGCTGGTCGGTATGCTGACGTCGAATGAAAGGTAGGGGCCGAGATGCCGGGCCGCCTCGCCCGAGGCGTCGCGCATGCGCCAGAGCTCCGCGGCTTCGGACAGCGACTTGGCGATGACCACGTGCTGGGTGGACAGCGAGGCCGAGAGATCCTCCAGCGCATCCATGACGCGCGCCTCGTCGCGTTCGGGTTGGCGGTCGTAGCAGGAGAGTTCGAGCAGCACCACGTAGCCGCATCGGCCGCCGAAGGGATCGCGCCCGATGCCCAATTCACGCGCGACGAAGTCGACGAAATCGCGCCACATGACCTCGAACGAAGTCAGCATGGGGCCGAACTGGCCGCGGCAGGCCGCCAGCGCGCGCAGCACCTGGTCCAGTTCTTCCACGCCCAGCGCGACCGTGAACCGCTGGCGGGGCAGGGGCTGGAGCTTGAGCACCGCGCGCGCGACGATGCCCAGCGTGCCTTCCGAACCGATGAACAATTGCTTGAGATCGTAGCCTGCGTTGTCTTTCGCCACGCGGCCCATGCGCGAGACGAGCCGGCCATCGGGCAAGACCACCTCCAGGCCGAGCACCGAGGCGCGGGTCATGCCGTACTGCAGGACGCGGTTGCCGCCGGCGTTGGTTGCGATGTTGCCTCCCACGGTGCAACTGCCCCGGCTACCGAGATCGACGGGGTAGAACAACCCATGCCGCTCGGCCTCCTCTTGCACCGCCTGCAGTGTGGCGCCGGCCTGTACCGTCATGGTGGCGCCGTAGAGATCGCAGGCCTCGATCCGGTTCAGCAGCTCGAGCGAGATCACCACCTCGTCTTGCATGGGCGCGCCGCCGCCCACGAGTCCGCTCATTCCGCCCTGGGCCACCATGCGCATGCCTGCCTCATGCAGCCGCCGTACCGCCTCCGCCAAGGCGGCGACCGTGCGCGGCCGTACGACCGGGGAACGGGCGCCAAAGGCGCCGGACCAGTCTTCCTGGTAGCGCGGGCCGGCGGTCGCGGAATCGAGAATAGAGATATTGTCCGACAGACCGGCAAGAATCCTGAGCACAGCCGCATCCAGGTCCGATGCCTTGGAATCAGATCGTTTATTGGCAGCGTAAGATTGATTGTCGGACAGCATCGTGCTTTTTTCCAGAGTATGCTGGGTATTTGCCCTGAAATTGCACGATATTGTCGGACAGGATGGGCGAAGTCAATATCGGGAAAAGTACCCAGTCATAGATTTCCGCCATTGTTTTGTCGCGGCTGGGACTGTGCGGAGATAGGATTTGTCCTACAATTTTGCGGACGATTGCTTCTTCCGGATGCGCCCGTACCCGACCATGGCCAAAGACCCGACCTCGATCGTTCCCTTCTACCAGCCGCCGCAGGCCGAGCCTGTGCGTTCAGGCAGCGTGTCGGATTTCGTGTTGAACGAAATCGCCCGCCGCATCGTGGACGGGGTCTATAAGCCCGGGCAGCGCATCGTCGAGGCCGAAGTCACCCGCGACCTCGGCGTGAGCCGCAGCTCCGTGCGCGAAGCGTTCCGGCGCCTGGAAACCAACCGGTTCGTGCGCATCGAGCCCAATCGCGGGGCGATGGTGGCCACGCCCAGGCGCGAGGACATCGTGGCGCAGTTCCGCATCCGCGAGGTCATCTCCGGGCTGGGCGCGCGCGCCGCGGCCGAACGCGTGCAGGAACCTGGCAACCGGGAAATCATGCTGGGCCTGCTGGGCGACATCGAGGCGCAGCGCAAGGCGGACGATCCCCGCAACCACCGCGCGGAAAACGGCAGGTTCCACCGGGCCATTAACAACATGTCAGGCATTCCGGACGTGGGCGAGCTCCTGGACCAGTACAACTATCCGATCCTGCACACCATCTACTTCCGGGACTTGAGCCATGCCAACTGGCTGCGCAACCTCTCGGACCATGTCGACATCGCGCGCGCCGTCCTGCACGGCGACCCGGTCGCGGCCGAGCACTTCGCGCGCCAGCACATGCACCGCATGGTCGATATCGCCATAGAAATCGCCGAACGGCTGCTGGAAGAGGCGCGCAACCGCTGAGTGCCGGCGCAGGCGGCGGTCAGGCCGCGATCGCCTCCGGCTCGAGGTCGGCGAGGAAATGATCGCGCCACTGCCGGATGCTGTTGTCTTTGAGCAATTGCATCATGTGGCCGTGGCGTTCGAGCCGTTCCTCGAGCGGCATGTTCAGGGCCTGGTCCAGCGCGCGGGCCATTGCCTCGATGTCGTAGGGATTCACGATGATGGCGCCGTTGGCCAGTTCGTCGGCCGCGCCGGCGAATTCGGACAGCACCAGGACGCCAGGGTCGTCGGGCGCCTGGGCGGCTACGTACTCTTTGGCCACCAGGTTCATGCCATCGCGCAGCGGCGTCACGAAACCCACCTGCGAGGCGCGGAAGAACGACAGCAGCGCGGACCGCTCGTAGGCGCGGTTCATGTAGCGGATGGGCGTCCACGACAGTTCGGTCCATCGGCCATTGATGTGGCCCGCCGTGCTTTCGAGCTGGCGGCGGATGTGCCGGTAGCCCTCGACGTCGGAACGCGAAGGCGGGGCGATCTGCAGGAAACTGACCTGGCCGCAATGCGCCGGATACGACTCGAGCAGGCGTTCGAAGGCGTTGAAGCGTTCCACCAGCCCCTTGCTGTAGTCGAGCCGATCGACGCTGACGATGAGCTTGCGTTCCTGCAGTCCCTGCTTGAGGGTGGCTACGAGCTTGGAGCGGCTGCGCGCCTTGGACTTGTTCTGGATGTCGTCGGGCAGGATGCCTATGGGATAGTGGCCTACCCGGACCAGCCCGGAGCGTGTGCGCAGCATGCCCCCGGTCTCCAGCGGCAAGCCGAGCCGCCTGCTGGCGTAATCGATGAATGCCTGGGCGTCGCCGCGGGTCTGAAAACCGACCAAGTCATATTCGCACAGGGCTTCGACGAGGTCCCGATGGGGCGGAATGGTGCGCAGGACGCCCTCCGCGGGAAAGGGCGTATGCAGAAAAAAGCCGATGCGGTTGCGCATGCCCATGCGCCGGCAGGCCCGGGCAAAGGGAATGAGATGGTAGTCGTGCACCCAGAGCCGGTCGTCCTCGTCGACCAGCTCCGTGAGCATGCCCGCGAGCCGTTCGTTGACGGCAAGGTAGCCGGCGTATTCCTTGGGGTCGTAGCGGCTCAGGTCGACCCGGTAGTGAAACGCGGGCCAGAGCGTGCCATTGGCGAAGCCGCGGTAATAGGTGTCGTATTCGCCGCGGGAGAGGCTGGTGGTGGCGCAATCGATGCGGCCGATGCGGTATGAAGAAAGGCCCGCCTGGGCGGGATCCTCGATCTTGCCGTTCCACCCGAACCAGAGTCCGTCCTGCCGCTTGAGCGCATCGAGCACGCCCACCGCCAGGCCGCCGGCGGTGCTCTTTCCCTCGGCGGCGGAAGCCACGCGATTGGAGACGATGACGAGTTTGCCCATGTCATGATCCTCTATTCGTGGCCCCGGACGCATGCGAAGCCAGCGCCAGGAGGCCGTTCAGCCAGAGCGCGAGGGCGGCCGGATCCGCCAGCCGCCATGATGCCGACGTGTCGCCGCCGCCTATCTTGATCGAGACGCCGCCCAGGCGATTGACCGCTTGGAACGCCGGTTCGTCGGTCAGGTCGTCTCCCGCCATCACCGGCGTGCGGGCCGAGAATGGCTCGACCGCCATGAACCGCTCGATGGCCCGGGCCTTGTCCGCGCCGCGCGGCTTGACCTCGGCGACCATCTTTCCGTACTGCAGCGCGTAGCGCTGGTCGAAGGGCTCGGCTGCCGCCCGCACTTCCTCCCTGATCCGGTCCTCCAGGCCGGGGGCGTGGCGGTAATGAACCGCGAACGAAAGCCCCTTGTTTTCCAGGCGCACGCCCGGATGCCGCGCGGCCACGGCGGTCAAGGCGTCCAGCAGACGCGCGGACTCGACCGGGTCCACGGACGCTTCCCACAACCGTCCGTCGGGTCCGCGCCATTGGGCGCCGTGCAGGCCGCCCGCGGGCAGTCGCAGCGGCTGCAGCATGCGGTCGATGGTGTCGAGCGCACGACCGGAAACCACGGCCAGCGCGCCGGCCGCGGCGCGCTGCAGACGTTGCAGCAGGGCGATGGTGGACGCGGGGACCGCCGCGGACTCGGGCGTCGGCGCGATCGGAGCGAGCGTGCCGTCCAGATCGAAAAAGAAGGCACAGCGTGCCAGGTCGGGAGCGCGGGCGGGACCGGAGGCCGGGCCGCGTCCCAGCGTGCAGGCAAGCAGGTCTCTGGTGGGGGAAAACGGATGTGTATTTTCTTCCGATCCGGTCATCGCCTGTTGATGCGCACTCTACGTATCGTTTTGACAACATTCATGATAGTGAATGTTAGGTAACGGCATGGCTCGGCGGATGGTTCATTCTGCGTGTTTTTGTTTCCATTTATCTCCACGTGCGCCCGCATGCCGGCCAGGCCGGACGCGGCCACGGGGCGCCGCGCCGTTCCTGCGCGCTTCGACTTTTACGGTACGCTATCGGCAAGAACGAGAAGAGAGCGGACGAAGCCATGCAACTGGTTCATCTCCAGGGTGAGCAAGGGGAGGCGGTATGGCGCCGCACCTCCCAGCGGGCGTCCTTCGCCATGGCGGGGGTCATCGGCTGTCTCGGACACGAAGATTTCGGGACGGCGGCGCTGCGGCAGCTCAACGAGGCGATCCCCTTGTGCTGGTGGTCCACTTACAGCCTGCATCAGTCCCGGCCGCCCGAACTGCACGCCACCGGCAGCTTCCGCGTGCCCGACCGCACCCGCGAAGCCTTCCGCTTCTACCGGGAAGGCCTCTACCGGTACGACCGGACGTTCGAGGCGGCGCGCGAACGGGTCCTGGGCGGCGGGGCGGTGGTCACGCACTGGCACGCGGCGGAATTGCCGACCGCGCATCGCGATGGCATCTATACGCGGCATGACCTGCGCGAGCGCGTGTCGCTGGTGCGGACCTGGGAAAGCGAGGACCTCATCGCGGTCAATCTCTACCGGCGCAACGAGCAGCCGGCATTCAGCGATGCCGAGCTGGACCTGATCTGCGGCCTGGCGCCGCCGCTCATCGCCTGCATCGAAACCCACCTGCGAAGCAGGCCGCAGGGGCCGGGACGCGCGGGCGCCTTGCCATCGGTGTTCGACGCGTTGCCGCGCCGCGAGCGCGAGGTGTGCGAACGCCTGCTGCGAGGCTGGACCCACGAAGGCATTGCGGCGGATCTGGGAATTTCCGCGGGTACCGTCAAGACCTATCGCGATCGTGCCTTCGAAAGGCTGGGCATTCATCATCGCAACGAATTGTTCGCGCTCGCGCTGAACGGCATCGCGCCGCCCGGCCTGCCGGCTGCCGGACACTGACGCCGGCTTTCGTCGCACCGTCCTGGGGTTGACCCGGTCCCCAACGCAGGGGACAGCCTTGCGGGCGCATTCTCTCTAGGCTTCGGTCAGGCGCCTCCCAGGCATGGAGGCGTTCCATGACACGAAGGAGACCGCGTGAAGACACCTGCCATCCGATGCCTGGACGACATCCGGGCCATCGAGTTGCAGCCCTACGCCACGTTCATGCCGCATGAAAGCGTTCACGAGGCGCTCGAACACGTCGCGCGCGCGCACCCCGCGCGGCGGGCGCTGACCTTCATCGAATCGGCCGACTCCGCCGTGCCCGCACGCAGCTGGACCTATGCCGACCTGATCGGCAGGATACGGCAAGCCGCCCGGGTCTTCAGCCTCCTGGCGGACGGGGCGCCGCCGCGCGTCGGCTTCCTGCTCCCCGCTATTCCCGCCGCGTACGTCACGCTGTGGGGAGCGGAAGCGGCGGGCATCGCGTGCCCCATCAACTACCTGCTTGGCGAGGAGCACATCGCAGATCTCATCGACAACGCGGGCGTGAACGTGCTGGTGGCGCTCGGCCCGCACACCGACCTGGACATCTGGTCGAAAGTGCCTGGCCTGATGCGGCGCTGCGCCGGGCTACGCCGCGTCGTCGCCGTGGGCGGGGCGGACGATGCGCCGGATTTCGAGACGTTGCTGGCCGGCGAGAGCGACGCGCCCCTGGGACCCGGCTACCGGCGCCGGCCCGACGACATCGCGGCGCTTTTCCATACCGGCGGCACCACTGGTCGTCCCAAGCTCGCACGCCATGCCCACCGCAACCAGCTCCATGCGGCATGGGGCGCCGCATGCATGTACGGGGCCAGCGAAACGGACGTGATGTTGAACGGTTTCCCGTTGTTTCATGTTGCCGGATCGTTCGTCTACGGCTTGTCCACGCTGCTGGTAGGCGGCGAGGTCGTCCTGCCCACCGTGCTAGGCATGCGCAACCGCGGCTTTGTGCAGCGCTACTGGGAGTTCGTCGAACGCCATGGCGTGACGCTGCTGGCGGCCGTTCCCACGGTCATGGCCAGCCTGCTCGGGGTGCCGCGGCAGGACGAGGACCTGTCCCGCGTCCGCTGCCTGCTTACGGGAGGATCGCCCCTGCCTGCGGAGCTGGCCGATGCCTTCGAGCAGCGGCTGGGAATAGGCGTGCGCAACATCCTGGGCATGACCGAGTGTGGGGGCGTCATCGCCATCGAGCCGGTCTGCCTGCCGAGGACCGCCGGGTCCGTCGGGCTGCGGCTGCCGTTCACCGTCGTCGAAGTCGATCCGTCCAGCGGCATCGATGGCGAGGGCATCTTGCGCGTCAAGGGGCCGAACGTCAGCCCGGGCTACACCGATCCCCGCAACGATGCGGGCGCATTCGACGGCGACGGCTGGCTGGTCACCGGAGACGTCGGGCACATCGACGAGACCGGACGGGTCTTCGTCACCGGCCGGGCGAAAGACCTGATCATACGCAGCAGCCACAACATCGATCCGGTCGTGATCGAGGATGCGCTGCTCAAGCATCCGGACGTGCTGATGGCGGCCGCGGTGGGGGCGCCGGACGAGTATGCGGGGGAGGTCCCGGTCGCCTATGTCGCGTTGCGGCCGGGCAGCCGGCTGGCGGTGGAGGAACTGGCCGCGTTCGCGCGCCGGCACATCCCGGAGCGCCCGGCGATTCCCAAGGCGATCTTCGTTCTCGACGCATTGCCCATGACGGCCATCGGCAAGCTGTACAAGCCCGAGCTGCGCGCCAGGGCCGCGCGATGGGCGCTGGAGGAACGCGTCGCGGATCGCGGCCTGGCCGGGGCGGTGAAGGTCGATGTGAGCGCCGGGGCCAAGGGGTGCACCGCGCTGTTCGCCATCGCGGAAGGCGAAGGAATCGAGATGCGCATCCGGGAGCTGATGGCGCCATTCGCCCTGGACTATCGCATAGAGAGCCACCCGGCGCGGGCCTGCGGAGGCGCGGCATGAGCGGACACGTGGCGTATGAGAAGCAGGGGCACATGGCCGTTATCCGCCTGGAGCGGCCGGCCGCGCGCAACGCGCTGACGCCCGGCATGCTTTGCGCGCTGGCCGACGCATTCATCGACTTCAGCCGCGACGATGCGCTCCGTGTGGCGGTGCTCACCGCCGTGGGCGATGCGGCGTTCTGCGCAGGCGGCGATCTGGGGACCACCTTGCCGCTCCTGACCGGAGCCCGGCCTCCGGCCGACGCGTTCGACCGGCGCGTACTGGACGACCCGCTGGTGATGGCGGCATCATCGCTGCGCGATTTTCCGTTGCACAAGCCCGTGATCGCCGCCATCAACGGCGCATGCCTGGCCGCCGGCATGGAGCTGGTCCTGGGGACCGACATCCGCGTGGCGGCCGGGCATGCCACGTTCGGGCTGCCGGAGGTCCAGCGCGGGCTCCTCCCATTCGCTGGCTCCATGGCGAGGCTGCCGCGCCAGGTGCCGCACGCGATCGCGATGCACATGCTGCTCACGGGCCAGGCGATTTCCGCTGCCCAGGCGCTGCAATGGGGGCTGGTCAACCAGGTCGTGGCCGCCTCCGATCTGCAGGCGGCGGCGATGGACCTCGCGGGGCGCATTGCACGCAACGGACCGCTCGCGGTCAGGGCCGCCAAGCGGGCGGCGCTCGAGGCCAGCGGCGTGCCGCTGGACCTTGCGTACCGGCTGGAGGATCACGCGCGCGAAGCGGTCCTGGCCAGCGAGGATGCGCGCGAGGGGCCGCGCGCGTTCATGGAAAAGCGCAGCCCGGTCTATGCGGGGAGGTGAGATGGGGCTTGAACGAGCTGTCAGGCTGGACGGGAAGGTGGCGATCGTCACCGGCAGCGGCAGGGGACTGGGGCTGGCATTCGCCCGTTCGCTGGCTGCCGCGGGAGCCGCGGTGGTGGTGAACGACGTCGACGCCCGAGCCGCGGACGAAGCCGCGGCGGCGATATGCGCGCAAGGCGGCAAGGCCGTGGCCGAGGCCGTGCCGGTTGGCGAGACAGAGGCCGCGGAGCGGCTGGTGGCCACCGCCGTGCGCAGCTTCGGCCGTCTCGACATACTCTGCGCCAACGCGGGAAATTTGCGCGACCGAGTCCTTTGGAAACTTGCCGACGATGATTTCGACAGTGTCGTGGCGACGCACCTGCGAGGGACCTTCACCTGCGCACGGGCCGCGGTTCGGCAGATGCGGGCCCAGGAAAGCCCGGGGCGGCTGGTGCTGGTCGCCTCGCCGGCCGGGCAGCGGGGCAACCCGGGACAGACCGCCTATGCGGCGGCCAAGGCGGGCATCGCATCGTTCGCGCGGACCTGGTCGATGGAGTGCGCCAGATCGGGCATCACGGTCAACGCCATCGTTCCGGTCGCGCTGACCCGCATGGTAGCGACCATGCCCGCGTTCGCGCCCTACGCCGAGGCGCTTGCCAGGGGCGAACCGCTGCCCGATTCGCTGCGCAAGGGAGCAGGCATGGGATCGCCCGAGGACGTGGCGCCGCTGGTGGTGTTCCTGGCATCGGACCTGGCCGCCCACATCACCGGCCAGTGCATCGGCCTCGGCGGCGACAGACTCAGCCTCTGGTCCCATCCGCAAGAGATCCGTTGCGCGTTCCGCGATGGCGGATGGAGCGCGGAAGCCATCGCGCAAGCCTGGCCGGCAACCGTCGGGAGCCATCCGGAGAGCGTGGGCCTGCCGCCCATGCCTTGAAGCGTCCGCAACACCGCTATCGACTACGAGAGGAGACGACATTCATGGATACCGCATCGTTATCGCGCCGCCTGTTTGCCGGCTGGATGGCCGCCATGGCGGGCGCCTGGCTGCCCGGCCATGCCGCGGCGGCCGAGACCTATCCCGCGCGCCCCATCCGCCTTGCCGTGGGATTCGCGCCGGGCACGGGGCCCGACATCCTGGCGCGCACCCTGGGGCAGAAGCTCGGCGACCTGTTGGGCCAGCCCATGGTCGTGGAGAACCGCGCGGGAGCGGGAGGACAGATCGCCGCTCAGTTCGTCGCCAAGAGCCCGCCCGACGGCTACACCGTGCTGGTCGCCGACGTGAGCGCCATCAGCATTGCCCCGGCGGCGTTTTCCAAGCTGGGCTACGACCCGGCGCGCGAACTCGTCCCCGTGTCGGAGGTGGTCAAGACGGATTTCATTCTTGTCGTGCCGAACCAGTCGCCGGCACGGTCCGTGGCGGAGTTCGTCAAGGCGGCCCGGTCGCGGGACAAGGTCAACTTCGGCACGTTCGGGGCGGGCACGCCGGGCCATTTCGGGGCCGAGATGTTCGCCGAGCAGGGCGGATTCCGGATCGAGCCCGTTCACTACCGGGCCACGGGCGATGCGGTGTCGGCGGTGGTCAGCGGCGACGTCAATGCGGTGTTCATGTCCACGGCCCTGGCCACGGCCCAGGTCAAGGGCGGCAAGATGCGCGCGCTGGCGACGACCGCGCCGCAACGTTCGCCGCTGTTGCCGGAGGTGCCCACCTTTGCCGAGGCGGGCTATCCCAAGGCCGACTTCTCGGCCTGGTTCGCGCTGTTCGTGCCGGCGGGAACGCCCGAGTCCGTCGTTGCCGGGCTCAATGCGAAGGCGGTTGCCGCGGTGCAATCGCCGGAGGCGCGCAAGCGGCTGGAGGAAGCGGGCTTCAGCATTTCGGGCACCAGTGCCGAGGATGCGCGGCGCATGATCGCGGCCGAGGCCGAACGCTGGAAGAAGATCGTTTCGGCAACCGGATTCAGGGGCGATTAATCGCGCGGCCTCACCGGCGTTCGAACAACGAGCGCCGGTTGCGGTTGCGCATCTCGCCGGCCACCTCGCGCAAGACGTCGATGAACAGCCGCACGCTCTCCGGCAGTTCTTCCGTGCCCAGCGTCGTCAGCCCGACGGCCGCCGAGGTGGGGCTGGTGTCCACCGGCAGCGCTTGCGCCTCTCCCTGGTCAAGGTCGATCTCGATCACGCCGTAGGGAACGAACCATATGGCGTCGCCGGTGCGCATCAGTGTCCGCGCCATGGTGGAGGAGAGCGTTTCCACCAGTTGCTGCGGGATGCCGATGCCGCTTGATTGCAGGAAGGTCTCCGCGGCCGGCCGGATGTAGGTGCCCTTCATCGGCAGCACCAGGGGGTAGGCCCGCACGTCAGCCGGTTCGAGCGTGGCGGAGGCCAGCAAGGGATGATCCGGGCGCACCGCCATGACGAGTGGTTCCATGTACAGGTGCTCGAACGAGATGCCCACCATTTCGGAAGGGTGACTGATCCGCCCGATCACCAGATCCAGCTCCCGCAATTTCAGGCGCACCAGCAGGTCGGCGTTGGTGCCGCCGTGGGCGGTCACGACCAGATGGGAATAGCGCGCCTGCATCTGCCGGATCGCGTTGGGGACCAGCGTCGCCGCGGCGGTGGGAAGAATGCCGATGCGGATGTGCTCGGGCGCCTTCTCGCCCGCGCCCAGCAGCTCGAAGCCGTCGCGCAGCGCGCCGATGGCCTGGGCCGCGTGGCGCAGCAGGATATGGCCCGCCGGAGTGAGCTCCAGCCCCTTGCGGTGCCGCAACGCCAGGGTTTCGCCGGTAATGGCCTCCAGTTCGGCCAGGCTCTTGGAGACGGCGGACGGCGTCTGGGCCAGGGCGTCGGCGGCCTTCAGCACGCTGCGATGGCTGGCCAGGGCAACCAGACACTGCAGGTGCCGCAGGCGCAGGCGAGGGTCGAGGACGCGCAGCATGATTTCCTTTTTCTCAATTAATTTGCGAAAAGATCAACCAATATTACCGCCTGCGCTTCTATGATGGGGCCAGAGAGGATGTCCCCGACAGGGCGGCATTTCCACATCCAGGAGGAGTTTCGACATGCTGAAAACCATGGTCCGCGCACTCGGCGTGGCGTTTGCATTGTCCGTGGCGTCCGGCGCGGCCACGGCCCAGGCGGCTTATCCGGACAAGCCGGTGCGTTTCGTCGTCAATTTCACGGCCGGCGGCCCGCTCGACATCATGGCGCGCATGATGGCCGAGCGCCTGAACGCCATTTTCAAGCAGCCTTTCGTGGTCGAGAACAAGACGGGCAGCGGCGGCAACATCGGCGCCGCCGCCGTGGCCAACGCGGCGCCGGACGGCTACACCGTCCTGATCGGGCTGGACTCGACCTTTACCGTCAATCCCAGCCTCTATTCGTCGCTGGGGTTCGGGCTCGATCAATTGAAACCGGTGATGCGGCTGGCTTCCTCGGGCATGCTGATCGCCGCCCACCCCTCGGCCAAGGCCGACACGCTCAAGGGCCTGGTCGAACGCGGCCACAAGGACCCGATCACCTTCAGTTCCGCCGGCAACGGCTCGCCCGGCCACCTGAGCCTGAGCATGTTGTCGCAGGCGACCGGCATGAAGATCAACCACATCCCGTACCGCGGCAATGCGCCCGCCGTCCTCGCGCTCGTGTCGGGCGAGGTGCAGGCGGCGGCGCTGGCCACGCCGGGGCTGTTGCAGCACGTGAACGCGGGCACGCTCAAGGCGCTGGCGGTGACCGGCAGCCAGCGCTCGCCGCTGCTGCCTTCCGTGCCGACCACCGCGGAACTGGGATACCCCGACGTCAAGCAGGATGTGTTGTATCTTGCGATGGTACCGTCGCAGACGCCGGATGCCGTCGTGCAGGCGCTGCGCAAGGCCATCCAGCAGGTCCTGGCGCAGCCCGACGTGCAGCAGCGGCTGCGCGCCATGGACTTTACGCTGGAGACGCGGGACGGCGAGGCGGCAGCCAAGGAGCTGGCCGAAGTGCGGGCGCGCTACGCGAAAATCATCAAGTCGGCCGGCATGACCGTCGACTGATCACGTGGAAAAAAGACCAGTTCGTATGACCAATTTCATCTTCATCCTGGCCGACGACCTCGGCTATGCCGACCTGGGGTGCTATGGCGGGCGCCAGCCGGTATCGCCCCATCTGGACCGCATGGCCGCGCGCGGCATCCGCTTCACCCAGGGCTATTCCAACTCGCCCGTGTGTTCGCCCACCCGGTTCGGCCTGATTACCGGCCGCTACCAATACCGCCTGCGCGGCGCCGCCGAAGAGCCCATGACCGGCAAGTTTCGCGGCAGCACGGAAATCGGCCTGCCGCCGGCGCATCCTACCTTGCCCTCGCTGCTGCGCGACCATGGCTACCGCACCGCGCTGATCGGCAAGTGGCACCTGGGCTACCCGCCGCACTTCGGCCCGCAGAAGAGCGGGTACGAGTATCACATCGGTCCTTTGTCGGGCGGCGTCAGCTATTTCAGCCACGTGGACCGCATGGGCAAGCACGATCTCGTGCGCAATGGCGAGCCGGTCAACTACGACGGCCACTATCTGACCGACCTGCTGACCGACGAGGCCGAGGCCTACCTGCGGACACGCGCCGGAGACCGCCAGCCCTTTCTTCTCAGCCTGCACTACACCGCGCCGCACTGGCCGTGGGAGACGCGCGAGCAGGGCCGCTCCAGCCCCGAGACCGACAAGGATATCCGGCACCTGGACGGCGGCTCCATCCACGTCTACGCCGAAATGATCAAGGCCCTGGACGAAGGTTGCGGACGGGTCCTGCAGCGCTTGGACGAGCTCGGGCTGGCCGACGACACCATGGTCATCTTCACCAGTGACAATGGCGGCGAACGGTTCTCCGATTCGTGGCCGCTCGTGGGCGGGAAAATGGACCTGACCGAAGGCGGGATCCGCGTGCCTTACATCGTGCAATGGGGCAGCAAGATCGCCCCGGGAGCCGTTTCAGCGCAGCATTGCATGACCATGGATTGGACAGCGACGATGCTCGATGCGGCGGGTGTGCCTGCCCATACGGACTTTCCGCTGGACGGGGTGTCGATGCTGCCGGTGCTGCGCGATCCGGCCCTGACCTTTCCACGAGAGATGTACTGGCGGATGAAATACCGCAACCAGCGGGCCATGCGAGACGGCAACTGGAAATACCTGGCGATCGAGGACAACGAGTATTTGTTCGACTTGTCGGTGGACGAGCGCGAACGCGCCAATCTGGCGCGCCGCCATCCCGAGAAGCTGGCTGGGATGCGTGCACGGTATGATCGCTGGAATGCCATTTTCGGCCCCATCCCGTCAGAGGCAAACAGCGAGCTCGTCTATACCGAAAAGGACATGCCGAGCCGCTGACCGGCTGCGCCGGCCGAGGCCGGCGCTTCCTCCGGGGCCGTACGGTGCCACGGGGGACCTCATGCAGTTGAACAAACTCGATCTCAATCTGCTCCTGATCTTCGACGCCTTGATGCGTACGCGCAGCGTGACCTTGGCGGGGGAGCGCGTGGGGTTGTCCCAATCGGCCACCAGCAACTCTCTGCAGCGCCTGCGCGAGGCCTTCGGCGACAAGCTGTTCGTGCGCACGCCGACAGGCATGCAGCCGACCGGGCTGGCATTGGAGATCGCCGACGAGGTAGGCGAGGCACTCGATCGCCTCCGCCAGGCGATCGAGCGCAGCCGGGTTTTCGATCCCGCGCAGGCACGCCGGACTTTTCGCATTCTCTTGAGCGATATCGCGCAGCAGGCCCATCTGCCGACATTCGTCGCCTTGCTGCGAAGGGAGGCTCCTCATGTGGATCTGGCAGGGGTTTCGCTGCCCGTGCGAGAAGCCAAGGAGGCGATGGCTTCGGGGGAGCTCGACCTGGCCGTGGGGTTCCTGCCCGATCTGGGCGCCGATTTCCATCGGCAGTCGCTTTTCGTCGAGCACTGGGTCTGCGTGATCAGCCGCGAACATCCGACGATCGGAGAAGCGATGACGCCGGAGCAATATCTCTCCGCCGCGCACGTGAGTTATCGGCCGGCTGCGTCCATTCATGCTTCGCTCGACCAACTGCTCGAGACCCAGTTCGCCGGCCAGGGCGTCAGGCGGCGGGTCGCGCTGAGTGTCTCGTACTCCAGCGGTCTGGCGGCGACTTTGGCGCTGTCGGATCTGGTGCTGACCGCGCCTTATGGCCCGGCCCGCTCGATGATTCACAGCCAGCCGCTGCGGATCGTGCCCCTGCCGTTCCAGTTGCCCACTATCGATCTCAACATGCAGTGGCACGACCGCATGCACCACGATCCCGGCAACCGGTGGTTCCGCCAGCGTTTTGCCGCGAACTATTGCGATAGCCGCCAATAAGAGACGATGCCGGGTCGTCCTTGGGGACAACCCGCCCCCCGGGCTTTCCCGAAATATCCGTATCGTCCATTTCCGGTATTCGGACTATCCATTGGACGCTGGCGCCCATGCATTCCTAAGATGCTTGGCTGTGGCCGCGCCGCCCAGGACGCGAATCCATGGACCGCATTCCGTCAGCCGTTTCGCGGCAACGGTCCGGCCAGCGCGTGCCGCTTCGTCAACCAAGGAAAGCCTGAATATGTCTGGACCGCAAAACATTCGACTGCCTGAACACCGGGACCTCTACTACGGCGGCCAATGGCACGCCCCCGAGGGCGGCTACGTGGACACCTGGAATCCCGCTACCGGCGAATGCCTGGGCCCCTGCGCGGACGCCAATGCGGCGGACGTGGATGCCGCCGTGCAAGCAGCGCAAGCCGCTTTCGCGGAATGGAGCCGAACCAGGCCCGCGGAGCGCGCGGCGCTGATGCGCAAGGTGGCCACGGTACTGCGGGGCCATGCGACCGAGCTGGCGCTGCTCGATGCAGCCAACTGCGGCAATCCCGTGGCGGAGATGACGCGGGACGCGCTCGCGGCGGCCGCCCAATTCGATTTCTTCGCTGGACTGGTCACTGAGATCAAGGGCGATACCATTCCCATGGGGGAGGGAGTCGTGAACCTGTCGGTACGCGAACCTTATGGGGTCGTCGGCCGCATCGTGGCCTACAACCATCCGCTGATGTTTACGGCGGCCAAGAGCGCCGCGCCGCTGGCGGCCGGCAATACCGTCGTGATGAAACCCCCGGTTCAGGCGCCGCTGTCGGCTTATCGCTGGATGGAGTTGATCGACGGGATCCTGCCTCCCGGCGTGCTGAACGTGGTGAGCGGCGGAACGGAGTGCGGGGCGGCCTTGTCGGCCCACCCGGACGTCCCCTTCGTGTCGCTGATCGGGAGCGTGGCGACCGGCCGTGCGGTGGCCAGGGCCGGCGCGGACCGCCTCAAGCGCATCACACTGGAGCTCGGCGGCAAAAACGCCTGCATCATCTATCCCGATGCCGATCTCGAGCGCGCGAGTCATGGCGCCGTCCATGGCATGAACTTCACCTGGAGCGGGCAATCGTGCGGATCGACTTCCCGCCTGTTCGTCCATGAGTCGGTTCATGACGAGGTGGTGGCGCGAGTGCTGGACAAGATACACCACTATCGCCCCGGATTGCCCACTGATCCCGCCACGACCATGGGCGCCATCGTTTCGCGCGCCCAGTTCGACAAGATCATGAAGTACATCGACTTGGGGCTGAGCGAAGGCGCGACGCTGGCATATGGCGGCAAACGGCCGGACGACCCGGCGCTGAGCAAGGGTTTTTTCATCGAACCCACGGTGTTCACCGATGTGACCGCCAAAATGCGCCTCGCCAACGAGGAGATCTTCGGCCCCGTCCTGTCCGTCATCAAATGGAGCGACGAGGAAACGATGCTGGCCCAGGTCAACGCGGTGGAATACGGCTTGACCGGCGCTGTCTTTACACGCGACCTGGCGAACGCACACCGCGCCGCCAGCCGTATCCAGGCGGGCTTCATCTGGGTGAACAACGCCGGGCCACATTTCCTGGGCACCAGCTACGGCGGCTACAAGCAGTCCGGCATCGGGCGCGACGAGTCCATCGAAGAGCTGCTCTCCTACACGCAGGGCAAGAACATCAACATCACTTACTGATTCAGTCCGGCGCGGCCGGCACACAAGGATAAGGATATGAGACAACGGATAGCCACCGTATGCATGGCCCTGACAGCATTCACCCAGTTGACGCCCGCTGCCGCGCAATCCTGGGCGCCGACCAAACCCGTGACCATCGTGGTGACGGTGCCGCCGGGGTCGAGCACCGACATGCTGGCCAGGATACTGGCCGAGCGCCTGCCAGCCACGCTCGGGCAGCCCGTGGTCGTCACCAACCGCCCGGGCGCCAGTGGCCTGATCGGCGCCGCCTCGGTAGCCCGTGCCGAGGCCGACGGCCATACGCTGTTGCTGAGCCCCAGTACCTTGCTGGGAGCCCCGCACGTGCTGCCGAAAGGAGCCGGCGGCGGGGTGGACGTGGTGCGGGACTTGATGCCTGTCGTCCGAACCGCCTCGTCGCCGGTGATCCTTCTCGCGAATCCCCAGTTGGGGGTGAAGACGCCACAAGAGCTGGTGGCCTATCTGAAAAAGCATCCGGGCCTGCCATATGCGTCCTCCGGCAATGGCTCGCCGCAGCATATCGCCGGGCAACTCTTCATGAAGGCCACGGGCACGCAGATGACGCATGTTCCCTACAAGGGCGTGATGCCGGCGGTAGTCGACACGATCAGCGGCCAGATCAAGCTGGCGGTCGGAGCGCTGGGCGGCGTGGGGCAGTACATAGACGGCGGGCAATTGATTGCCGTTGCCGTGGCCGAGCGGCAGCGATCCGGCCTGTTGCCCAGGGTGCCGACATTGAGCGAGAGCGGTATCCCGGGCGTGGAACTGAACGTATTCTTTCCGGTTTTTGCTCCCGCCGGCACGCCGCGGGCCGCGGTAGAGCGCCTGAACCGCGAGATCAGCCAGGTCATGCGCGCTCCCGACGTCAAGGAGAAGATGCGCGGTGCCGGCGTGGAGACCTCGGGCGGCAGTGTGGATGAAGCCGTGCATGCCGTGAGGGATGAGTACGCGTTCTACGGACGGGTCGTGGCCGAGTTCGGGATCAAAGGGGAATAGCCGCCGGGTGGAAAAATGCCCCACGCTAGGCCCTTCGGGCCGTCCCAAGGCAAAAAAATGGCCGCGTAAGCGGCCATTCCTGCGGGAAGATCTCTCGGACTTACATAGGCATCATGTTCGCATTCATGTTGTGCAGCACCCAGGCGGAGCCGCCGACGATGATCGCGATGATGAGCACCGTGAAGACGAAGGACGAGAGGTTCTCGCGCTGCTCGGGCGAGGTGCCCATGTGCAGGAAGAACACCAGCTGGACCAGCAGCTGCAGCACGCACAGGACGACGAGGGAAGCGACGGCGGCGAAGCCGGTCAGGATTCCCGTCATCGCCACGCCGAACGACAAGGCAGTCAGCACGATGCAGAGGACGAATCCGACGATGTACGACTTGACCGAGCCGTGGCTGCTGGCGTGGGCGCCGTGATCGCCGGCGGCCGTGGAGGAGTGTTGCGCCATTACAGGGCTCCCATCAGGTAGACGAAGGTGAACACGCAGATCCAGACCAGGTCCAGGAAGTGCCAGAACAGGCTCAGGCAGGCCATGCGGCGGCGAACCACCGGATCCAGGCCGTAGCGCCGGATCATGTCCATCATCACGACCATCCAGATCAGGCCCGAGGTCACGTGCAGGCCGTGGGTCCCGACCAAGGTGAAGAAGGCCGACAGGTAGGCGCTGCGCTGCGGGCCGGCGCCCTCGGCGATCAGGTGATGAAACTCATAGATTTCCATCGCGATGAAGCCGGCGCCGAACAGGAACGTGACGGCCATCCAGCCCAACACCTTGTTGCGCTGGCCGGCGTGCATGGCCAGCATGGCCATGCCGAAGGTCACGCTGCTGATCAGCAGCAGCATGGTCTCGGTCAGCACGAACGACAGGTCGAACAGCTCGCTGCCATGAGGCCCGCCCGCGGTCGCTCCCGACAGCACGGCAAACGTCGCGAACAGCACCGAAAAGATGAGCAAATCGCTCATCAGATAGATCCAGAACCCCAATACGGTCTTGGACCCGTCATCGTGATGCTCATGCCCCCCATGGGCATGATGATCGCCACCATCGTGACGATGCGTATGAAGAATTGCTGCGCTACTCATATTGATCTTTAAAAAATCGGCGCTCCGCACCAAAACACTGCTACACGACCCAGGATGCGGTGGATCCGGCTTTGCCGGTCCACTCGCATCGCCCCCTGGGGGGACGCGCGCAAGCGCGTAGGGGGGGACCTCTACGCCGCCTGCTTCAGCGACTCGTAGTGCGCGTTCTCGATGCGCGCAACCTCGTCGGCCTTGACGTAGTAGTCCACGTCGCGGTCGTAGGCGCGGGCGATGAAACCGCCGATCATGCCGACCAGACCCGCCACGGCCAGCCACCAGATGTGCCAGACCAGCGCGAAGCCGAGAATGGTGCCGGCGATGCCGATGTACACGCCGGCGCCGGTGTTGCGCGGCATGTGGATGTCTTCGTAGTGGTCGGGACGCTTGTAGGCGACGCCGGTTTCCTTGTCATGCCAGAACTGATCGAGCTGGGTCACTTGGGGCACCTTTGCGAAGTTGTAGAACGGCGGAGGAGAGGGAATGGACCATTCCAGCGTACGGCCACCCCAGGGGTCGCCGTCGAAGTCGACATTCTTCTTGCGGTCGCGGATGCTGACGAAGATCTGCAGCAGCAGGAAGAAGATACCCAGCGCGATGATGACGGCGCCTACCCAGGCGACGATCAGGTACGGCTCCCACGCGGGGTTGTTGTGGTGGTTCAGGCGGCGCGTCATGCCCATGAAGCCGAGGATGTACAGCGGCATGAAGGCCATGAAGAACCCGACGAACCAGCACCAGAACGAGTACTTGCCCAGGCGCTCGTTGAGCTTGAAGCCGAAGGCCTTGGGGAACCAGTACACCATGGCCGCGATACACCCGAACACGACGCCGCCGATGATGGTGTTATGGAAGTGGGCGATCAGGAACAGGCTGTTGTGCAGCACGAACGAGACAGCGGGAATCGCCATCAGCACGCCGGTCATGCCGCCAATCACGAAGGTGACCATGAAGCCCAGCGTCCACAGCACCGGCGTGGTGATCTGCACCCGTCCGCGGTACATCGTGAAGAGCCAGTTGAAGATCTTCACGCCCGTGGGTACCGAGATGATCATCGTCGCGATGCCGAAGAAGGCGTTGACGTTCGCCCCCGAGCCCATGGTGAAGAAGTGGTGCAGCCAGACCAGGAACGACAGCACGCCGATGGCGGCCGTGGCGTACACCATGGACTTGTACCCGAACAGCGGCTTGCGCGAGAAGGTGGCGATGATTTCCGAGAACGCGCCGAAGCAGGGCAGGATCAGGATGTAGACCTCGGGGTGGCCCCAGATCCAGATCAGGTTCACGTACATCATCACGTTGCCGCCCAGGTCGTTCGTGAAGAAGTGCGTGCCCAGGTAGCGGTCGGCGGTCAGCAGCGCCAGCGTGGCCGTCAGCACCGGGAAGGCGGCGACGATCAGGATGTTGGTGACCAGCGCGGTCCACGTGAAGACCGGCATCTTCATCATCGTCATGCCCGGGGCGCGCATGCGCATGATGGTGACGATGAAGTTGATCCCGCTGAGCGTGGTTCCGAGCCCTGACAGCTGCAATGCCCAGATGTAGTAGTCCACCCCCACCCCCGGGCTATAGTCCAGGCCCGACAGCGGCGGATAGGCCAGCCAGCCGGTGGCGGCGAATTCGCCCACGAACAGCGACATCATGATCAGCACCACGCCGCCGCCGAACAGCCAGAAGCTCAGCGAGTTCAGGAACGGATAGGCGACGTCGCGCGCGCCGATCTGCAGCGGCACGACGATGTTCATCAGGCCCGTGATGAAAGGCATGGCCATGAAGAAGATCATGATCACGCCGTGGGCGGTGAAGATCTGGTCGTAGTGGTGCGGCGGCAGGTAGCCGGCCGAGTCGCCCGAGGCGACGGCCAGCTGGGTGCGCATCATGATGGCATCGGCAAAGCCACGCAGCAGCATGATCAGCGCGACGATGATGTACATGATGCCGATGCGCTTGTGATCCACCGTGGTCAGCCATTCCTTCCACAGGTAGGTCCACTTGCCGTAATAGGTGACGGCGCCGAGCAGTGCGGCGCCCAAAACGACGACCGCGGCCAGCGTGACCATGACGATGGGCTCATGGTACGGGATGGCATCCAGGGTCAGTTTCCCGAACATCGATTTACTCCGACAAGGCGATCTTGGGTGTGTTGGCAGGCGTGCACATTCCGGTATCCATGCCTGCGGAGGCCATGTACTGGTAAATGATGCCGTCGAACATGTTGGGTTCGGCGCCCGAGTAGTAGGCGACGGGCTCGTGCTCGCTGGGCGAGACCAGCGCCTGGTAGGCCTCGGGCGTCATCTTGTTGGGCGACGCCTGGGCGTTGCGGACCCACGCCTCGAAATCTTCCTGGCTGGTGGCGATGGCCTTGAAGCGCATGCCCGAGAAGCCCGCGCCACTGTAGTTGGCCGAGATGCCCGCGTAGGTGCCGGCTTCGCGCGCGATCAGGTGGAGCTTGGTTTCCATGCCCGCCATGGAATAGATCTGGCTACCCAACTGCGGAATGAAGAAGGAGTTCATGACCGAGGCGGACGTGATGCGGAAGTTGACCGGGACATCGACCGGGAACTTGATCTCGTTGACCGTGGCGATCTTGTATTCCGGGTAGATGAACAGCCACTTCCAGTCCAGCGAAACGACGTCGATCTCCACCGGCTTGACCTCGGACTGCAGGGGCCGGTAGGGGTCCAGCTCGTGAGAACTCTTCCAGGTCAGTACGGCGAGGATGCCGACGATGATGCAGGGAATGGTCCAGACGACCACTTCGATGGCGGTGGAATGCGACCACTGGGGATCGTATTTGGCCTTGGTGTTGGAGGCGCGGTATTTCCAGGCGAACCAGAGGGTGAGGAAGATGACCGGCACGACCACCAGCAGCATCAGCCCGGTCGCGGTCAGGAGCAGGGTTTTCTCTTGGGCGCCGATGTCGCCCTTGGGATTTAGAATGTCCATGTTGCAGCCAGCCAGCAGCAACATGACGGCGCCGACGCATAACGTGCGTCCCGCGTTCGCAAAGAAGGATTTACTCACGTCCAGCCTTGGTTTGTAGAAACGTTGGCGAAATCCGCCAGTTCCGCATCCTACTGAACGTGTCTCGGGTGGGGATGCGACAAAAAGTCGCGCGGGCGGGCCGGTCCGGCCGGCCCCGGAGCACAAGGCGCCCGCCCGGGCCTTGCTTCTCCTAGTTGTGGCGAATTGTGACGGTCAAAGGCTAGGGAATTGCCCTGCGACAATATGTCGCACCGCCGCGACGGGTATTCCCGCTCGACGCTCCACGGAGGGTGGCGCCGGATGCAGGCCTACGGTTTTACTCGGGCTCCGGCCCTCGTTCCGGCCCCGGCCGCTTGGCCAGCTTGCGCTGCAACGATCGTCGATGCATGTTCAACAGACGCGCCGCCGCCGACACGTTGCCCCCTGTTTCATGCAGTGCCTGCTGGATATGCTCCCATTCCAGTCGATGCAGCGGAATCATGGTCGACTCCACCGTCACGGCTTCGGCTTTTTCCAGCCCCAGCGCGCGCAGGATCATGTCGGCGGTGGCCGGCTTGGGCAGATAATCGTCGGCGCCGCGCTTGATGGCGTCCACGGCGGTGGCGACGCTGGCATAGCCCGTCACCAGCAGGATGCGCATGTCGGCGCGCAGTGCGCGCAGCGGCTTGATCAGGGTCAGGCCGGAATCGTCGCTGCTGAGCTTGAGGTCGACCAGCGCGAAGCCGGGACGGATCTCGTCGGCGATGCGCAGCGCCTCGGCGATGGTCGTGGCGGTGCGGGTTTCGAGGCCGCGCCGCGCGAGGCTGCGCTGCAAGGTGCGCAGGTAGAGTTCGTCGTCGTCGACGAGAAGTCCGGTATCCAGGGCAGTCATCATGAGGTCACGGTGGTTTCCACGGGCAGTTGGAACTGGATGCGCACGCCGCCGCCTTCGGCGGCCGTCATCGTCATCTCGCCGCCCAGGCGCTCGACCGTGGCATGCGAGAGCGCCAGGCCCACGCCCAGCCCGCCGGGCTTGCCGCTGCGGAACAGCGTGGCGGGCAGCAGGGGCTGGTCGGGGTTGAGCCCGCGTCCATAGTCGCGCACCACGCCCCGCACCATGCCGCCTTTGCATTCCAGGTGCAGGTCCACATAGGGCGCGCCGGCCTGGACGCCGGCGTCGGCGGCATTGTTCAGCAGCGCCTGAAGCAGGTGGGCGACCGAGGGTTCGACGCGCAGGCCGCGCGGCAGCACGCCGGTGCGATGCAGTTCGACCGTGGGGCGGACCAGCTTCCACTGTTCCACCACACGTTCCAGTTCCACTTCGGTTGGGACAGCGAGATTGCGCACACGTTCCCGGCACAGGGCCAGCAGCTCCACCAGCATCTCGGTGTCGGCGCGCAGGTCGTCGGTATCGGCCTGGGCGGCGATTTCGTCGGCGAGCAGCGTCATGGTGGCCAGCGGCGTATTCAGTTCATGCGCCATCGAGGCGGCGTGGGTGGCCAGGGCCACGATGCCCTCGTTGCGCGCGAAGCGCTCGCGCAGGTCGGCCAGCTCCCGTTCGCGGTTGCGCAGGTCGGCCGCCAGGCGCGTGGAGAAGATGAGGATCACCACGACCGAGATCAGGAAACTCGCGGCTATGCCCCACAGCAGCAATTCGTAGGCGTCGCCGGGCGCGTGGAGGGGCCGGCCGAAGATGGCTGCCGCGGCATAGCCGACAACGCCCGCGCCGGCGGTGGCGTAGGCCCAGCGGCTGGGCAGAACCATGGCGGCCAGCGCAATCAGGACCAGGAACAGCAGCCCGAAGGGGTTGCTGATGCCCCCGCTCCAAGCCACCATCCAGGCCAGCACTACGATGTCCACCAGCATGTGGACGAACGCGGTGGCATGCGAGGGTTCGCCGCCGGTGCGCAGGCGCCAGCCGGCGTACAGATTGAAAAGGACGAGGGTGGCCACACCGCTCCACAGCATGGCCAGGGGCAGGTCCACGTCCAGTGGGCCGCTGGCGATGAAGATGGTGGCCGCCTGGCCGCCGATGGCGAGCCAGCGCAGGCTGGACAGGGTGCGTAGGAACGAGGTTTCGGTACGGCTCATACGATAGGAGGACGAGCCGGACGATGGCGCCGGCGGGGCTCCATTATGACGTACGGAAGCGCGGGGCCGCCGGCCGGCGGCCCCGCGGTCAGGCGTTGCCCGGCGGAGGGGCGGCCGGCAATCCCCTGCGCAGCGCCAGGCCGAGCATCACGAGAGTGGCTCCCTGGAACAGCAGGTCGATGGCCAGCAGGAGGCCGAGTATCCAGAGGCTGTTGGCGGGCCAGCCCACCGCCACGAGCAGGCCCGCGAGCAGTGTGATCACCCCCGACAAGGCGAGCCATCCCCAGCCTTGCTGGCTGCGGTGCTGGAACCAGACCCAGAGCCGCAGCACACCGGCGGCGATGAGGAAGGCGCCCAGCAGCAGCGTCAGGACGGCGGCGCCGGCGAGCGGATTGTAGAGGGCGACGCCGCCGGCGATGGCGTATAGCAGGCCGCTGAGGGTCCAGAGGAGGAACCCGCGCCAGCCTTTCACGCGCCAGGCCTGGACCAGCTGGCCGACGCCGGCAACCAGCATCATGACGCCCACGAACAGGACGCTCGCGACGGTGGCCGCCAGGACGTAGACGCCGGCCACGAAACCCAGGATCAGCATCAGCACGCCCAGGGCGACGAACCAGCCCCAGCTCGCGCCAAGCGTCTTCAAGGTTTCCGGCCACGAGAGGCTGCCCGGTACGGGCGTGGGGTTTGAAGCATCTGCCATATCTGTTCCCTCCGTATGGGTTCAAGCCGATAGCCGAGGTCACGCAGTGCCATGCCGCGTGCGGCGGATACGCGGTGCATCCGCCGCACGCTCCCAGTGTAAACACGCTCTAGCCGGAGCGTTGGAGCAAATCTTGTAACCGATCGATGAAGGGGCGCTGGGCTTCGAGGATCTTGCCGCGGGCGGTGTGCAGGTCGAACCAGGCCGCGCGGTCGACCTCGGGGAAGGCCTGCATGCGGCCGCTGCGCGGCGGCCATTCGAGTTCGAAGGTGTTGCTTCGCAGGGCGGCGGGGTCGAAATCGGCTTCCATTGCGAAGGCGCAGACTTCCTTGCCGCCGCGCTGCCGTATCCGGCCCAGCGGCGCGAGCGCGCCGGCCGGGGCGTCTCCCAGTTCCTCGCGCAGTTCGCGCAGGGCCGCGGCGGCGAGATCCTCATCCGCTTCCACCAGGCCTTTGGGAATGGACCACGCGCCGGCGTCGCGCCGGCGCCAGAATGGTCCGCCAGGGTGGACGAGCAGCACCTGCCATGCTCCGGCTTCGCGCCGGTACATCAGGATGCCCGCGCTCGTCGCGCTCATGGCTGATACGTCTGCCGGGCCTGCGCCGCGGCGTCCGCGCCTTGCCGCATCTGCGCGTAGGAGACGCCGAAGATGGCCAGTCCGCCGAGCGCGAGCAGCAGGCCGACCCAGCCGGTGGACGCCCAGCCCAGGCCGGCCGAGATGGTCAGGCCGCCGAGCCAGGCGCCCAGCGCATTGGCGAGGTTGAAGGCGGAGTGGTTGAGCGCGGCCGCCAGCGTCTGGGCGTCGCCGGCCACATCCATCAGGCGGATCTGCAGGGCCGGGCCGATGGCCACGATGGTTCCGATCAGGAAGACGTTGAACGCGCCGAGCCAGATGCTGGAGGCGGTCAGGCAGAACAGTCCGAGCACCAGCCCGGACCAGACCAGGAGGCCGCATATGGTAGGCATCAGGGCCTTGTCGGCCAGCCGGGAGCCGACCAGATTGCCGGTCACCATGCCCACTCCGAAGAGCGCGAGCACGAATGGAACCCCGTGCACCGGCAGGCCCGCCAGCTCCATCAGCGTCGGCTTGATGTAGCTGAACACCGCGAACATGCCGCCAAATCCGATCGCGCCGATGCCCAGCGTGAGCCACACCTGCTTGCGGCGCAGCGCCCCGAGTTCGCGCCAGGGGCTGGCGCCTTCGCTGGCCGGGATGTCGGGGATCCAGCGCCAGACGAGCAGCGCGGCCAGCACGCCGATGGCGCCGACCAGGGTGAATGCGGCGCGCCATCCCAGCCATTGTCCCAGCCCCGCGGCCAGCGGGACGCCGATCAGGGTCGCGACGGTCAGTCCCAGCATGACGTAGCCAACCGCACGTGCGCGCTGTCCGCCGGGCGCCAGGTGCGCCGCGACCAGCGCCGCGACGCCGAAGTACGTGCCGTGCGGCAATCCCGTCATCAGGCGCATCAGGATCATGGAGAGATAGCCCGGCGCGGCCGCGCTGGCGACGTTGCCGAGGGCGAAGAAGGCCATCAGGGCCACCAGCAGGGCGCGACGCGGCATGCGGGCGCCAAGCACGGCCAGCACCGGGGCGCCCACCACGACGCCGAGGGCGTAGGCGCTGATCAGGTGCCCGGCGGCAGGAATGGAGATACCCAGATCCTGGGCGGCGTCAGGCAGGAGCCCCATGATGACGAACTCGCCGGTACCGATGCCGAAACCGCCGAGCCCCAGTGCCATCAGCGCCCGGCCGAACGAGGGCGGGCGGCCCGGGGCCGTGGACGGATCAGGGAAGGAAGACTGCGGCGTGGCGGGGACGTTCATGAAGAGGCGGCGGGCCGCGAGGCGAATGGCGTGGCGAAAGCGGATAGCTTAGCAGCACCAGGTTGCACTGCACAAAAAGTCTTGCCCACGGCGTGGTCCGCGTCGAGGCTATGATGCGGTCAGCGCCGCGCCGGTGGGGCGGGGCAGACTTTTCGTGTGAGACCATGCAATGAGCGACATCACCATCTACCACAACCCCGCATGCGGCACGTCACGCAAGGTCCTGGCCCTGCTCCAGGAGCGCGGCTACGCGCCCACGGTGGTCGAATACCTCAAGACGCCCCCCAGCCGCGAGACGCTCGAGTCGCTCATCGCCGCAATGGGGCTGCCTGTGCGCGAGGCAATGCGGGTCAAGGGCTCGCCCTACGAGGAGCTGGGCCTGGGCGACCCCAAGTGGAGCGATGAGGAACTGATCGATTTCATGATGCAGCATCCCATCCTGATCAATCGCCCCATCGTCGTGACGCCGCGCGGCACGCGCCTGTGCCGTCCCATGGAGACCGTGCTGGAAATTCTGCCGGAGTGAGAGGCAACCGGGCGGAGCAGGATCCTAGAGCAAGACTTCGCCGGTGACGCAATCGGCGACATCGCCTCCCACCCAGATGTCGCCATCCGCGCGGCTGATGTACAGGCGTCCCGCGCGGCCGCGGGCGGTCCCCTGGCTGGCGACATAGGAGGCGGGGGCAAGGCCGGCGCCAATGAGCCATTGCGCGACGCCGGCGTTGAGGCTGCCGGTGACGGGGTCTTCCGGGATTCCCAGGCCGGGTGCGAAGGCGCGGACCTCGAATTGCGCTTCGGCGCCGTCCGTGGCCGGGTCCCAGGGACCCACGACCCCCAGCTTCAGCGTACCCAGGGCGGGAAAGTCGGGTTTCAGCGCCAGCACGTCGGCGCGCGAGGCAAGCATGACCGCGATCCACGCCGGGCCGTTGTCCACCCAATTCGCGGCGACGATCGCCTGGGGCGCGATTCCGAGGCCGCGCGCCGCCTGTGCGAGGGTGGCCGGATCGATCGGGCCCGAGCGCCGCAGCGGCGGCGCCGCGAAGGCCAGGCGGCCTTGGTCGCGCCGGATTCGCACCAGCCCCACGCCGCATTCCTGGACGATGTCCGCCGCCCGGGGACGCCCGCCGGCCTGCAGCCACGCATGGCAACTGCCCAGCGTGGGATGGCCCGCGAAGGGCAGCTCGCCCGATGGCGTGAAGATGCGCAGCCGGTAGTCGGCGCCGGCCACGGTGGGGCGCAGCAGGAACGTGGTTTCGCTCAGGCCGGTCCAGCGGGCGAACGCGGCCATCCGGTCCTCATCGAGATCGTCCGCGCCGTGGACGACGGCCAGCGGATTGCCCAGCAGCGGAACCGCAGTGAAGACGTCCACTTGCCGGAATTCATAGGGGCGGGGAGAGGCGGCGGGCATCATGGCACCAAAGAAGAGGTCAAACGTAGGTGGACAGGAGGATGTTGGTCTCGGTATTGGCGATGCCGGGGATCAGCCGTATCCGTTCCAGGGCGCGGTCGAACGCTTCCAGGCTCTCGGCACGCAGTTCGGCCATGATGTCCCAGCGGCCGTTGGTGGTGTGCAGCGCCTGGATCGCCGGCTCCCCGCGCAGCGCCTGCAGGACTCGCCGCGCGGTGTTGCCTTCGATTTCTATGCTCATCCACGCGCGTATGCCCTTGGGCTCCGCATCCGGCCGCAGACGCACGGTGTAGCCCACGACGACGCCTTGTTCTTCCAGGCGTGCCATGCGGTTCTGGACTGTGCCGCGCGAGACCTTGAGCTTGTGGGCGAGCGCGGAGACGGGCGTGCGCGCATTGTCGCGCAGCAGGGCGATCAGGCGATGGTCGACGTCGTCCATGGCGATTCCTGCGCGGGGAGATGACAAAACGATAGCAGACTCTGGCGTTCTGGCAATCGATGGGACGGAATGCGCAATTTCTTGCACTCCATCTTGGCATCACGGACGAGCAGAATGGAGATGCGGTCCTGCGGGACCGCGCGCGGAACAAGGAGGCAAAGTGAGCGCCAGAGCCAAGATCCTGATGATTGATCCGACACATTTCGACGTCAGCTATCGCATCAATCCCTGGATGAAACCCGACCTGTGGGCGCGCGATCCCGAGGGATTCCGCGCCGCTGCGCGCACCGCGTCCGACGCGCTGCATCGGGCGCTGTCGCGGGCGGGCTGCGACGTGATCGTGGGTGCCGGCAGACCGGGCCTGCCGGACATGGTGTTCCCCGCCAATGCCGCCATCGTCCTCGACGGCCGGGCGTTGTTGGCCCGGTTCCGTTATCCGCAGCGACAGGGCGAGGAAGCGGCGTTCCTCGCGATGTTCGAGGCGCTGCGCGCACAAGGCCTGCTGGCGGAAGTGGCGCAGTTTCCCGACGGCTGCCACCAGGAAGGCGCGGGCGATGCCATCTGGGACGCCAACCGGCAATGGTTCTGGGCCGCCCATGGCCCGCGTTCTTCCCGCGAGTCGCTGGCCCATATCTCCGGATTCTTCGGGCAGGAAGTGGTGCCGATGGAACTGGTTTCGGACCGCTGCTATCACCTGGACGTGTGCTTCTGCCCATTGAGCGGGGGCGAGATCCTCTATTTCCCGCCGGCCCTGACGCAGGACGCACTGCGCAACCTGCGCGAGCGCGTGCCGGCCGACATGCTGATCGAGGCCACCGAGGAAGACCTGGCGCGTTTCAGCGTGAACGCGGTCAACGTCGGCAGGCAAGTCGTCATGGCCACGCCGCCGGATCGCCTGCGGTCCGTCTTGAACGAGCGCGGCTATCGCGTCGTGCCGATAGAACTCTCGCCCTTCATGATGTCTGGCGGTGGCGCCTATTGCATGACCTTGCGGCTGGACCGGGCGAGCGTGCCGGAAGCGTCGGTGGGCAACGGCAGGCGGGAGGCCGCCATGGCCTGAGGAGGCGACATGAAAACGCGCTTTCTGGATGCGGACGCGGTTGCCGCACTGGTGGTCCGGCGCGGCACGACGCAGGTCATCGAAGAGCTGGCGCGCTACATCCGCGACGATTACCTGCGCTGGCCCGAGTTCGAGAAGAGTGTTCGCGTGGCCCATCATTCCAGCATGGGTGTCATCGAGCTGATGCCGGTATCCGATGGCCGGCGCTATGCGTTCAAGTACGTCAACGGACATCCGGGCAACGCGCTGAGCGGCCTGCCCACGGTCCTGGCGTTTGGCGTGCTGGCCGAGGTGGCGACCGGTTATCCGCTGCTGCTTGCCGACCTCACCCTGGCGACCGCGCTGCGCACCGCGGCCACCTCGGCGCTGGCCGCGCGCGCCATGGCGCGCAAGGGCGCGCGAACCATGGCCCTGATCGGCAACGGCGCGCAGAGCGAATTCCAGGCGCTGGCGTTTCATTCCATGCTGGGCGTCGCCGAAATCCGGGCCTACGACGTCGACCGCCGCGCGACCGACAAGCTGATGGCCAACCTGGCCGGCATCGCCGGATTGCAGCTTATGCCGGCGCCATCGGCCAAAGCCGCGGTCCAGGGCTCCGACATCGTGACCACGCTGACCGCGGACAAGCGCAAGGCTGTGATCATCCGGCCGGAGTGGGTGGAGCCGGGCATGCACCTGAATGCCGTGGGCGGCGATTGTCCCGGCAAGACCGAGCTGCATCCGGCCATATTGAAGCGCGCCCGCATCGTGGTTGAATACGAGGCGCAAACGCGCATCGAAGGCGAAATCCAGCAATTGCCGGCGCATGCGCCTGTGGTGCCGCTCTGGCAGGTGTTGTCGGGCGCGCTGCCGGGACGCCAGCAGCCCGAAGAGGTGACGGTATTCGACTCGGTGGGGTTCGCGCTGGAAGATTTCTCGACGCTGCGCTATCTCATGGATCTGGCGCGCGGCGGCGAGGCCGGCAAGGACTACCGGCTCGTGCCGGAACTTGCGGATCCCAAGGACTTGTACGCGCTGCTCGGGCTTGGCCAGCGTGCCGCGGCTTCCGCGGTCACATCCTGATCCAGCCGCGCCTGACCATCAGGTGCAGGGCCAGGCCCACGACGAAGCCGGCCGCGACGTTCCACATGCAAAGCGCTGCGGTCATCAACGCGACCAGGCGCTGGTTCCTGTCGGCCGGCAGGACGCTGCTGCCTAGCGCCAGCTGAGCACCGGTCAGGAACAGGATTACGCCGAGGATGGCAAGCGGGAACAGCTTGAACAGCAAGGCCACCCCCGGGCTGAAAAACAAGGCCAGCGCAAGCAGAATGCCCCCCAGTATGACCAGCGATCCCCCGGTTCGGGCGCCGAAGGCCACGTGCCCCGCCATGCCGCCCGCGCCATGGCACATCGGAACGCCGCCCACCACCGAGCTGAGCAGGTTCATGATCCCGGTGGACGTCGCCAGGCCGTTCTCCGATACGGGCCGCTGGGGAAAGAGGCGGTTGTTTTCCTCCTTGATGGCGATCACGGCGTTGCCCAGAGTAAGCGGAAGCTGGGGCAGGGCGAGCAGGAAGACGCCCACCATCAGTTCGTTCCAGCCCAGGCTCGACAAGGCAAAGGTCGGCGCAGGCAGGCCGATGGGCACTTCGGCCAGGCCATGGAGCAGCTCGGGCTGGCGCCACAGGCCCACCGCAGCGCCGAAGGCCAGGAGCACGAACATCGCCGGAAAGGTCCGATTGGCCATCAGGGCGAGCGTGGCGAGCCCGGCGATCGCGGCGACGGGCCAATCGGTCTGCATCATTTTCACGCCTTCCAGCATGAATCCGAATCCCAGTCCCAGCATGATCCCCAGGACGACGGCCGGCGGCACGAGGCGCGACAGGCGGGCCGCGGCGCCGCTCAGGCCGAGGAAGAGCCACGCGGCGCCCGTGGCCAGCGCCGCGGCGTAGACCGCGCCAGGGGTGACGACGGCCGTTTGCGCGGCCTGGGTCACGGCCACGGCGCCGATGGCCTTCATGGGCTGGACGGGGATCGGGGTCCTGTAATGCAGGCCGCAGGCCAGCATGCACAGGCCGAACGCGAACAGCACGCCGAACGGGTCGAGCTTGAGCACGCCGATGTAGGCCACCACGAATGGGATCAGCGTGCCGAGGTCGCCGAAGGCCCCGGCCCATTCCATGCGGTCATAGCGATTGCCCGTGGCCGCTTCCTGCACGGAGCGGCTGGCCGGCTCGTGCATCCGTGCCCCCTGATGTGTGGACAAAGAACAGCATTGTCGGCCAGCCCAGGAGGCCTGTAAATGCGGCCCGGCGTTCAGGCCCAGGCTTCGGTGCGCAGCGTCCGGCCCATGGCTTCGAGCATGCGGGCCCATCCCTTGCGCGTGCGGTCGGCGTATTCGGCGTGGCGGGCATCCATCTGGTGCGTGACCTTGACCTTGCAGCCGGCTTCGGCGGCGAGCAGGGCGACGGTGACGACGTCGGCCCGTTCCATGCCCGCAACGTTCCAGGTAAAGGCGAGGCAGTAGGGCCGATCCACGATCAGGTATTGCCCCCAATGCTCCGCGTCGCCGTCGGTCCTCCGCTGGGTGAAGAAGAACGTGCCGCGTTCGCGCGCATCGATCTCCACCCTGACCAATTCGCCCAGGCCGGGACCGAACCAGCCGCGCACGGCGGCGGGAGAGATCCAGGCGTCGAAGACGCGTTCGGCGGGAACCGGGAAATGCTTGATGGTCGAGACGTCGATCGTGCTGGCGCTCATGGGACTTTTTCCTGGGCGGAGAGCGGGCGCTGGGGGAGCACGCGCTTGGCGGGCAATGCGGGGACTCGCAGAGTAGCGAATTTTGTGTACAGCGTCCACAATATCCCGCACGAGATGTCGGAATAAGGTATCAGCCGGCTTTGCGCAGGGTGAAGTTGATGCGCTGCCCGCCCAGTTCAGGATGGTGGGCCTCGCGCAGCGGCAGGACGCCGTGATAGCGCAGCCGGTCCGAGCCGCCCCATACGGCCACGTCGCCATGGAAGAGCGGGTAGCGCCGGGGCCGATCGGCACGCTCGTGCCCGCCGAACAGGAAGACGGCGGGAACGCCCAGCGATACCGAGACAATGGGGGCGCCGAAATCGCGTTCGTTGCGATCCTGGTGCAGGGTCAGGCGCGAACCCGGCAGGTAGCGATTGACCAGGCAGGCATCGGGGGCGAAATCCGGAAAACCCGCGGCGGCCGCCGCGCGCGCCGCGAGACTGGCGAAGGCCTCCGGCATGGCGGGCCAGGGCCGGCCGGTCAACGGGTCGTGGCGGGCATAGCGATAGCCCTGGCGGTCGCTCACCCAGCCCCAAGTTCCGCAGTTGGTCAGGGCCACCGACATGGTGTGCCCGCCCGGCGTGACCATGTGGCGAAACGGCGCGACGGCCTCGAGGCGCGCGAGCGCGTCCAGCAGGCGCGGCACGTCGGGCAAGGCCTCGCCGCGCAGGATGACCGCCTGTTCGCCTATCGGCTCGGCAATGCCGGCGGAGCCGGCGTGATCGAAAAGTTCGAGGTTCATGAACAGGCCTAGGCCGCGTCGTGGAAGATGATGCCCAGCGTGTGGCGCGTGCCGGCATGCAGGCGGCTCACGCCGTGGCGCAACTGGTGCCGCACGGGACCGCGCGCGCCGGGCACGGGACGGGCATGGACCGCGAACACGACCGCGTCGCCTTGATCCAGCGGCACGACCTCGGCCCGCGATTGCATGCGCGGGCGCTGTTCCGTCAGCACGAATTCGCCGCCGGTGAAATCGCGGCCCGTGCGCGACAGGAGGATCGCGACCTGGAGGGGAAATACGTGTTCGCCGTAAAGATCCTGGTGCAGGCAGTTGTAGTCGCCGGCCGTGTACTGGAGCAACAGCGGCGTCGGCCGTGTCTGTCCGGCCCGGTGGCAGCGGGCGACGAAATCGGCATGGGCGGGCGGGAAGCGCTGGGGCAGCCGCAAGAGCGCGTGCCAGCGGTTGGCGAGCGGAACGAGGCGCGGATAGAGGGCCGTGCGCAGGGCCTCGACCAGCGGCGGCAACGGATACGCGAAATATTTGTACTGGCCGCGTCCGTAGCCGTGCCGCGCCATGTCGACGCGGGTGCGGTAGCCCTCGTCGCGCGGATAGAGCGCGGCCATGGCCGTGCATTCCGTGCTGTCCAGCAGTGCGGGCACCCGCGCACAGCCGTAGCGGTCGAGGTCCGCCTCGATGGCGGTCCAGTCGAGGCGCGCGCAGCGTCGTTCGACGTCTGCGGATGTATGGGGGGCGTTCATGGCGTTCCTGGGATGCGGGGCTGGCAATGTAGGCGCGCGAGCCAGGCTGGGCACTCCGGATGTTGCGGCCGAATTCCGGTGGTAATGATACGTCCATGTCCCGAAGGGTCATGCAAACGCAAGGAAGTGTTTCGGTTTCCGCGCCCTGGCGGCGGGCATGTCCGCCTCGCGGACGCGGGGGCCGGATGAGCCGATAGCGAAGGTTGCATCTTTAACGGCAAGACATGCGCGTGGAACGCAACTGCCCCAAGCTGGCGACGTGAAATGACCAAGGACGATGCGGAGCTGCCCATGACGGAGTCCGAATCGATCCCGCTGCGTGAGCGGATGGTGGAATGGCAACTGGCGGGGCGAGGCATCGCGGATGCCGCGGTGCTGGAGGCAATGCGGCGCGTGCCCAGGGAGCGTTTCGTGCCGCCGGAGCTGCGCGAGTTCGCCTATGACGACGCCCCCCTGCCGATCGGCGAAGGGCAGACTATTTCCCAGCCGTACATCGTCGCCCTGATGGCGGAGGCGGCCCGCCTGCGCCCGGGGGATCGCGTGTTGGAAATCGGGACCGGTTCCGGCTATGCGGCCGCGGTACTGGCGCGGCTCGCTGCGCGGGTCGATACCGTGGAACTGCGCCGCGACCTGGCGCAAGCGGCGCGCGAGCGCTTGCGCGACTATCCGCAGATCGAGGTCCACATCAGCGACGGTACGTTGGGGTGGCCGGCGCGAGCACCTTTCGACGCGATACTTGCCGCGGCCGGTGGGCCGGACGTGCCGGCCGCGTGGCGGGAACAGCTTGCGCCGGGCGGGCGCCTCATCATGCCGGTGGGCGCGAGCCGGGACAGGCAGCGGTTGCTCAGGATAATCCGCGAGGCCGATGGAAGCTTCCATCAGGAAGACCTGGGCGGCGTGCGTTTCGTGCCGCTCATCGGGGCCCAGGGTTGGAGCGACTCCGACCATGGCGCGGGCGAGCCGGCCGCGCACGGCGAAAGTGGCGGGACCGGGCCGAGCCCCGGCGATGGGGCGCCATCGCCGGGCAGCAGCCTCGGAGAGCGGATCCGCCATGCGGCCGAGCCTTTCGCCGACCCGGAGGAAGCCGCGGCGCGGGGATTGTTCGACCTGTGGGGCGGCCGGCGGATCGTGCTGCTGGGCGAAGCCAGCCACGGGACGTCCGAGTTCTACCAGGCACGCGCCGCCATTACCCGGCGCCTGATCGAGCGCCATGGGTTCAACATCGTGGCGGTGGAGGCCGACTGGCCGGATGCCGCCGCCGTGGACAGGCATGTGCGGCATCTCCCGCATCGTGCCGACGGCGGCCCGGCGTTCCGGCGCTTTCCCACCTGGATGTGGCGCAACACGGACGTGGCCGCGTTCGTCGAGTGGCTGCGCTCGCACAATTCGGGACGACCGTCCGCCGAGCGCGCGGGCTTCTTCGGGCTCGATCTCTACAGCCTGTCCGATTCGATCGCGGCGGTGCTGGCCTACCTGGAGGACGTGGACCCGGAAGCCGCCAAGGTCGCGCGCGAACGCTACGGCTGCCTGACGCCCTGGCAGAAGAATCCCGCCGTCTACGGCCGCGCAGTGTTGAGCGATGCTTACCGGGGCTGCGAGGCGCAGGTCGTCGCGCAATTGACGGACCTGCTGGCCAAGCGCATGGAGTATGCCCGCGACGAGACGGGCACCTTCCTCGACGCCGCGCAGAATGCGCGCCTGGTGGCGTCGGCCGAGCGCTATTACCGCGCCATGTACTATGGCGCGGCCGAGTCGTGGAACCTGCGCGATACGCATATGTTCGAGACCCTGGTCCACTTGCTGGAAGCCCATGGACCCGATGCCAAGGCGGTGGTCTGGGCGCACAACTCGCACATCGGCGACGCCGCAGCTACCGAGATGGGACGCGTGCGCGGCGAGCTGAACATCGGCCAGCTGTGCAGGGAGCGTTATGGCGCCGAAGTGGCGCTGGTCGGCATGGGCACGCACGCCGGTACCGTGGCGGCCGCCCATGAATGGGGAGGCGCGATGGAAGTCATGCAGGTCCTGCCCGCGCGGGAAGACAGCTATGAGTTCCTGTCGCACGGCAGCGGCGTGTCGCGCTTCCTGCTGGACCTGCGGGCACCCGGCAACGAGGCCTTGTCCCGGGAACTGAGCCAGCCGCGGCTCGAGCGCTACATAGGCGTGGTCTACCGGCCGCAGACGGAATTGATGAGCCACTATGCCGATGCCTCGCTGCCGGACCAGTTCGACGCCTGGCTTTGGCTGGACCGCACACACGCCGTGGAGCCCTTGACGCGCGCCCCCGGCGCGGGTGCGCCCGAAACCTATCCGTTCGGTCTCTGAGAAGCGTCGGTCATGGCTTCAGTCCCAGGCCGCCCCCAGTTCGCGCACGATCCGGGCCGCCGGCACTTCGAGGCAGGCGGTGGCGTTCTGGCCGCACCACAGCGGCGAAAAATCGCCCGACCCCTGGGCTTCGGCCTTGGCGCGCAATGGTGCGATGGCCGAGGTCGCCAGCGGAAATGCCGGCGCGGCGGGGGAGATGGGGCCGAGCTCGCGCATGACGCGGTTGACGATGCCGCGCGCCGGACGTCCGGAGAACAAATTGGTGAGCGCGGTATGCGCCGCCGCCGGACTCTTGAGCGCGGCGCGATGGACGGCGCCGGTCGTGGCTTCCGGGGTCAGCAGGAAGGCGGTGCCGGCTTGCACCCCGGCCGCGCCCAGCGCCCGCGCCGCCGCCACCGTGCGGGCATCGGCAATGCCGCCGGCGGCGATGACCGGCAGGCGCACCGCACGGACGATCTGCGGCAGCAGGGCGAAGGTGCCCGGCTGCGTGTCGATGTCCTCGGAGAGAAACATGCCGCGGTGGCCACCGGCCTCGTTGCCCTGCGCGATGATGACGTCCGCCCCGTGGTCTTCCAGCCAGCGTGCCTCGGCCACGGTGGTGGCCGACGACAGCACCTTGGCGCCCCATGACTTCACGCGAGCCACCAGCTCGGCCGACGGCAGGCCGAAATGAAAGCTGACCACGGGCGGTTTGAAGGCCTCGACCAGATCGGCGATCTCCGCCGTGAATGGGGCGCGGCCCGGGCCGGGCTGGATGCCGGCCGGATCGATGCCGAATTCAGCGTAGTAGGGCGCAAGAGCCTGGCGCCAGGCCGCTTCGCGGGCGGCATCGGGCATGGGAGGCGTATGGCAGAAGAAGTTCACGTTGTAGGGCCGGCCCGTGCCCGCGCGCAGGGCTTCGAGCTCGCTGCGCAGCGCGTCCGGGCCGAGCATGGCGCAAGGCAGGGAGCCGAGGCCGCCGGCGTTGGAGACGGCGATGGCAAGGGCGCTGCCTTGCGAACCCGCCATGGGTGCCTGGATGACGGGCAGTTCTATGCCGAGGAGTGCTTGCAGATTCATGAGGCGGCCTTGACCAGAGGGAAGGGGAAGGAAGCGGACGCGCCAACGGGCGGCAACAGGTCCGCCAAGGTGTAGCGATCCAGGTGCTGCAGGAAACGTTGCAGCGCGGTGTCCAGGATACCGGTCAGGCGGCAATGCCCGGTTAGCGCGCACCCGCCGTCGGGCACATGGCATTCGACCAGGTGGAAGTCCGGCTCGAGCTTGCGCACCACGTCGCCCAGGCCGATCTCGGCCGGCGCGCGGGCGAGCCGCATGCCGCCGCCCTTGCCGCGGACGGTTGCGAGATAGCCGAGCTGTCCCAGCCTATGGGTGACCTTCATCAGATGGGCTTCCGAGATATCGTGCATGCCGGCGACTTCGGCAATGGTGCACAGCCGATCGGGATGCCGGCCGACGTACATGAGCAGCCGCAGGGCGTAGTCGCTATGGGTGGTCAGGCGCATGGCAGATCACGCGCGAGGCGGTCGGGGTGGTGCTGCATCTGGTAGCCCAGCCACAGGCTTTGCGCGATGCGGCGGGCGAGGGTCTCGGCCCGTGTGGCCATGGCGGCGTTGTCCTGTTCGTGGGCGGTCTGGCCAAACAGTTCCAGCCAGCGCGCGAACAGGGTTTCGTCCAGGTCGGGCAAGGCGGCATGGCGCGCCATGGGCGTGCCGGCATAACGGCGCGTGCCGCGCAGCATGGACGACCAGAAGTCGGTGAGCTTGGCCAAGTGGTGATCCCAGTCGTCCACGTGGGCATCGAAGACGGGCCCCAGCCGCTCGTCCTTGCGGACCTTGGCGTAGAACGCCGCCACGAAGCGGGCGATTTCTTCTTCCGTGCAGAGCGAGGGATCGAACATGGCGGCATTGTGAACGCGAACGAGCATTCGACGGTAAAGATATATATTGAATATATCTTATCAAATCCGAAGGACCGGCGCCTTTCGTGCCGACGCGGACGAGAATTGCTACAGTATGTACGGCACCGCATTTGCTTGTGATTTTCCATGTCGCACCTGGCATCGCTTTGGACCCAGTTGATAGCCTGGGTCAGTACCCATTTCGTCGAACCGGCCGTCGCCTTCCTGCACATCGCCGACACCGCGGGCAACCCGCTGGAGATTTCCGAGGCATTGCTGATCGCGCTGCTGCAGCTGTTCATCATCGGGTTCATTTTCCGGCCGCTGGAAAGCCTGGCGCCGGCCGAGCGCTGGCCCGACCGCCGGCACACCCGCATCGATCGCCTCTATACGCTGCTGATGCTGCTGGGCCTGTTTCCTCTGTTCAGCTACCTGGTCCTGACGCCCTTCGCCAACATGCTCGGCGGCCTGGGCGGCGGTCCCGAAGCCGGCCCCACCTCGTCGGGGCTCAAGCACTGGGTGCCGTGGTTCGAGGACCATCCTTATGTGCTGTTCCTGGTCTATTACCTCGTCTACGACTGCGTCTACTACTGGATGCACCGGGCGCAGCATGCCATCCCATGGTGGTGGGCCCTGCACAGCATGCACCACAGCCAGCGGCAGATGAGCTGCTGGACGAACGACCGCGGCAGCTACATCGACGGCGTGCTGCAGTCGTTCATCCTGGCCACGGTGGGACTGGCGATGGGCGTGGAGCCGTCGGAATTCGCGCTGCTCGGGCTCCTGAGCGAACTCGTGCAGAACCTCTCGCACACGAACGTGCGCTTCGGCTTCGGCCGCATCGGCGAAAGGCTGCTGGTCGACCCCAAGTTCCACCGCCTGCACCACATGGTCCGCGATCCCGAGCGGCCCTCGCTGCACAACTGCAATTTCGGCCAGGTGCTGCCCATCTGGGACATCCTTTTTGGCACCGCGCTGTATGGAGAGAAGGTACGCCCGACGGGCGTCAGCGATCCGATGGTCGATGTCGACAACGAATATGGCCTGGTCGGACAGCAGTGGCAGGCGGCCAGGCGCTTCTGGGGCGCGGTGCGCCGGCCCGCCGGCTGGAAGCTGGGGGACGTCTCGTTCGGTCCCGACTACGCGCCCATCCCGAGCGACGAGGCCACGCACCTGCCCGAGCGAGTCCCGGCCAATGCGGCGGGCGGGGCGCCCGCCGCGGGGCTCATGGGCGCGCCAGGTGCCACACGCCGTTGAAGCCATCGCCGGTACGGTCGCCCGGCGCCCGGTCCTTGGTCCAGAAGTACAGCGGCTTGCCCCGGTAGGCCCACTGACGGCTGCCGTCCTGGCGCGTGATGACCATCCAGTCGCCGCTGCGCTTGGCGTCGGCAGGGGCCGTCAGGGGAGGCCAGTTCTGCGCGCAGGCGCTGTTGCAGGCGCTCTGTCCGACCGGGTCGCGGTCGAAGGTGTACAGGCTCATGCCGTTGGGAGCCACCAGCACGCCGTCGCTGACCTTGGCGGGCTCCCTGACCGACAGCGATGAGCAGCCCGCCGCGAGGATCGCGCCGGCGCATGCGGCGTAGACGAAAGCTCGAACCATGATGCCTCCTTCAGAAAATTCATGCGTTGCACGGAGGCGGCCGTCTCGTTCGCATTCCATGCCGCCGCCGGCCGCCGCGTCGAGGCCGGGTAGGACACGGCCGGCGACCAGTATGGTGGCTTTCGGCGCGATCTCGCATATCGCGCAGCCGGAGGCGTTGTAAGAATTTGCAACTCGGCGCGGGCCGATGTTTCCAAGAATGTCGGCCGCCATGGCGCAATCGGGCATGAGCCATAATGGCGCCGGTATCCATCACCGTCATGCTCATGAAAAGCGAGTCCACCTTCGAATGGCTGGGCGCCATGCTCGGCGAAGCCATACGCACCATCGTCGCGGCGCTCAAGACTGTGTTCGGCGGCTTCGGCGAGGCCGTCGGCGAGTTTTCGTCCGGCCTGGCCGAGGCGCTGGGCATGAGCCCGACGCTGTTCAACTTCGCGTTGCTGGTGCTGGGACTGCTGCTGCTCTATGCCGGCATCCGGGCCCTGATGAATCGATCGATCCTGGGAGCGATCTTCTGGTTCATCCTGGCGGTGCTGCTGCTGGGCGGCCTGATCGGCGAGACCGGCGCCACCGCCTGAATGGCGCGTCGTCCGACACCGCGGTTGCGGCGGGACGGCAATTGCGGTGTCATGGAACGCTTTCATTGCCGAGGTACGTGCATGCTTCCCATCCTCATCCTGCAGACCGGCGGCCCGCCTCATGCCGTCGGAACCGTCTATGGCGGCTTCGACCGCATGGTCAGCGAGGTGGCCGGGCTGAATCCCGCGCGCCTGGCCCGCGTGGCGGCCTACAAGGGCGAGAGGCCGGAAGCGCCGTCGCGCTACGCGGCGGCGTTGATCACCGGTTCGCGCGCGAACGTGACCGACCACGCCTCGTGGAGCGAGGACTGCGCCGGATGGGTGCGCGACGCGATGGACGCATCGTTGCCCTTGTTCGGCATCTGCTATGGGCATCAGCTGATGAGCTACGCGCTCGGAGGGCGCATCGACTACCTGGGCGACGGCCGCGAGATCGGCACCGGGGAGGTCGAGCTGACCGAGGCGGCGCGCGAGGATTCGCTGCTGGCCGGCGTGCCGCCTTTGTTCGCGGCCCATTTCATTCACGAACAGACCGTGGCCGAGCCGCCCGCGGGAGCGGTCGTGCTGGCGCGCAACCACCGGGATCGGCACCAGATGCTGCGGTATGGCCCGACGGCCGTATCGGTGCAGTTCCATCCGGAATTCACCGCGCCCGTCATGCGGGCCTATTTCGACGTGATGCGCGAAGGGCTGGGCCAGGAGGGCTTGGACGTTCCGGCCTTGCGCGCCGGCGTCTCGGAGACGCCGGTTTCCCATGCCATCATGCGGCGGTTCTTCGAGGAGGCGGCAGCGGTCTCGCGCACCGAGCCCGCCGGCGCAAGATCCTGACGAACCGCGATCCGCCATCGCAATCAAGGAGACTGCAAGCCCTATGCATGCCTTTCGCGTGCGCCGGCCCGGAAGCCGGCTGCTACCCGCCCTGGGCGCCGGCATGGCCATGCTGGCGGCCAGCGCGGCCCATGCCCAGCTCGATACCGACGCCTGCCTTGCCAGGCTGAGGCCGGGCGCGCCGGCCAACGGCATCCAGGTGGCCGATTTCGATACTTACACCCAGGGCGCCGCGCTGCTGGCATCCACGGTGGCGGCCGCCCAGGCCCAGCCCGAAGGAAAGGAGACCTGGTGGGACTACATCGCCAAGACGGTGGACGACGAGCGCGTGGCCGACGGCCGCCGGTTGATGGCGGCCGAAGCGGGGCCGCTGACGCAGATCGCCGACCGCTACGAGGTGGACGGCGAAGTGCTGGTCGCCATTTTCGGCATCGAGACCAACTATGGCGTGCAATTGGGCAAGACCCGCGTGCTCGATGCCTGGCTGACCCGGGCCTGTACCGAAGGCAAGCCCCTGTGGATCAAGAACGTTTACGCCTCGATACGCCTGCTGCGCGATGGGCTGGTGGTGCCCGAGACATTCGTCGGCTCGTGGAGCGGGGCGTTCGGCATGACGCAGTTCATCCCCACCTCGTTCTACGAGCTGGCGGCCGACGGCGATGGAGACGGCCGGATAGACCTGTACGGATCGCTGCCCGATGCGCTGGCATCCACCGCCAGCCACTTGCGCAAGCGGCGGGCGCGCTGGACCCGGGGGCTGCTGCCCGTGATCGAGGTCAAGCTTCCGCCAGCCGTGGCGGCCGCGGTGCCGGCCGGGGAAGAGTTCGCCGGCGGGGAGCGCCGCAGCCTGGCCGAGTGGGCGAAGCTCGGCGTGGTGCGCGCGGACGGGGGCAGGCCGGACCGCTCCCGCTCGGGCGAACCTGCGCCTGACTCGCAGGCTTATCTGTTCGCCCCGACCGGGGCCGGCGGGCCGGTATTCCTGGCCACCCGCAATTTCGAGGCCATCCTGAGCTACAACGGTTCGCGCAAGTATGCGCTCGCGGTCAGCCTGTTGATCGACCGGCTGCGCGGCGAACCGGCGCTTGCCACGGCCTGGCCCACCGACGACCCGGGGCTCTCGCGTGCCGAGATACGCGAGCTCCAGGCGCTGCTCCTGGCCCGCGGCCATGACGTCGGAACGCCGGACGGGATTCCGGGCGGCCGCACGCGAGCGGCGGTCGCGGCCGAGCAGGAGCGGGCCGGCATGGCGGTGGACGGCAGGGTGGGGCGGCGCATCCTCGATGCCCTGAGGCAGAACCCGATACCGGGTCCGGAGCAAGGCCCGCTGCCGGCGCCCCAACCCGGGAGCGGCGCGTGACGACCGGCATCCTGGCGGTAGACATCGGCGGCAGCGGCCTGAAGGCTGCCGTCATCGATGACACGGGCACCCGCATCAGCAAGCGTGTGCGGGTGCCGACGCCGCAGCCTTGCCCGCCCGGAGTCCTGGTCGACAAGGTGGCGCGCATGGCGGCCAAGCTGGAAGGCTACGACCGCATCTCCATCGGCTTTCCCGGCGTGATCCGCCAGCAGCGCGTACTGACGGCGGTCAATCTCGGCTCGAAGGAATGGATAGGATTTCCGCTGGCGCAGGTCCTGGGCGAACGCCTGGGGTGCCCGGCGCGGATGATCAACGACGCCGACATGCAAGGCTACGGCCTGGTGCGCGGAAGCGGCCTGGAGTTCGTCATGACCCTGGGCACAGGCGTCGGCACGGCGCTGTTCCGCGATGGCGAGCTGATGCCGCACCTGGAACTGGCCCATCATCCCATCGACGGCGAAAGAACCTACGAGGAATACCTGGGCGGCGCGGCGCTGCTGTCCGTGGGCAAGAAGCGCTGGAACCGGCGCCTGCTCAAGGCGCTGGCCCTGATCGACATCCTGCTCAAGCCCGATCACGTGTTCCTGGGCGGCGGCAATGCGCGCGAGATTGCGATCGAACTGCCGGCCCATGCCAGTGTGGGCTCGAATGCCGCCGGGATCAGCGGCGGCGCTGCGCTCTGGCGCGACTGGGACGCCGTGCGCTCCTGAAGAAGGCCCCCACCGGCGTGGCGGATCAGGCGGCGCTCAAGGCAGTTCCGCCGGATAGCTGTCCAGCGCCAGGGAGATCTGGCGCCGTATGTCCCAATCGGCCAGCGTGGCCTGCACGGCGCCGTAGTAGACGCCGTTCTTGACCACGAACATGGAGGGCAGGTGGAACACCTCGTAGCGTTCCACGAGGCCCCGGTTGCGGCCCGCGTCTATCCAGCAGATGCGGCCCACCGGCAGGCTCATGTCGGGGAGCTGGGCGCGCGCCAGCTTGCAGTTGGCGCAGGTGGCGCTGGTGAAGACCAGCAGCGAGGTGCCGGGCGCATCCAGCAGGAAGCGGTCGGCAGTGCCGTCGTCGAGTTCGATTTGTTCCATGCACGAGGCGGCGGCCGGACGGCGCCGCGCAAAGGTTATGGGCGACAATATATCGGATTTCCTTCCCCGACCTCCGCCGAGCCATGCACGACACCCGCCGCAACGGCCAGCCCACGCGATGCGCCTGGGCCGGCAATGACGATCTCTACATCGCCTACCACGACCACGAATGGGGCCGGCCGCTGACCGGCGATGCGGCGCTGTTCGAGCGCATCAGCCTGGAAGGTTTCCAGGCCGGCCTGAGCTGGCTGACCATCCTGCGCAAGCGGCCCGCATTCCGCCAGGCGTTCGCGGGGTTCGACATTGACAAAGTGGCCGCCTTCGGCGCGCGCGACGTGGAACGGCTGCTTGGCGATGCCGGCATCGTGCGCCACCGCGGCAAGATCGAGGCGGTCGTCAACAATGCGCAGCGCGCGGTGGAATTGCGCGCCGAGGCCGGTTCGCTGTCCGCATTCCTGTGGCGCTACGAGCCCGCGGCCGTGCACCACGGTCCGCCTCGCGCCGAGTCGCCCGAGTCGCGGGCCCTGTCCAAGGAACTGAAGCGGCGCGGCTGGCGATTCGTCGGCCCGACCACCATGTATTCGCTGATGCAGGCGGTGGGCATGGTCAACGATCACGGGCCGGATTGCATGTGCCATGCCGAAGTCGAGCGCCTGCGCAAGGCCTTCGCGCGGCCGGGAGCTCGATAGCCTATTCCCAGCCGCCGCCCAGGGCCAGGAACAGCGCGACCTGGTCCGTGGCCAGCTGGCCCTGGGCCGAGGCCAGCGCGCTTTCCGAGCCGGCGAGCGTGCGGTCGGCGTCCAGCGCGGTGAGAAAATCGGTGCGGCCCAGCCGGTACAGCGTACGGGCCTGTTCGGCGGCGTCGCGATTCCGGTCGCGTGCCGCGCGCAGCGCGTCGGCGCGATCCAGGTCGCGCGCGTAGACCGTCAATGCGCTGGACGTCTCCTGCAAGGCATTGAGCACCGTGGCGTCGAATCGGGCGAGCGCCGCCGCGCTGCCGGCTCGCGCTTGCGCGATATGGCTGCGCGCCACGCCGGTGTCGGGCAGGTTCCACGAGATCAGCGGACCCAGGCTCCAACGGAAGGTGTTGGCCGCGCCGAACTGCGACAGGGCGCCGGTGCTGCCGGCCGACAGGCCCAGGGTGATGCTGGGATACAGCTCGGCGGTGGCTACGCCTATGCGCGCGGTGGCCGCGGCCAGCGTGCGTTCAGCCTGGCGGATGTCGGGGCGGCGGCGCAGCAGCGCGCTGCCGTCCCCGACGGGAATCGGTTCGTGCAGCGTGGGCGGGACGTGGCAGTTCGCGATGGAAGCGGGCAGCGAACCCGGGACCTTGCCGGTCAGCACCGCCAGCCGGTAGAGCGCCGTCGAACGTTGTGCCTCCAGCGGCGGCACGGCGGCACGCAATTGTTCGAGCTGCCCTTGGGCGCGGCTGACGTCCAGCGAGGTGCCGCGGCCCATCCCGGCCCGTTTCCGGGTCAGTTCGGCGAACTGTTCCTGCAGCGCGATGGAGCGCCGCGCCACGTCCAGTTGCCGTCCCGCCGAGCAGATGTCGGCGTAGGCGCGCACCGTCCCCGCCGCGACCGTCACGCGCGCCAGGTCATATGCGGCCTGGGCTGCCTGCGCGTCTGCGCCGGCGGCCTCGATGGCGCGGGATATCTTGCCGAACATGTCGACCTGGTAGGACACCGAGGCACCGGCGTCATAGGTGCCGGTATCGGGCAGCGCGTACGGAACGCCCTTGGCTGCGCCGGACGAGCGGCCATAGGCCGGCGAGGCGCTGACCGTGGCGCCGGGACGGCGCGCCGCATTGGCTTCGTCGACCGCCGCGGCGGCGCGCTGCAGGTTGGCGGCAGCCACCCGCAGGTCGGTGTTGGCGGCGAAGGCGTCGGCGATGAGGGTATCGAGCACCGGATCGTCGTAGAGGCGCCACCAATGGGGCGGCAGGGGCGTGGCTTGGGCCGCTCGCGGCTCCAGGCCGGCAAGCGGGCCATGTGCGGCGTCGAGCCTGGCGGCGGCTTGCGAGGGAATCTCGTAGTCCGGCCCGACAGTGGAGCAGGCGGCCATCGCGCCGAGCAATGCGGCTGCGAGGCAGCGTAGAGCGATGGTTTTCATGATGTTCATCCCGCCGAATGAGTCGTGGCGGCATGTTCGTGCACTTCCACGGTGGCCGTCTGGCCGGCCACGAGCCGGGTGGAGGCCGGAACCCGGTCGATCGCCACCCGCACCGGTATGCGCTGGGCGAGGCGCACCCAGTTGAACGTGGGGTTGACGTTGGGCAGAAGGTTGGCGGCAGTGCTGCGATCGCGGTCGGCGATGCCCTCGGCGAAGCTCTCCACGTGGCCTTCCAGCGGTTCGCTCGCGCCCATCAGCGAGACCGTGACCGGATCGCCGACGTGGATGCGCGGCAGCTTGTTTTCTTCGAAATAACCTTCGACGTAGAAGGAATCGCGATCGACCAGCGCCATGACGGGATGGCCCGCCATCACGTAGCCGCCTCCCCGCAGGTCGAGGTTGGTGACGTAGCCGTTGACCGGCGAGACGACGGTGCTGCGTGCGAGATTGAGCTTGGCCAGGTCGAGGGCCGCCGTTGCCTGGGCGAGCGCGGCGCGCAATTGTTCGGTACGCGCAAGCGCCTGCTCGCGCGTTTCCTGGGCCACCAGTTCGCCGAGTTCGCCGTTGCGGCGGACTTCGCGCGTGGCCTGGGCGAGCGCCGCGCGCTGAGATTGCACGGTGGCCTGGGCTTGCCGCAATGCCAGCTCGTATCGCGCCTTGTCGACCTGGAACAGCACCTGGCCGGCGCGCACGGGCTGGTTGTCACGCACCAGGACCTGGGTGACCTGGCCGGTCACGTCGGGCGCCACCTGCACCACGTAGGCCTTGACGCGCCCGTCGCGCGTCCAGGGCCGGACTTCGTAGCGCTGCCACAGGGTCCATCCGGCGGTGACGGCAATGGCCAGGACCAGCATCGTCAATGCGAACCGGCCCAGGGCCGGCAGGGGAATCTTCGGAATCACGTCAGAACTCTCGAGTAAACAGGAACGACAGACAGGCCAGCACGATGACGAACAGGCACAGATCGAACAGCGGCGGATGCCATACGTGGCGGTAAAGGCCGGCGCGGGCGAGCGCGCGGCCGAGCAGCCGCGCCACGACGATGGCCGCGAAAGTCAGCACGAGCAGGGTGGGCATGTAGAGCCCGTAGACATTGATTTCACCGAACATGGACGGGCTCCGTGCGGGAGGAGGCCGGCTGGTAGTCGCCGGCGTCGGGGTAGAGGTCGCGGCGCAGGCCGCCCAGCGCGGCCACCGCGTCGCGCTGCTCGGACGAGGCATGCAGCGCGCAGGCGGCGCGCAGCATGCCGTCGAGGCGTTCGAGCAGCTCGGGCGAGGGGCGCTGCGTGGGCCGGCGGCGGCTCTCGAAGAAGGCGGACAGCGTCCTGAGCAGCGGGCGTACGTCCAGGCCGGCTCGATCCAGGACGGGCTGGGTACGCAGGAGCTGGGTCATGTTCAGGCCTACCCGCAGGTCGGCCAGCGCGTCGGCGCCCTGCAGGTCGGCATTGCCGCGCGCGACAGCCAGGCGCGGAGAGAGCAGCGCAAGGCGATCGAGCATGCGCGCCGAGATCTCCGTCACCGTAATGTTGCCTACCGAGTCGGCGCGGCCGAGCTCGGCCAGCTCCTTCCAGCTGGCGCGCAGCAGCCGCAAGGCGCTGCGGTCGGCGCTGATGGTACGGAACAGGCGCGTGCACACTGCCGCCGCGACGATGCCGGCGACTTGCGCCAGCATGCTGTTGACGAAGGACACGAGATCCGCGGTCTGCGTATCGTGCAGGGCCAGCGCGCCGGTGATGCCGAACAGGAAGGCCATGGCGGGGCCCATGGTCGCCGGCCGGGCGATGAGCACGCCCAGCACGAGAAAGAGGGGCGCGGTAGTCAGCACCAGCATCTCGAAGCTGTGCACCGCCGGCAGCACGGCGAGCAGATAGAACGCCGCGCACGGAATGGACAGCAGCGTGAACTTCAGGAATACGCGTATGGCGGGGACGGGGTTGTCCTGCGTGGCGAAGAGGCAGCAGAAGATGGCGGCCATCAGCGCCGCGCCGGAACCGGCCTGCCACGCGGACGCGATCCAGAACAGGCAGCACGCGAGGATGGCCACGGCGGCGGCGAAGGCCGACAGCAGGGCGAGGCCGCGATCGGTGTGCAGGACCCGCGGCGAAAGCCCGGGTTGTTCACGAATCGAGGGAGAGGCGGCGTCGTGCAGGCCGCTTTCGATGTGGGTGCGCAGGGCGCGCGAATCGGCGTAGGCATTGACCAGCGCCTTCAGGCGTGAACCCAGGTTCAGCTCCAGGATCTCGCGCCAGGTCATGCCCGGAGTGACAGCGGGACTGCTGGCGTCGATGGCGCGCAGGAGGGCCGCCATGCGCACCGGGTCGGGTCGCCCGGCGTCGCGCACCCAGTCGGCGACCTCCCGCATGGCCGCGGTCCAGCGCTGCGCCAGGCCGGCGGACATGCCGCGCAGTACCGCCAGCCGGTCTTCGATGGAGGACAGGAGCGGCAGCATCAGGGAAATGCGGTCCTGCACGGCATGAATGGCGTTCGAGGTCCACCGCAGGTGCGAGGTATCGAATGGCAGGTGGGTAGCCATCAGGCGCAGGTCGGTGATGTCGGCTGCGAGCTTGCGCCGGTCCTGCTGGCCGGCGTCCGTGCCGCCGTCCAGCGCATCGACGATCCATCGCTGCGCATCGCCGTAGGCCCGCTGCACGCGTGCCAGGAGCACGGGACCGATGCCTTGCGGAAAGACGAGACTGTGCACCAGCGTCGCGCAGCCTATGCCCAGCAGGATTTCTTCCACCCGGGCGAGCGAGGTGTCGAATATCTGCTCGGGCTGCGTAACCGTGGGAAAGCCGATCAGGGCGGCGGTATAGCCCGCCAGCATGAACACATAGGAGCGGGGCGTGCGGTCGAGCAGGGAGATGTACAGGCACAGCCCCACCCACAGCGCGAAGACCAGCGACAGCAGTTCGGGGGCATTGACCAGCAGCGGGATGGTGCCCAGGGCCATGGCCGATCCCAGCGTCGTGCCGGCGACGCGGTAGATGGCCTTGGAGCGCACCGCTCCCGCCAGCGGACTGGTGACCACATAGGCCGTCATCATGGCCCAGAAAGGCCGCGGCAGGCCGATGCGCATCGCCACGTAGAGGGCGAGGACGGCGGCGGCATAGCTCTTGAGCGAGAACAGCGTTTCGGAAAGACTGGGGGACTTCATGGGGACGACGGGGGGCCGGGCTCCTGATTGCGTTGTTCGATCGCGGTCTGCAGGCCTTCGAGAGTACGCAGGCAAGCCTCGATGTCGTCCAGTTTCTGGCCGGCGAACAATTCGCGCCGGAACGGGATCAGGGCGGCTTCGATCCGGTCGGCGCATTGCCGGCCGGCGGCCGTGAGGTAAAGGGATTTGGCGCGGCGGTCGGTGGCGTCTTCGCGGCGTTCCACCAGGCCGAGTTCGATGACGCGGTCGATGACGCGAACGACCGAAGAGGGCTCGATGCCCAGGGCTTCGGCCACCGCGCCGGGACGAGCGCCGTCGCCCAGGCGGCCGATCATGACCACGGGCCAGGCGGTGGCTTGCGACAGGCCGAAATCGGCGGCCATCTTGTCGGCCGCCGATTTGTACGCCCGGGAGGTACGGCCCAGCGCCATGGTGAGTTGCGTCAGCAACGCATCTAATTTTTCCATGCAAAATATTAGCATGCAAAATATTTGTTTGTGAAGCTAATGACGTGCCGATGCAACAGGGATCGCGGCATGCGATCCCTGGAAAGGAGGGAAGGGGGAGGGGAACGGAGGCCGGCGGTCACCGGCCTCCCGGGTCAGAAGACGCTTTCCGCCAGATTGTGCTGCTCGATGACCGAGCGCACGGTATGGCCCGACGGTTGACAGGCAAATTCACATTCCGCGGCGGAATGCATCTGGCAGCCGCTGAGCAGGGGACATTGGCTGAACAGCTCCGCCACCCAGTCCACGAAGACCCGCACCTTGGGCGAGAGGTGGCGGTTGTGCAGGTAGACCACGGAAATGGGCATGGGGGAAGGTTTCCACGTGTGCAGCACCTCCCGCAGCTGACCCGATTCCAGGTAGGGCAGCACCATGTAGCGCGCAGGCTGGATGAGGCCGAATCCCTGCAATCCGCAGGCGACGTAGGCATCGGAGTCGTTGACAGAGACGATGCCGTTGACCTTGACCTCGGTGGCGACGCCGTCGACGACGAAGTCCCAGTCAATGGTGCGGCCGGTGCGGGTGGAGAAATAGTGCACCGCGTGGTGGTGCTTGAGGTCCTCGAGCGTGCGCGGCTCGCCGTAGGTGTCCAGATAGGCGGGGGCGGCGCAGGTGAGGCTCTCGAAGGTGCCGATGCGCCGGGCCACCATCGAGGAATCCTGCAGGTCGCCGACCCGGATGGCGCAGTCCACCGCTTCCTGCACCAGGTCCACGGGGCGGTCGCCCATGCCGATGACCAGTTCGATATCCGGATACCGCTCGTGGAATTCGCACAGCGCCGGAATGAGGATCGAGCGCCCGATCGAGGCGGGCGTGTCGATGCGCAGCCGGCCCCGCGGACCGCGCGAGACGTCGCGGAACGAGGACTCGGTTTCCTCCAGGTCGGCGAGGATGCGCACGCAGCGTTCGTAATACGAGGCGCCGTCGGGCGTGAGGCTGATCTTGCGGGTAGTCCGGTTCAGCAGCCGCACCTGCAGCATGCGCTCCAGGTTCCGGATGGTGGTGCTGACCGTGGCGCGCGGCAGGCCGAGGTTGTCGGCCGCAAGGGTGAAACTGTTGGCTTCCACGACGCGGGTGAAAACCTGCATGGCTTGGAATCGATCCATGGGTGCTCCTGGCTCGGCCCGGGAATTGTTCGTCTATGACGAATAGTGTTTGCAAAAAGGCGGGATTTATCGGAATCACGATAACACTCAAAATCGGCCATCGCCTTATTCACCCATACGAACCCGAGGTTTTTCCATGTCTCTTTTTCGCAAACGTACGGTGGCGGTGGCCGCGGCCATCGCCGTGCTCGGCGCCGCCGGCGCCGTAGCGGTGCTGCGCGTGCCGGCCCTCGCCGGCGAGGAAGCGCCCGCGCCCGTGGCCGCGCCCCAGGCCGCGGTGGTGGACGTGGCCGAAGTCGTCCACCGCACCATCATCGATTGGCGCGCCTACTCAGGACGGCTGGAGGCCGTGGACCGCGTCGAGATCCGCCCGCTGGTGTCCGGCACGCTGACCGCCGTCCACTTCAAGGACGGTGCCCTGGTCAAGAAGGGCGACGTGCTGTTTACCATCGATCCGCGCCCCTATGCAGCGGAGGTGGCCCGCATGCAAGCCCAACTGGCCGCTGCGCAGGCGCGCGAGGCCTACACCGCGTCGGAGCTGGCGCGCGGCCAGCGGTTGCTCGCCGACAACGCCATCGCCAAGCGCGATTTCGAGGAAAAGCAGAACGCCGCGCGCGAAGCGGCGGCCAATCTGCAGGCGGCGCAGGCAGCGCTCGAGGCCGCCCGGCTGAACCTGGAATACACCCGCATTACCGCGCCGGTCAGCGGACGCATTTCGCGCGCCCAGGTCACGGTGGGCAACGTCGTTGCCGCCGGAGCCGCCTCGGCGCCGTTGACCACGCTGGTGTCGACCGCCCGCCTGTACGCGGCGTTCGACGTGGACGAGCCGACCTATCTGAAGATCGCCCAGGCCAGCCGCGCCGACGGCGGGACCATCCCGGTCTACCTGGGGCTGGCCAACGAAGAGGGCTATCCGCGGAAGGGATCGGTCAGTTTCATCGACAACAAGCTGGACGTGGCTTCCGGAACCATCCGCGTGCGGGCGGTATTCGACAACCCGGACGGCCAGCTGATCCCGGGGTTGTACGCGCGCGTGCAACTGGGCAGCGGCCAGCCGCGCGACGCGCTGCTGATCGACGAACGGGCGGTGGGCACCGACCAGGACAAGCGCTTCGTGCTGGTGCTCGACGCTTCCAACCGCACCAGCTACCGGCAGGTGCAGCTGGGGGCGACGAACGAAGGGCTGCGCGTGGTCGAATCCGGCCTGAAGGCGGGCGAGCGCATCGTCGTCAACGGCTTGCAGCGCGTGCGCCCGGGCGAGGCGGTGGAACCCCGTCCGGTCCCGATGGCGGGCAACGCCGGCCGGCTGGCGGGCGAGCGACCGCCGACCGGGGGCGAGCCGCTGCGCGAGCCGGCCGGTCGCCAGGCCAAACAAGTCTAAGGCGGACCGGAAGCAGTCATGAATATTTCCAAGTTCTTCATCGACCGGCCCATTTTCGCGGGCGTGCTGTCGGTCCTGATCCTGCTCGGCGGCGCGCTGGCCATGTTCCAGTTGCCCATTTCCGAGTATCCCGAAGTCGTTCCGCCCTCGGTCGTGGTGCGGGCGCAATACCCCGGCGCCAATCCCAAGGTGATCGCCGAGACCGTGGCCTCGCCGCTGGAGGAATCCATCAACGGCGTCGAGAACATGCTGTACATGCAGTCGCAGGCCAACAGCGACGGCAACCTGGCGGTCACGGTGACCTTCCGGCTCGGCATGGACCCGGACAAGGCGCAGCAGCTGGTGCAGAACCGGGTGTCGCAGGCCTTGCCGCGCTTGCCCGAGGACGTGCAGCGGCTGGGCGTGACCACGATCAAGAGTTCGCCGACGCTGACGATGGTGACCCACCTGATCTCGCCCGACGATCGCTACGACATCACCTATCTGCGCAATTACGCGTTGATCAACGTCAAGGATCGTCTGGCGCGCATTCCCGGCGTGGGCGAGGTGCAGCTGTGGGGAGCCGGCAATTATTCGATGCGCGTCTGGCTGGATCCGCAGAAAGTCGCGCAGCGGGGATTGACGGCGTCGGACGTGGTGGCGGCCATCCGCGAGCAGAACGTGCAGGTGGCGGCGGGCGTGATCGGCGCCTCGCCCAGCGCTTCCGACGTGTCCCTGCAATTGTCGGTGAACACGCAAGGCCGGCTGCAGACCGAATCTGACTTCGGCAACATCGTGCTCAAGACGTCGCCCGACGGCGGCGTGACGCGCCTGTCCGACGTGGCGCGCATCGAGCTGGCGGCGGCCGAGTACGGATTGCGCTCGCTGCTGGACAACAAGCCCGCCGTGGCGCTGGCCATCATGCAATCGCCCGGCGCCAACGCCTTGGCGGTATCGGACCAGGTGCGCGCCGCGATGAAGGACATGGCGCAGGACTTTCCGTCGTCGGTGGACTACCGCATCGTCTACGACCCCACGCAGTTCGTGCGCGCCAGCATCAAGGCAGTGGTCATCACGCTGCTGGAAGCGGTGGCCCTGGTGGTGCTGGTGGTCATCGTGTTCCTGCAGACCTGGCGCGCTTCCATCATTCCGCTGCTGGCGGTGCCGGTGTCCATCGTGGGAACGTTCTCGCTGATGCTGGCCTTCGGCTATTCGATCAACGCGCTGTCGCTGTTCGGCATGGTGCTGGCCATAGGGATCGTGGTCGACGACGCCATCGTGGTGGTGGAGAACGTCGAGCGCAACATCGCGGCCGGGCTCACGCCGCGCGAGGCCACATATCGCGCCATGCGCGAAGTCAGCGGGCCCATCATCGCCATCGCGTTGACGCTGGTCGCGGTGTTCGTGCCGCTGGCGTTCATGACCGGATTGAGCGGCCAGTTCTACAAGCAGTTCGCCATGACGATCGCCATCTCCACGGTGATCTCGGCGTTCAACTCGCTGACCCTGTCGCCCGCGCTGGCGGCCTTGCTGCTGAAGTCGCACGACGCCCAGCCCGATGGCCTGACGCGCGTGATGAACCGCCTGTTCGGCGGATTCTTCCGCCGCTTCAACCATATGTTCGGCCGGGCCTCGGAGCGGTATGGGCAAGGCGTGTCCGGCGTCATTTCGCGCAAGGCCATGGTCATGGGCGTGTACGCCGTGCTGCTCGCCTTGACGGTGGGCATCTCGACCATCGTGCCGGGCGGTTTCGTGCCCGCGCAGGACAAGCAGTACCTGGTCGCTTTCGCGCAACTGCCTAACGGGGCCTCGCTCGACCGCACCGAGGACGTGATCCGGCGCATGTCGGACATCGCGCTCAAGCAGCCCGGGGTGGAGAGCGCCATCGCCTTCCCAGGCCTGTCGATCAACGGTTTCACCAACAGCTCCAGCGCCGGGATCGTCTTCGTATCGCTCAAGGATTTCCACGAACGCAAGAGCAAGGACGTGTCGGCCGACGCCATTGCGAACGCGCTGAACCAGAAGTTCTCGGCCATCAAGGAATCGTTCATCGGCGTGTTCCCGCCGCCGCCCGTCATGGGGCTCGGGACGCTGGGCGGGTTCAAGCTGCAGATCGAGGACCGCGCCGCGCGGGGCTATGCCGAGCTGGACGCGGCCGCGCAGGCTTTCGTGGCCGCGGCGCAGAAGGCGCCCGAGCTCGGGCCGACGTTCAGCAGCTACCAGATCAACGTGCCGCAGCTCGACGTGCAGCTCGACCGGGTCAAGGCCAAGCAACTGGGCGTGGCGGTGACGGACGTGTTCGACACCATGCAGATCTATCTCGGGTCGCTGTATGTGAACGACTTCAATCGCTTCGGTCGGGTATACCAGGTGCGGGCGCAGGCCGACGCGCCGTTCCGCGCGCATCCGGACGACATCCTGGCGCTCAAGACCCGCAACGCCGCGGGCGAGATGGTGCCGCTGTCTTCGCTGGTGGACGTGCGTCCGACCTACGGGCCGGAAATGGTGGTTCGCTACAACGGCTATACCGCGGCGGACATCAACGGCGGGCCGGCTCCCGGCTACTCGTCGGACCAGGCCCAGGCCGCGGCCGAGCGCATCGCGGCGCAAGTGCTGCCGCGCGGCATGAAGCTGGAATGGACGGACCTGACCTACCAGCAGATCCTGGCCGGCAATGCCGGAGTGTGGGTGTTCCCCATCAGCGTGCTGCTGGTGTTTCTGGTGCTGGCCGCGCTGTACGAGAGCCTGACCCTGCCGCTGGCGGTCATCCTGATCGTGCCCATGAGCATCCTGGCCGCGCTCACCGGCGTCTGGCTGACCCGCGGGGACAACAACATCTTCACCCAGATCGGCCTCATGGTGCTGGTGGGTCTGGCGTCGAAGAACGCCATCCTGATCGTGGAGTTCGCGCGCGAACTCGAACTGCAGGGGCGATCGGTGGTCGAGGCGGCCATCGAGGCCAGCAGGCTGCGGCTGCGTCCGATCCTGATGACCTCCATCGCCTTCATCATGGGCGTGGTGCCGCTGGTCACCTCCACCGGCGCGGGCGCCGAAATGCGGCATGCCATGGGCGTCGCGGTTTTCTTCGGCATGCTCGGCGTGACGTTGTTCGGACTTTTCCTGACCCCGGTTTTCTACGTGCTGCTGCGCCTGGCCAGCGGGTCGCGCAAGCTGCACGCCGCCGCGCAGCACGAGGCGCCCATCGTGGCCCAGGCAGCGCAGGGGGAGCATTGATGAAACGAGAAATCAAGATGCAAAAGCAATCACGCGGACGTGCCGCCATCGCGACGCTGCTGGCGGCGATGGCGCTCGCCGGATGCGCGGTGGCGCCGGCCTACCAGCCGCCCAAGGCGGAGGTGCCGGCCGCCTTCAAGGAGGCAGCCGGCGGAAACTGGAAGGCGGCCCAGCCGGCCGAGGAAGCTCATCGCGGGCAGTGGTGGACGATCTTCCGGGACCCCGTGCTCGACGAGATGCAGGAACGGGCGGGACGCGCGAACCAGAATCTCAAGGCCGCCGCGGCGCGCCTCGTCCAGGCGCGGGCGCGCCTGCGGGAGGCTCGGGCCGATCTCTACCCCAGCGTGGATGGCGGCGTCGGCCCCACCCGCCAGCGGCCTTCCCCGGCCTCGCGCGGGCTGCCGGCCGATGCCTCGACGTCGCCCTCCACGCTGTGGCGCGCACAGGCAACCGTATCGTATGAGGTGGATCTCTTCGGCCGGGTCGCCGCCAGCGTGGATGCCGCCTCGGCGCAGGCCGAGCAGAGCGAGGCCCTGTTCCGCTCGGTCCAGCTCGCCTTGCAGGCGGATGTCGCGCAGGCGTACTTCCTGGTGCGCGAACTGGACGCGGGGCAGCAGCTCTACGAGGGCACGGTGGCGCTGCGCGAGCGCACCCTGTCGCTGATCCAGCGCCGCTACGACGAGGGCGACATCAGCGAGCTGGACCTGGCGCGCGCGCGCACGGAACTCGCCTCCGCGCGTTCCGAAGCGCTGGACATCGCCCGCCAGCGGGCGGCGGCCGAGCATGCGCTGGCCATCCTGCTGGGCGAGGCGCCGGCCAATTTCAGCCTCCCGCCTCGCCCGCTCGGCCGCCTGGCGGTATCGGTGCCGCCCGGACTGCCTTCCGGGCTGCTGGAGCGGCGGCCGGACATCGCCGCTGCCGAACGGGCGATGGCGGCGGCCAACGCCAGGGTAGGGCTGGCGCAGACCGCGTTCTTTCCCCGCCTGGAGCTGACGGGGGCGCTGGGCTACGAATCGGCGCAATTGGGCGACTTGTTCAACTGGTCCAGCCGGACGTTCATCTTCGGTCCGCTGGTCGGGACGATGCTCACGCTGCCCATCTTCGACGGCGGCCGGCGGGAAGCCGGATTGCAGGCCGCCCGCGCCGCCTATGAAGAGGAAGCCGCCAACTATCGCCAGACCGTGCTGAACGCGTTCAAGGAAGTGGAGGACAATCTCGCGAACCTGCGCATCCTCGGCGACCAGTACCAGGCGCAGGACCAGGCGGTGGAGTCGGCCGCCCGCGCCGCGCGGTTGTCGCAGATACAGTACCGGGAGGGATCCGTCAGCTACCTGGACGTGATCGACGCGGATCGCAGCGTCCTGCAGCAGCGGCGGGTGGCCACCCGACTGGATGGCGAGCTGGCGCGTTCCACCGTGAACCTGATCCGCGCGCTGGGCGGGGGATGGGATGGCTTCGTGGCCGAGCAGCCGCCCGCGGCCGCGCTGTTGCGCACCGGCCAGCCTTCGTAACAAGCCGTGGCGAGGGGGACGTGCATGCGGGCGATGCGGCGTTTGCTGTACAGAACGCTTACATAGTCGCCCCTCGCGGCTGCCGTGCGGCGACGCGGCGCGCCTACACTGGATCGGCGCACCGGCCTCGCGCGGCGGGGCTTCTTTGTGCGGAAGGAGTCAGGCATGAATACCAAGAGCAAGCATCGCGCCTCCAGGCTCGCCATGGCCGCCTTGGGCGCCATCCTGTTGTCATCGGCGCAGGCCGCCTCCGATGGGCAAGCGGCCTACCGCGAGGAAGTGGCCCGCTGCAATAGCGGCAAATCTGGGCAGGACCGCGCGACGTGCCTGCGCGAAGCGGGCGCGGCCCTGCAGGAGGCCCGGCGCGGCAATCTGCGGGGCGGCGACGCCTCGGGCTACGAGCGCAACCGGACCCAGCGCTGCAACGCCTTGCCGGAGGCCGACCGTCCCGCCTGCATCGCGCGGGCGGAAGGGCGGGGCACCGTGACCGGCAGCGTCGAAGGCGGCGGCGTGCTCCGGGAATACCGGGAAATCGTGACTCCCGCTCCGTCGTCGCCCGCCATGCCATCCGGCTCGCCCGGTCCGGCGACACCCGGTTCCGGCGGGGCGCCCGGCATGCGCTGACCGCCCGATGCAGGCCCCCCGGCACGCCGCCGGGGCGCGCTTGGCCGGACCGCGCGGCGGTGCTACGGTGGAGCCGCGTTATAAAATGTAAAATACGTCGGCTTTGCATCAATTTCCGGGGGCCAGGTGCGCATAGCCATACTGGAAGACGATCCGGCGCATGCCAGGATCATAGAAAAGACGCTGCTCCAGGCGGGGCACGACTGCCACGTTTTCGACGATGGCAGAGTGATGTTGCGCGACCTCCACCGGCAGAGCTACGACATGTTCGTGCTCGACTGGCACGTGCCGCATGTCGAAGGCCCGGAAATCCTGGGATGGATTCGCCGCAATCTGCCCGCGCACCTGCCGGTGCTGTTCGTCACCAGCCGCGACGAGGAGCAGGACGTGGTCGACGGCCTGCAGGCCGGCGCCGACGACTACATGGCCAAGCCCATCCGGCCCTTCGAACTGCAGGCCCGGATCGCCGCCCTGCTGCGGCGCGCCTACCCCGAGGCAGCGCGCCCCGCCCAGCCCGGATTCGGCGGCTATGCCTTCGACCTCCATCGCCGTGAAATCAAGCTCGACGGCAAAGTCGTCGAACTCAAGCCCAAGGAATACGAACTGGCCCTGTTCCTGTTCCGCAACCCGGGCCGGCTCCTGACGCACCAACATCTGCTCGAAGAACTCTGGGGCACCAGCGCCATCGACACGCGGACCGTCACCACCCACATGTCGCAGCTGCGCCGCAAGCTCGATCTGCGACCGCATAACGGCGTACGCCTCGTACCGGTATACGGTCTGGGCTACCGCTTCGAGGTATTGAGCGAGCCCCCGGCTCCCGACGCACCCACTAACGATCCGACATGAAACCGTTCCATCCCCTGGAGGCCGGCATCCGGTTCTCCACGTGGACGATCGCGGCCGCCTGCGCCTTGGGCGCGGCGCCTGCGATCGCCCAGCAAGCCGAACCGGTGCGCCATCTCGTGCGCCCCGGCGACACCCTCTACGACCTGGCGCAGGCCTACCTGGAAGACCCGGGGCAGTGGCTGGCGCTGGCCCGTGCCAACGGCAATCCCAATCCGTTTCGCCTGCGGCCGGGCTCGGTCATCCTCGTGCCCGACGAATTACTGCGAAAGAAACCCGGCGGGGCCCGGGTGGTACACGTTTCGGGCGGCGTGCGCTACACGACCCGCGGCGGCGCCGCCGGCGCGCTGGAACCCGGCATGCGGCTGATAGACGGCGATCGCCTGGTCACCGACGGCGGCGGCTTCGCCACCCTGGAGATGGCCGACGGGTCCATCGTACGCGTGACCGGAGATTCCGAGCTGCGACTCGAGAGGCTCAGGTACAGCGTGACCAAGAAACGCAGCGATACGTCGCTGGCCCTCGACAAGGGGCGGGTGGAATCGCGCGTTGCGCCCCAGCGGCCTACCGGCAGCCGGTTCCGGGTCGATACGCCCCTGATGGCCGCCGGCGTGCGCGGCACCGAGTTCGGCGTCACGTTGCAAGAAGGCGGGGCGGCCACCAGCGACGTCCTGCACGGCGAAGTCGAGCTGAAGGTGCGCAGCTCCGGCGCTACCGCCCTGGCGGCGGCCGGAACCGGCGGCGCGGTGGCGGCAGGCGCACGGGTTCCCGCGCTGTCGCCGCTGCTGCCCGCGCCCGATCTGACCGGCGTGCGCACGCTGCAGCAGCGTCCGGTCGTCGACCTGGCCTTCGCGCCGCTGGACGGCGCCGTGGCCTATCGCGCCTTCATCTGGCCAGCCGATGCCGCCGAACGGGTCGCCGGCAACGTCGTGGTGCCGCAGCCGCGGGTGCGCTTCGCCGGGCTGGAAGACGGCGACTACGTGGTCCGGATCAGCGCGGTCGACGGCCAGGGGATAGAAGGGCGGCAGGCGACATGGCCGATCAAGCTCAAGGCTCGGCCGGAGCCGCCGGTGACGCTCGCGCCGGCGGACGGCGGGACCGTGGAACAGGCGGAGGCGGTGCTCAGATGGACCCAGGCGGAAGGGGTCATAGGCTATCGCCTGCAACTGGCCCGCGATGAGGCGTTCACCGACCTGATCCTCGACGAATCCATGCAGACCGATGCCGCGCGAGCGGTGGGCGGGTTGTCGTCGGGTACGTATTACTGGCGCGTGGGCAGCATCGCGCGCGGCAAGGACGGCAATCCGGACGCCGGCCCCTTCGGCGATGCGCGCCGCTTCATGGTGCGGCTGCCCGTGGGGACCAGCGTGACGATGGACCAGGATGGCGACAATGCGACCTTGCGCTGGGATGGCGAGCCGGGCCAGCGGTATCTGGTCCAGATCGCGCGCGATGCCGGGTTTGCCGAGCCCGTCCTGCAAAGCCGGACCGGGCAGCGGCAATGGACGCTCGAAGGACTGCCGGCGGGCGACTATTTCCTGCGCATACAGGCCACGGACAGCGACGGCTTCGTGCGCGACTTCACCCGCCCGCAACGCTTCCGCATCAGCCGCTTCGTGCGCAGCGGAGCCGGCGCCCTGCGCACGGGCGACGGCCAGGAAGTCCGGCTCCAGTAGCGCATGGACAGCCTCCGGCCTCGTCCGCTGGTCCGGGGCATCGCGGTTGCCGCGGGCTTGTGCCTGGCGGCGCTGCTCGCCTGGCAGAACGGGCTGGGGCGCCTGGATGCCGCGTTGTATGACGCGTTCAGCAGGCTCGCCGTGCCGGAGCCGAGCCCGGACATCGTCCTGGTGGCGATCGACGAGCGCAGCCTGGCGCAAGTGGGGCGCTGGCCGTGGAGCCGGGACCAGCAGATCGATCTGATTGAGCGCATCGCCGCGCAGTCGCCGGCCGCGGTCGGGCTCGACCTGCTGCTGTCCGAACCGTCCACGGACCCCACGGTCGACCAGCGGCTTGCGGAGGCGCTACGCCGCAGCGGCAATGTCGTGCTGCCGGTATTCACCGCCCAGATCGGGACCAACCAGGTGCAGGCCATGCTGCCGGTGGCGCCGCTGGCGGCAGCCGCCCGGCAGCTCGGGCATGTCTCGATAGAGCCCGATGCCGACGGCGTGGTGCGCAGCGTCTACCTGCGCGAGGGGACCGAGGACAGGCAATGGGAACACTTCGCGCTGGCGCTGTTGCGCACTGCCGGCGCCCGCGTGCCGGATCCGCTGCCGGGCAACCGGGCTCCGCGCGCCGCGGGCGCTACGGGCGGCCGCTGGTGGCGCGACAACTGGGTGCACATCGCCTATGCCGGGCCCGCCGGCACCTACCGCACGATCTCCGCCGCCGACGTGCTGGCGGGCCGGCTGCCCGACGAGGCCCTCAGCGGGCACATCGTACTGGTCGGCTCGACGGCCACCGGCCTGGGCGACATCTATCCGACGCCGCTGTCGGGACGCCACCGGTTCACGCCCGGCGTCGAGATTTCCGCCAACGTCATCGACAATCTCGCCTCCGGCACCGGGCGCGTGATCGTGTCGCCATGGGTCGGTGTCGCGCTGACCTTGCTCCTGGTGGCGGCCGTTCTGCCTGCGCTGTGGCTGCTTGCGCCGGCCTGGGCACTGGCCGCATCGGCGGCCGGCGTCGTGGCCGCGATCGCGGCGAGCCTGGCGCTGTTGCTGGGGCGGGAGGTGTGGTTCCCCCCGGGCGCCGCAGTGCTGTCGATCGCCGCGTGCTACCTGGCGTGGAACTGGCGCCGCCTGGAACATGCCGCCGCCTACCTCGTCGACGAACTGGGGCGCCTGCGCCGCCATGGCGCGGTGCCGGCAGACGGTGCGCCGGCGCGTTCGGGCGACCTGATCGACCGCCGCATCCGGGACCTGGCCCAGGCCACCGGGCGCCTGCTCGACGTGCAGGCTTTCATGTCTTCGGTCATCGAGAGCCTGCCCGACGCGGCCCTGGCGATAGGCGAAGACGGCCGCGTGCTGTTGTCCAATCGCGCTGCCTTGCGGCACTTCGGCGAGGCGGCCGCCAAGGGCGCGGAAATGTCGCGCCTGCTCGCCGGGTTTGCCTTGGTCGCGGGCGGCGCGTTGGACTGGCCGGCGCAGACCGAGCCCGGCCGGTCCATGGAGTGCCGCGACGCCGCGGGCCGGGCCTTCCTGTTCGAATATGCGCAGTGCGCCGGGCTGGGCGAGGCCGACACGGCCTGGATCGTGACGCTGGTGGACATCACGCCGCTGCGCGAGGCCGAACGCAAGCGCGACCAGGCCTTGCGCTTCCTGTCCCATGACATCCGCTCGCCGCAAGGCGCCATCCTTGCATTGCTGGACCTGCATCGGGCCGATCCGGAGGAACTGCCGCAGGAGGAATTGCTCGCGCGCATTCGCCGCTACGTGCTTCGAACCCAGTCCTTGGCAGAATCCTTCGTCGAACTGGCGAAACTGGCCACGGCGCCTGTGAAAGAAGAGAGGCTGGACGGCGCGGACGTGCTGCTCGATGCGGCCGACGAATGCTGGACCCTCGCGCAGGCAAAGGACATCGAGTTGGCCACCGAGGTGCCGCCGGAAGGGGCGCCGATATCCGGCGATCGTTCCTTGCTGGCCCGCGCGCTGATCAACCTGGTCGGCAACGCGATCAAGTTCAGTCCCGCGGGCAGCCGCGTGGATTGCCGCCTGGTTCCCAGGGACGGCGAGTGGTGCCTGGCAGTCAGGGACCGCGGGCCCGGCATTGCGCCGGCCGACCAGGCCCGCCTGTTCCAGGAATTCTCGCGCGTCGGCGCCGGCGCGGATGGCGCACCCGGCTTCGGCCTGGGACTGGCTTTCGCCAAGGCGGTGGCCGAGCGGCACGGCGGCCGCATCGAATGCGAAAGCGAAGTGGGGCAGGGCAGCGAGTTCCGCATTCTCCTGCCCGCGGCCAGGGCGTGAGGCGGCTTCGCGCAACGCAAACAATCGTGAACGCGCCCGCGGACGTTGCCGCGAACAAGCGTAGACTTGCGCGGCACTCTAGGCATCAGTGGTACGCATGGCGGAACGGATTCTGGCGATACTCATCCTGTGCGTGGCCATTGCCGCGCCGTTCTCGCTCGTCTGGATCATGGCCCGGGACCTCTGCATGGACCTGAGCGTGGTGTATCCGCCGCATGCGGCCGGCAAGCGCTGCGCGCCGGAACTCGGCGAGTGGTATGATCCGGCCGGATACTCCAGATTACTGTCGTAAGCGTTAACGTCATTCAACGCGTTGGAAGTCGCGCAAGGCCCGGCCGGGCCGATGCGCGTCGCTTATCGACGCTCAATGATGAACAACGCCTCTCCTGTCATTTCTTCCCCTTCCTCCCATCAATCGGCCCTACGCCTGCTGCCGCTGGTCGCGATCGTCTTCACCGGCTTTCTGGCGGTCGGCCTGCCGCTGCCCGCGTTGCCGCTGCATGTCAACGGGGTGCTCGGATTCAGTCCACTGGTAGTAGGCTGGATCATCGGCTTGCAGCCGCTCACGACCATACTGACCCGCAAGTTCGCCGGCTCCTATGTCGACCGGCATGGCCCGCGCCGGGCGGTGCTGGCGGGCCTGCCGATGGCGGCCGGTGCCGGCCTGCTCTATGTCGTGTCGGCAATGGTTCCGCATCCCGGGCTGTCGCTGGCGGTGCTGGTGGTCGGCCGTATCCTCATGGGGCCGGCCGAGAGCCTGTTCCTGACCGGCACCATGACCTGGGGCATCGGCCGGGTCGGCCCCCAGCGTACCGGCCTGGTGATGTCCTGGCAGGGCATCGCCATGTTCGCGGCGCTGGGCCTGGGCGCGCCCCTGGGCGTCGCGATCATGCAGCGCATGGATTTCTTCGCCGTTGGCTTGGCCACCATCGCCTTCCCGCTGGCCGGGCTCGCCATCGCATCGCGCGTGCCGCCCGTCCCGGTGCTGGGCGGGGCGAGAAAGCAAGTCCCCTTCCTGCAGGTCATCGGCCTGATCTGGAGGCAGGGCGCGGCGCTGTCGCTGGCATCCGCGCCCTTCGCGGTGCTGACCGCCTTCGTGGTGCTGTATTTCGCCAGCCGCGGCTGGGAAGGCGCCGGCCTGGCGCTGACAGGGTTTGCGGCCGGCTACATCCTGGTGCGCCTGTTTTTCGGCAAGCTGCCCGATCAACTGGGCGGACGCAAGGTCGCGGCCGTCTCGTTGGTGATCGAGGCGCTGGGGCAATTCCTGCTCTGGATGGCGCCCAGTCCCGCCTTCGCGCTTGCCGGCGCGACGCTGACCGGTATCGGCTTTTCGCTGGTGTTTCCTTCCATGGGCGTGGAAGCCATGCGCCGCGTGCCGCCGGAGAGCCGTGGCGTGGCGGTGGGCGGTTTCCTGGCCTTCGTGGACGTCACCGCGGGAGTGACGGGGCCGCTGGCGGGGCTGCTGATCGGCGCTTTTGGCTATCGCGCCGCCTTCCTGGCCGGCCTGGCCGCCTGCGTCATCTCGGCTGCCTTCATCGCGTTCGGCATGGGCAAGGAAGTGCGGCGGGGCGGGTGAACCCGCTCCGCTTGCTGGATCGCGCCCTGTGCCGCGGCCGGCGCGGACAGAGCGCGGTTCGGTTACTGCAGGACCCGCGTGACCTCGTAGACCGCCGTCGTGCCGCTGACCTCGTGGCCGACGATCAGCAGGGGCTGGCCCGTCGGCGACTTGGCGGCCGGCACGAACTTCAGCCCCTCGGGGCCCAGGTCGCCCATCTTGGCGAGGTTGTCGGCCGACGGGTCTTCCTCCCAATTGGCGCGCGTATTGAAGTAGTCCATGAACACCGGGGCCTTCGGATCCGTGATGTCATACACCATGACGCCGCCCATGCGCTCCAGTCCGATGAAGGCGAAGGTTTTCTCCCCCATGACGCCGATTTCCACGCCTTCGGGCTCAGGCCCCTTGGCATCGCTGCGGCTGTCGAAGCCTTTTCCTTCGTCGTGGCCGGAGTTGAAGTAGGTGGCGCAGGGAATGTCGCGGTTCGGGCCGACCTTGCAGTCGGCGCTGGCAAGCAGTCGTTCGAACTGCGCACCTGAATCCCACACCAGCTTGCCGTCCTGGTCCCAGATCGAGAACGAGCGGCCGCCGTAGGCGTACAAGTGGTCGTACATGATGCGGTCGCCCGCGGGGTCCTCGGCGCCCTGGGCGTTGAATTTCACCGGCTTGCCGGTCGCGTCCTGGCGATAGCCCAGGGTCCAGGAGATCTGCAGGCGGCCGAGAACGTCGTCATCGCGGCATGCGCCGGGATTGCCGGCGGTGGCGCCGCAATAAGCGAAGGTCTCGGGGTTCAGCAGCGCGCCAGCGGCCAGGGCGTCCAGTTGAGGCGGCAGGTCGTCGCCGCGGCGGCGGGCGAAGCCGCTGGCGTGGACCAGATGCTTGACGCGGAATTCCTCGACGAAGCCTTTGGTCGCGTCGCCTGCCCAGTAGGCATCGGTGTCTTCTCCCCAGGCCCTGGCGTCGCCTTCGTTGGCGGTGACGAGGTAGGTCTTGCCTCCGGCGGCGTAGGCGGCGATGGCGTCGGGCAAGTACATCCCGCGCACGCCAGGATAGGTGCGGATGTTCAATTTCGCCGGCTCATCGCTGGCATCCAGCGCATTGGCCTCCAGCCCATGATCCTTGTAGCCCAGCGGCAGGATGTCCGTGACGGTGGCCTTGGCCACGTCGATACGCGCCAGCGCATTGTTTTCCTGCAGCGTCGCCCAGGCCATCTTGCCGTCGGCCGACACGGCGATGTATTCGGGTTCGAAATCCTGGGCCGCGCTCGCCTTGGGACCGTAGATGCGCACGCCCTTGGCGCGCAGCTCCGCCTCCTTGCCGTTCCAGGCGGTGAAGCCGGCGACCTTGGCCGAGGGCGACGCGGGGTTCGAGACGTCGATGATGCTGATCGAGCCTACCGGGTCGGTCTGGTAGTCGTCGCTGGGTTCGCCTTCGTTGGCCACCAGCAGGGTCTTGCCGTCGGGCGTGAACGTCAGCATGTCGGGCAGGGCGCCCACGCCGACCTTGCCCAGCAGGGCGAGGGTGTCGGCCTTGTAGAGCGCGGCAAACCCGGGATCGGTCTTGTCGGCCGCCTGGATGGCGACGGCGACGAGGCCATCGTGCACCGCGACGCTGTTGATCTGGCCGCCGGTGACGATGGTCGATGCGTCGATGGTGCCGATGCGCTTGGGGTTGGAGGGATCGTTCATGTCCAGCACGTCCACGACGCCGTTGAGCGCGTTGACGATGAATCCGCGCTTGCTGGCCGCGTCGAAGGCAGGGATCTCGGCGGCGCTGACATTGAACTCGCCCGCCGAATAGCGGCCCAGCATCTTCAGGCTGATGCTCTTGGGCGTGGGCTCGGCGACCGGGGGCTCGGTCACGGGCGGCGTGGTGGACACGGCATCGTCGCCGCTGTCGCTCAGGCAGGCGGCCAGGGGCAGGACGACGGCGAGCGCGCACAGGCTGTGTGCGAGGAGCTTCATGCGCGGGAGCTTGGTGGCGGGAGTCATCGTTCGGTCGGGTGGGTTGGACAAGCCCGCGATGATGACGAGGTAACATGACAGTCATATGTAAGAAACCGAAGGCTTCTTGCGCCGCCTGACCGCCTTCTGGGGTTTGCGCGGGCGGCGGGGTAGAATGCGCCGGTTCCTCCTTCGATACCTATGTCCGAATCTCCCGATGCCATCCTGATGCGCCGAGCGCTGGCGCTGGCCGAACAGGCCTGGCGAGACGGCGAAGTGCCGGTGGGCGCGGTGGTGTGCGATGCGTCGGGCCAGGTCATAGGCGAGGGCGCCAACCGCCCGATAGGCAGCCACGATCCCACGGCCCATGCCGAGATCCAGGCCCTGCGCGAGGCCTGCCGCCAGGCTGGCAACTATCGCCTGCCTGGCGCCACGCTCTATGTCACGCTCGAACCCTGCGCCATGTGCATGGGCGCCATGCTGCATGCGCGCCTGGCGCGCGTCGTGTACGGCGCGTCCGATCCCAAGACCGGCGCCTGCGGCGGCGTGCTCGATCTGCCGGCGATCGCCGTGCTGAACCACCAGACGCGGGTCGAGGGCGGCGTACTGGCGGACGAATGCGGCGAGCTGCTCAGGGCGTTCTTTCGCCACAAGCGCGAGGCCGCCCGCGGCGGCTCCGCCTCCTCCCTTCCTTCCGAGCAAGCATGAATCGACGCCGTTCCACCCGCGCCGTGCCGCCGGCCCACGCCGCCGGCCCCGTCCACGACCATGTACACGATCAGCGCCACGCGCACCACGGGCACGAACACGGCCTGCCTGCGCTGGGACGCAGGCCCGGCATCTACCTGGTGTCGCCCTCGGGTGCGGTACCCGAGCCCGAGAGGATCGACCATGCGCGCGCCAACCTCAAAGCGCTGGGTTTTCAAGCGGTGCTGGATCGCGGCGCGATGCTGCGACGGCAGCGCTTTGCCGGCACCGACGAACAGCGCCTGGCGGCGCTGGCCCGTGCCGCCGCCCAGAAACACCCCATCGTCATGGCCACGCGCGGCGGCTATGGGCTGTCCCGGCTGCTGCCGCGCATCGACTGGACAGCCATGGCCGACAGCGGCAAGCGCTTCGTCGGCCACAGCGATTTCACCTTTTTCCAGCTGGCCTTGCTGGCCAAGACCGGGGCGGTCAGCTATGCCGGCCCCATGGCGGCCTTCGACTTCGGCGGCAAGCGCGTGGATGACCTGACCGCGGCCCTGTTCGCCGAGACCTTGCGGGGCGAGCTGGAGATCCTGAGCTTCGAGTCGGAGCAGGCCGACGCCGTGGACTGCCGCGGCGTCCTGTGGGGCGGAAACCTGGCCGTGCTGGTGTCGCTGCTGGGCACGCCGTACTTCCCGCGCACCCGAGGCATCCTGTTCCTGGAAGACGTGAACGAGCATCCCTACCGGGTCGAGCGCATGCTGGTGCAACTGGCCCAGGCAGGCGTGCTGGGCAGGCAGAAGGCCATCGTGCTGGGCAGCTTTACCGACTACAAGCTCACGCCGCACGATGACGGCTACGACCTGTCGTCCGTGATCGAATGGCTGCGGCGCGAGACCGGCGTGCCCGTCGTGCCCGGGCTGCCGTTCGGGCACGTCAAGACCAAGGCCACCCTGCCGGTGGGGGCCCGCGTCGGACTGGCCACCGAGGGCGGCATGGCCTATCTGGTCCTGGCCGAGCACGACCACTCGCACTGAGGCCGACGCCGGCCATCCGGCAAGACGCCGTCGCCAGTGCTAAGGACGGTCGCCCGGGCCGCGGCCAGGCGGCTGCGGCTTTTCCGCGTCGTAGTCGCGTTCGTCGTCGATGTCGTCCGTGGTGAAGCGGGGCGCCTGCGGGCCGATGCCTGGCGGCTCGTCGCGCGTGGGGACGGCCTTGCCGGCCCGGCGGTGGCGGTACAGTGCCGCGCGCGCCAGCATGAGCGTGGTGGCGGGCACCGTCAGGGTCAGGAAGACGGCAATGAGGATTTCGTGCAGGGCCGGTCCTTCCTCGGCCATGGTGAAGTAGAGCATCGAGGCCAGCAGGATGAACACCATGCCCATGGTGGCGCCCAGGGTCGGGCCGTGCATGCGCTGATAGAAGCTGTGGAAACGCCACAGGCCCAGGCAGCCCACCAGGGTCAGCAGCCCGCCGGTCACCAGCAGCAGCGAGACCAGGACGTCGGCCCAGATCGGAAGCACCAGTTCTCCCGTCATTCGATGACCTCCCCGCGCAGCAGGAACTTGGCCAGCGCAACAGAGCTGACGAAGCCGAGCAGCGCGATGGTGACGGCCGCCTCGAAGTACTCGGTGCTGCCGAAACGTATGCCCAGCACCAGCAGCATGAGCATGGCGCAGATGTACATGGTGTCCAGCGCCAGCACGCGGTCCTGCGCCGCGGGGCCTTTCAGCAGGCGCAGCGTGGCCAGCAGCATTCCGGCGGCGATGCACAGCAGCGCGAACAGGCTGGCCCATCCGAGCAGGCTCGTCATTCGAAAATCTCCATCAAGGGTTGCTCGTAGCGGGTCTTGATCGTATCGATCCAGTATTGCTCGTCGTTCAGGTCCAGTACGTGGATGATCAGCGAGCTGCTGTCGTCGGTCAGCTCCACGCAGACCGTGCCGGGAATCGCCGTCAGGATAATGGCCAGCGTCGTCAGTCCGTGCGGATCGCGCAGGGCGAGCGGCAGCCGGATGAAGCCGGAGTTGTCGCGCCGCTGCCTGGATCCCAGGATGATGCGGGCCACGTCGATATTGGACTTGATGCTGTCCAGCACGACGATGCCGAAGAGCCGCAGCGCCGTGCCGGGCCGGCGCAAACGCGCGCGCACGGGCCGCAGCGACCCGGTCCACAGCGGCACCGCGATGGCCAGCACGGCGCCCAGGAGCAGGTGGCCGGGCGACAGCGTCTGGTTGAGGAGCAGCCACATCGCCAGCAGGAACAGCGAGGTCAGCGGCCAGGGCAGGATGCGTTTGATCATGGCGTGACGTCTCCACGATGGTCGACCTGGCGGGCCGACATGATGCCGCGCACGTACTCCGCGGGGTGATGCAGCGCGCGCGCCGCATCGTTGAAATAGCGCATCGCCGGCTGGGCCTGGACCATGAGGACGATACCGAGCACGAGCATGGCGGCGATCGGGAAGACCTCGATGACGCGCAGCCGCGGCGGCATGCGGCCCGACGGCACCCAGAACGCGCGTATGCCGATGCGGGTGAGCGATACGACGGTAGTCAGGCCGGACACGATGAGCAGCGCGAGCAGCACCCAGGCCAGCACGGGCTCGGGATTGCCGATCTCCGGCGTCAGGCCTTCGGGGTTGAGAATGGTGGTCAGCAAGGCGAACTTGGCCACGAAGCCCGACAGCGGCGGCAGCCCCGACAACACCAGCGCGCAGGCGATGAAGGCCAGGCCCAGAAAGGCCATGGCCGCCGGAATGGCCACGCCGACGTCGGTGGTGTTCATGTCCTCTTCCGGGTCGACGCTGCGGTCCAGGCCAAACGCCTCGAGCGTGACCGCGAGCAGGTCTGCGCCGAAGGTCCGGCTGCGCTCCATCAGTTCCTGCAGCAGGAAGAAGGCGCCCAGCGCCAGGGTCGAGCTGACCAGGTAGAACAACGCGGCGGCCGTGACGCTGTCGCGCCCGAAGCCGATGGCCGACAACAGGGTGCCGGACGAGATGATGACGGCGAACCCCGCCAGGCGCCCCGTGTTCTGGGATGCCAGCATGCCGAGCGTGCCGAAGGTGAGCGTCGCCAGGCCGATGTAGAGCACCCAGGGCTGCACCAGCCCGCTCGATGCGCCGGCATCGGCGCCGAACAGCAGCAGCGAGAGCCGCAGGATGATGTACACCCCGACCTTGGTCATGATGGAGAACAGCGCCGCCGCGGGCGGACTGGCCGCCGCGTAGGAGGGCGGCAGCCAGAAGTTGAGCGGCCAGGCGCCCGCCTTGATCAGGAAGGCCACGCCCAGGATGGCGGCGCCGGCTTCCATCAGCATGCGGTCGGACCCGGCCACCTGGCCGATGCGCACCGCCACGTCGGCCATGTTGAGCGAACCGGTGATGCCGTAGATCAGCGCCACGCCGATCAGGAACAGCGACGATCCGGCCAGGTTCACGGCGATGTAGTGCAGCCCGGTCTTGACGCGCTGCGGTCCCGAGCCGTGCAGCAGCAGCCCGTAGGAGGCCGCCAGCAGGATCTCGAAGAACACGAACAGGTTGAACAGGTCTGCCGTCAGGAAGGCGCCGTTCAGGCCCATGAGCTGGAGCTGGAACAGCGGGTGGAAGTGCACCCCGGCGCGGTGCCAGCGCGCCAGCGAATACAGCAGCGAGCACAGCGCCATGGTGGCGGTGAGCACCAGCATCAAGGCCGAGAGCCGGTCCAGCGCCAGCGCGATGCCGAAAGGCGCGGGCCAGTTCGCAGGCAGGTAGACCGCCACCTGGACCTGGCCGCCATCGGCCTGGCGCAGCAAGGCGATGGCGACCGCCAGCAGGGCCAGCGTGGCCAGCACGTTGACGCCGGCCTTCAGCGTCGCGCGGCCTTCCCCCAGCAGCAGCATGAGGCCGCCCACCACCATGGGCAGGACGATGGGAACGATCATGAGATGGTCGTGCCACGACAGCATCATTCACCCTCCCGGCCGTCGACGTGGTCGGTGCCGCTCAGGCCGCGCGAGGCGAGCAGGACGACGAGGAAGAGCGCGGTCATGGCGAAGCCGATGACGATGGCGGTCAGGACCAGCGCCTGGGGCAGCGGGTCGGCGTACTCGGCGATCTCGCTGGCCCGGCTCGCCCGCAGGATGGGGATCTGGTCGACGGACAGCCGTCCCATGGAGAAGATGAAGAGGTTCACGGCGTAGGACAGCAGCGAGATGCCCATGATGACCTGGAAGGTCCGGGGCCGCAGCAGCAGCCAGATGCCCGATCCGCCCAGGACGCCGATGGCGATGGCGATGATCAATTCCATCCGGCGCCTCCCCTGGGAAGCTCGCCTTCGGCTTGCTGGATGACGCGGTGGCTGCGTATGGACTGGTGGGCCAGTGCGGTGAGTATCAGCATGGTGGCTCCGACGACCAGGCAGAACACGCCCAGGTCGAAAAGAAAGGCGCTGGGCAGGTGGATCTCGCCGATCAGCGGCGCATGCAGGTGCGCGCCGTGCGAGGTCAGGAAGGGGTAGCCGAACAGCCAGGCGCCCATGCCGGTCAGCACCGCGAACAAGAGGCCCAGGCCTATCCAGCGCTGGGGATGGAGCCGCATCTTGGATTCGACCCAGGCCGTGCCGCCCACCATGTATTGCAGGATGAAGGCTACCGACAGCGTCAGCCCGGCCACGAAGCCGCCGCCGGGCAGGTTGTGCCCGCGCAGGAACAGGAAGGCGGCGAACAGCGCGATGATGGGCAGGGAGAGGCGGATGATGACCGACGGCATCAGCATGTAGCCGACCGCCGGATCGTCGCCCGCGCGCGCCGCGGCGTCGGTCTTGCCCTGGTCGATCTGCTGGTGGGGCAGCGGGATGCTTTCCGGGGCCGGGCGGAAGCGCCGCAGCAGCGCGTACACCGTCAGCGCGACGATGCCCAGCACGGTAATCTCGCCCAGGGTGTCGAAGCCGCGGAAATCGACCAGCAGCACGTTGACGACGTTGGTGCCGCCCCCCTCGGTCAGCGCGCGTTCCAGAAAGTAGTTCGAGATGGTGTCCGGATAGGGGCGCGTCAGCACCGCATAGGCCAGCAGCGCCATGCCGGCGCCGCCCGCCACGGCGATCGTCAGGTCGCGCACCCGGTGCATCCATGCCCTGGCCGGCACGCGTATGCCCAGTTCGGCGGGCTCCTTGCGGCGCGGCAGCCAGCGCAGGCCAAGCAGCAGCAGGATGGTGGTGACCACTTCGACCAGCAACTGGGTCAGCGCCAGGTCGGGGGCCGAGAACCAGACGAAGGTGATGCAGGTGACCAGTCCCGCCCCGCCCATCATGATGAGCGAAGCCAGCCGGTGGTACTTGGCCTGGTAGGCCGTACCCACCGCGCAGGCGATGCCGATGAGCCACAGGATGGCGAACGCCGGGTCGATGGCCGAGGACTGCGCCGCGGGCAGCAGGACCGGCCGCCCGTAGAGGGTGAGGGCGGAGACCAGGATGGCGAAGGCCACGATGCCGAGCAGCTGCGGCTGCAGGCCGCGCGCGCCCAGGCTGTTGGTGAGCCGGTCCGCCAGCCAGGTGACGAAGCTCATGAAGCGCTCGAACGCCCGCTTGCCGTTGAGCTTGTAGAACAGCGGCAAGCGCTCGACCGTGCTCAGCCGCAGCGTCTTCTGCAGAATCATGTAGAGGGCGGTTCCGCCGAGCAGCGCCACCAGGCTCATCACCAGGGGCAGGTTGAAGCCGTGCCATATCGCCAGGCTGTAGCTGGGCACGTCGTCGCCCAGTATGGCCCGCACCGCGGAGGCCAGGAAGGGCGCGATGGTGTAGCCGGGAACCACGCCCACGGCCAGGCACAGGAAGGCCAGGACCTCGGCCGGGAAACGCATCCAGCGCGGCGCCTCGTGCGGCGTGCGCGGCAGGTCGTGCGGCGGCGGGCCGAAGAACACGTCGTGCAGGAAACGCCAGGAATAGGCCACGCTGAAGGCGCCGGCCACGGTGGCGGCGATGGGCAGCGCGTGGCTCATGCCCACGGCGTTGCCCACCACGACGGCCTCGGTGAAGAACATTTCCTTGGAAATGAAGCCGTTGAGCAGCGGCACTCCGGCCATGGCCGCGCCGGCCACCATGGCCAGCGTCGCGGTAATGGGCATGACCCGCGCCAGCCCGCTCAGGCGCCGGATGTCGCGCGTGCCGCATTCGTGGTCGATGATGCCGGCCGCCATGAACAGCGAGGCCTTGAAGGTCGCGTGGTTCATGATGTGGAAGACCGCGGCCACCAGCGCGAGCGGGCTGCCCAGCCCCAGCAGCAGCGTGATCAGGCCGAGGTGGCTGATGGTGGAATAGGCGAGCAGGCCCTTCAGGTCTTGCTGGAAAATGGCGGTGTACGCCCCCAGCAGCAGCGTGCAGAGCCCCGCGCCGCCGATGATCCAGAACCATTCCTCGGTGCCGGCCAGCACCGGCCAGAGCCGGGCGAGCAGGAACACGCCGGCCTTGACCATGGTGGCCGAGTGCAGGTAGGCCGACACCGGCGTGGGGGCCGCCATGGCGTGCGGCAGCCAGAAGTGGAATGGAAACTGTGCGCTCTTGGTGAGCGCGCCGAGGGCGATGAGCACCAGCGCGACGCTATAGACCGGATGCGTGCGGATCAGGTCGCCGGAGGCGAGGATCGTTTCCAGGTCGTAGCTGCCGACGATGTGCCCCAGGACGATGATGCCGGCGAACAGGCACAGGCCGCCGGCCGCCGTCACGGTCAGCGCCATGCGCGCCCCGCGCCGGGCGTCGGGGCGGTGGTGCCAGTAGCCGATCAGCAGGAAGGAGACCAGACTGGTCAGTTCCCAGAACAGCGCCAGCTGGATCAGGTTCCCCGACAGCACGACTCCCAGCATGGAGCCCATGAAGGCGAGAAAGAAGGAGAAAAAACGCGGCACCGGGTCTTCCGGCGACATGTAGTAGCGCGCATAGAGCACGACCAGGAGGCCGATGCCACTGACCATCAGGACGAATATCCATGCCAATCCGTCCATGCGCAGCACGAAGTCCAGCCCCAGGGACGACAGCCAGGGGATCTCGTAGCGGACGACCTTGCCATAGGAGACTTCGGGATAGAGCAGGGCGGCCTGTACTGTTCCCGCCAATGCGACCAAACCGGCAAGCCAGGCTTCGCGGTTTCGCGCATTGGCGGGCAGCAAGGCCGCCAATACACTGCCGGCGAAAGGGAGCGCTAGAAGAATCAGCAGCGACATAAGGGGCGGTCACTCTCTCTTATTGATATAGGTATGAACAGGGGGTAACGCTAAGCGAGCAAAAGAATGGTAACAAACCGATGGCCGAGTTCCGGGCCGCGGCCGGGCCTGCCGAGTACCTGGCCCCGATTGTGTAAATGTCCGGGTCAACCCCAATAATGCCTGTTACACTAACAGGTTGATCTTTGCGCTTTGCCGCGCGTTGCGCCCAGCGCTTTCTTTCGTTCCTTGCGAGTCTTTTGCCGTCGTGATCTCCACCGCCAACCTCACCATCCAGTTCGGTCCCAAACCCCTCTTCGAGAACGTGTCGGTCAAGTTCGGCGAGGGCAACCGCTATGGTCTGATCGGTGCGAACGGCAGCGGCAAGTCCACCCTGATGAAGATCATCGGCGGCGACCTCGAGCCGTCGGCCGGCAACGTCTCGCTCGAGCCCAACACCCGCTTGGGCAAGCTGCGCCAGGATCAGTTCGCCTACGAGGACATGCGCGTGCTGGACGTGGTGCTGATGGGCCATGCGGAAATGTGGCAGGCCATGAGCGAACGCGACGCCATCTACGCCAATCCCGACGCCACCGACGAAGATTACATGCGCGCGGCGGACCTGGAGGCCAAGTTCGCCGAGTACGACGGCTACACCGCCGAGGCCCGCGCCGGCGAGCTGCTGCTGGGGCTGGAGATCCCGGTCGAGCAGCACCAGCTGCCGATGCGCGAGATCGCCCCCGGGTGGAAGCTGCGGGTGCTGCTGGCGCAGGCGCTGTTCTCGAATCCCGACGTGCTGCTGCTGGACGAGCCGACCAACAACCTGGACATCAATACGATCCGCTGGCTGGAGACGGTGCTGAACCAGTACCAGTCGACCATGATCATCATCAGCCACGATCGCCATTTCCTGAACCAGGTCTGCACCCACATGGCCGACCTCGACTACGGCGAGGTGCGGATCTATCCGGGCAACTACGACGACTACATGCTCGCATCCGCGCAGGCGCGCGAGCGGCTGCTCAGCTCCAATGCCAAGGCCAAGGAGCGTATCACCGAGCTGCAGGACTTCGTGCGGCGCTTCTCGGCCAACAAGTCCAAGGCGCGGCAGGCCACCTCACGTCTCAAGCAGATCGACAAGCTCAAGGCGGATACCGTCGAGGTCAAGCCTTCCTCGCGCCAGAACCCCTACATCCGCTTCGAGCTGGCCAAGGTGATGCACCGCCAGGCAGTGGAGATCGAGGGCATTTCCAAGGCCTACGACAGACCCGTCATCCCGAACTACTCGGCCATGGTCGAGGCCGGCGAGAAAATCGCCATCATCGGCGCCAACGGCGTGGGCAAGACCACGCTGCTGCGGATGCTGGCGGGCGACCTCGCGCCCGACCGCGGCACGATCAAGTGGTCCGAGAACGCCAACCTGGGCTACATGGCCCAGGATGTCTCCGACAACTTCCAGAGCGACGAGAACGTGTTCGACTGGATGGGCCAATGGCGCCAGCCGGGGGACGACGACCAGGCGATCCGCTCGGTGCTCGGCCGCCTGCTGTTTTCCAGCGACGACATCGGCAAGGCCGTCCGGGTATTGTCCGGCGGCGAGAAAAACCGCATGATGTTCGGCAAGCTCATGCTGAGCAAGCACAACGTGCTGCTGCTGGACGAGCCGACCAACCACCTCGACATGGAATCCATCGAATCGCTGCAGCTGGCGCTCGAGAAGTTCCAGGGCACGCTGTTTTTCGTCTCGCACGACCGCGAGTTCGTATCCGGGTTGGCCAGCCGCATCATCGAAATCCTGCCCGACGGCCAGCTCATCGACTACAAGGGCAGCTACGACGAATACCTGGCGTCGCGCGGCATCGAGAACTGATCCGCGAGGCGGCACGAAGATTGCTTTGTCTGCTTCGAGACCGGTGGGCCTTCTCCCGCTGCAAGGAAGAAAAGACGATGCCGATATCTTTGCCTATCGCCATGATCGCCGTGCCGGCCGCCCTTTCCGGCCGGCCTGCGGGACAGGCGGCCATGCCGCAATGCGGTGCGGTCCGCGGACGTCCGCCCAGGATGAGGGCAGGCCATCCACGTCATCGAGACGCGGCCTGACCCATGCGGATCAAGGTCCTGCTCTTCGGTTCCCCGGGGCATGGCAGTTTCAACCTGTGCGGCCTGGCCGGCGTGGAAGCGGCCCGCCGCGCGGGGCAGCAGGTCGAGTTGATCTGGATCGAATCTGCCGGGCCGGCGATCCGTGCCGCGCGCCTGATCGACATCTGCCATCGGGGCGCGGATCTCATCATCGCCTATGGCAGCTCGGGTGATTATCCGGTCGCCATGGCAGCCGAGCGCTTCCCCCATATCCATTTTGTGGTTGTGCAAGGCACGCATGTGTCCGAGAACACGGCGGTCTACGGCGTGCGGCAGGAGCAGTCGGCGTTCCTGGCCGGGGTGCTGGCGGCGGCCGAGACCCGCACCGGCGGCCTGGGGCATCTGGCGGGGGTCAAGAGCGACGCCGCCCTGCGCGCCCGCGCGGCCTATGTGGACGGCGTCACGCGCCAGGCGCCCGGCATGGGCATGATGACTTCGTTCTGCGGCAGCGCCGACGACGCGGAGCTTGCCTTCGATACGTGCGAGGCCATGGCCAAGCGCGGCGTGGACATCGTCTTCGCAGCCATCGAGGGCGGCCGCCCTGGCGCGGTGCGGGCATGCCAGAAGTTCCGGCTGCGGCAGATCGGCGCCATTCTGGACTGGACCGAGACCGATCCCAGGCTCTTCCTGGGATCGGCCATCTCGGACAGCGGGCGCTGTATCGCGGCGGCCATCAAGGATTACGCCAGCGGGGATGTCCGTTTCGGCACGAGCACCTTCTTCGGGGTGGAGCGCCCCGAATATGTCAGGGTGGCGCTGAGTCCGACCGTGGGGCAACCGGCACGGCAGGCCATCGACGAATGGAGCCAGGCCCTGGCGCGAGGCGAAGTCGTCTTGAGCGAGGACTACACCGGCCGCGAGTTCGAGCTGAGCGGCCTCTTGAGCCGGCTCTAGCCGTGCCGCCAGCCTAGGCCGCGCGCGGCTTGACCCGGGACGATGCCCGCTTCGCCTTGGCGCGCGCCTCGTCCACGCTGCCGGCGGTAGCCAGCGCCACGCCCATGCGGCGCTTGACGAAGGATTCCGGCTTGCCGAAAAGACGAAGGTCGGTGCCCGGCTCGGCCAGGGCCTGGGCAACGCCTTCGAACACCACCGCGCCGGCCTCGATGCCGCCGTAGATCACGCTGCTGGCGCCGGGCTGGCGCAGCGCGGTATCGACCGGCAGGCCCAGGAACGCCCGCGCATGCAATTCGAATTCGTTCTGCGCTTGTGTGATCATCGTCACCATGCCCGTATCGTGCGGCCGGGGGCTGACTTCGGAAAACCAGACCTCGTCCCCCGCCACGAAAAGTTCGACGCCGAATATGCCGTAGCCGCCCAGTTCGCCGGTAACCTTGCGCGCAATCTCGCGGGCCCGTTCCAGCGCCTTGGGAGCCATGGGGTGGGGCTGCCAGCTTTCGACGTAGTCGCCATCCACCTGTACGTGCCCGATGGGTTCGCAGAAGTCGGTGCGGTCCCGCCCGTCGGCGCCGCGCGAGCGCACGGTCAGCAGCGTGATCTCGTAGTCGAAGCGCACGAAGCCTTCGACGATGATGCGGCCGGCGCCGACGCGGCCGCCTTCTTGTGCGTAGCGCCAGGCGCGCTCTACGTCCTGCGGGCCATCGAGCCTGGATTGCCCCTTGCCGGAGGAGGACATGACGGGCTTGACGATGCACGGGTAGCCGATGTGTTCATCGATGGCGGCGCGCAGCTCATCCAGGGTCGAGGCGAAGCGATAGGGCGAGGTCGGCAGGCCCAGGGTCTCCGCCGCCAGTCGCCGTATGCCCTCGCGATTCATGGTCAACTGCGCGGCGCGGGCCGTGGGCGTGACGCGCGCCACGCCGGCCGCCTCGAGCTCCACCAGCAGATCGGTGGCGATGGCTTCGATTTCCGGCACGATGATGTGAGGTTTTTCCGCCTCGATCACTGCCTTGAGCGCATCCCGGTCCGTCATGGCCACCGTGCGGGACCGGTGGGCGACCTGTTGCCCGGGCGCGTCGGCATAGCGGTCGACGGCGACGACCTCGACGCCCAGGCGCTGCAAGGCCACGATGACTTCCTTGCCGAGTTCGCCGGCGCCCAGCAGCATGACGCGTGTGGCGGCGGGGGTGAGAGGGGTGCCCAGGGGAAGGAAGGGGGAGGCGGTCATCGCATTCAGTCAAAAGGTGTCCCCCCTGCGCGCTTGCGCGCCCCCCCAGGGCGGCACTGGCGGACCGGCAAAGCCGGATCCGCTATGTCCTGGGTCGGGGGGAGGGGTTATCCGTTGGGAGGCACGTTGCCGGAGAGACGGAAATATAGCGCGAAGCGGCGGACCCTGTCCGCGCTGTGCTCTGGGCGGCGCGGGATTGAGCGTGAACCGTTCTACCGGCCGCCCGCGATCTTGCGCAGCAGTTCGAACAGCAGAAGCTGCTCGCCGGCGGTCAGGACCGACAGGGCCTCGGCTTCCATGGTCAGGGATAGCGCATGGGCCTCGTCGGCCAGGCGGCGGCCTTCCTCGGTCAGTTCCACGTGCTGCTCGCGCCGGTCTTCGTTGCTGCGCACCCGGCGCAGGAGGCCGCGTTCCTGCAGCCGCGTCAGGATCACGACGAGGTTGGGCGCGGGCGTGTCCAGTGCCAGGCAGAGCTTCTTCTGGGTCACCCGCTGGTTGGTCGACAGCAGCGCCAGGATGGAGAATTCGACCGGACGCAGCTTCAGTCCGTTCATGTGGGCGGAAAATGCCTTGCGCAGCCTGGCATCGGCCAGCGAGGTCATGAATCCGAGCAGGTGGTCGAGCGCGCGGCGGTCCAGGCCGCCCTTGGCGGCCCGCGAAGTGCCGTCGCGAGGGTGCCGAGCGGCGCCGTCCCGCGGCAGCTCAGGCGCACTCATCGAGTTCGGGCAGCGCATGCCGCGCGCTCCGTATGCGGTGTTCGACATAGCCGATCCCGGGCAGTACCACGTCATAGAAGTAGCGGGCCGTCGCCGCTTTGGACCGCAAGGCCTCGCCGTCTTCACGCGCGAGCGCCAGCACCCGCAGCCACCACCGGGCCAGGCAGAGCAGGGCGGTTGCGTGCAGGAAATCGTCGGCCGCGCGGTACGGATAGCCAGGGTCGGCGGCGGCATCACGCAGGATGTCCGCCAGCAGCCGGCGCTGTCCCGCCACGGCGGCAAGCAGCGTGTCTGCCTGCGCCAGCCCGTTCCCGTCTTCCCGCGCCGCGGCTTCCAGGTCGTCGAGCAGGCGGCCGTAGGCCGCGCCGCCGTCGGCCACGACTTTGCGCACCAGCAGGTCCACGGCCTGGATTTCGTTCGTTCCTTCGTAGATCGGCGGGATACGGCTGTCGCGCAAGGCCTGGGCGGCACCCGTTTCTTCGATGTAACCATGCCCGCCGAAGACCTGGAGCGCGCGATCGGCCACCTCGAAGCCGGCGCGCGTGCCCCAGGCCTTGACCACGGGCGTCAGCAGCGCGAGCAGTTCGTGGGCGCGGCTGCGCTCGCCGTCTTTGGCCGAGTACTCGGACAGATCCAGCAGATGCGCCGTCCAATAGGCGAGCATGCGCAGGCCCTCGACCGTGCAGCGCTGGGCGGCCAGGCTGGCGTGCACCGCGGCGTGGCGGGCGATCGGGACCGGGCCTTCGGCGACTCCTGTGCCCGGCGCGGCGCGCCCCTGGCGGCGTTCGAGGGCATAGCGCAGCGCGTGCTTGTAGGCGGCTTCACCGTGCGCCACGCCTTGCAGGCCCACGCCCAGCCGTGCGGCATTCATCATCACGAACATGGCGGCGAGCCCCTTGCACGGTTCGCCGAGCAGCCACGCGCGCGCGCCCTCGAAGCGCATCGAGCAGGTCGCGCTGCCCCGTATGCCGAGCTTGCTCTCGATGCCGTCGCAGAAGACGGCGTTGCGTTCCCGGGTATCGGGCAGGATCTTGGGCACGAGGAAGAGCGACAGGCCGCGGGCGCCGCCGGGCCCGCCGGGGTGTCGTGCGAGCACGAGGTGAACGATGTTGTCGGTCAGGTCGTGTTCGCCGCCCGAGATGAAGATCTTGCTGCCGTCGATGGCGTACTCGTCGCCGCGCTGGACGGCGCGCGTGCGGATGTTCCCCAGGTCGGAGCCGGCCTGGGGTTCCGTCAGGCACATGGTGCACAGCCATTCGCCGCTGACGAGGCGGGGCAGGTAGAGGGCCTTGAGGGCGTCGCTGCCGTGGGCCAGCACGCAGGCGTAGGCGCCGTGCAGGATGCCCGGATACATGGTCCAGGCGTGATTGGCGGAGGCCAGCATCTCCTGAACCGCGGCGTCGAGCGCGTGCGGCAGCCCCTGGCCGCCCCATTCGGGGTCGCACGCCATGGATGGCCAGCCCGCCTCGACGTAGGCGCGGTAGGCCGCGGCGAAGCCGGCAGGCGTGGCGACCGAGCCGCCGGCATAGGTGCAGCCTTCCCGGTCGCCGGAGGCGTTGAGCGGCGCCAGCACTTCGGCGGCGAAACGCCCGGCTTCCTCGAGCACCTGGCGGGCGGTCTGGACGTCGTGCTCGCAGAGGCTCGGCATGGCGGCCCAGGCGGCGGGCGCGCGCAACACCTGTTCGAGCACGAAGCGCATGTCGTCGAGCGGGGGATGGTAGCGGCGCATGGCGATTTTCCTCAGGCGGCCGCCGGGGCGGCGCCCAGGTAGCTGTCCACCACACGGCTGTCGCCCGCCAGATCGCGGGCCGGACCATGGAGCGAGATCTCGCCCATTTCCAGGACATAGCCATAGTCGGCCACCTCGAGCGCCGCTCGCGCGTTCTGCTCGACCAGCAGGATGGTGACGCCGGTGCTGCGCAGCCGTTCGATCACCTCGAACACTTCGGCGACGATGCGCGGCGCCAGGCCCAGGCTGGGTTCATCCAGCATCAGGAGAGCGGGGCGGCTCATCAGCGCGCGTCCCACCGCCAGCATCTGCCGCTCGCCGCCCGACAGGGTGCCGGCCAACTGGCGGCGGCGTTCGTGCAGGCGCCCGAACATGGCATAGATCTCGTCCAGCGTTCGCATGCATTCGCGGTTGCGCAGCCGCACCTGGCGGAAGGCGCCAAGCACGAGGTTGTCCTCCACCGTCATGCTGGAGAACAGCTCGCGTTTCTCCGGCACCAGGGACATGCCCAGCATGGCGCGATCCTCCAGGCGCATGTGGGAGATGTCCCGGCCGTCGTAGCGAATGGCGCCTCGCCCGGCGACGGCGCCGATCAAGGTGTTGAGCAAGGTCGACTTGCCCGCGCCGTTCGGGCCGATCACGGTGACTACCGAGCCGCGCGCGGCGCGCAGGTCGATGCCGCGCAGGACTTCGGCCCTGCCGTAGCCCGCGTGCAGGCCCGAGACGTCCAGCAATGCCTGGTTCATGCGTCGCTCCATCAATGTTCGGTGCCGAGGTAGGCGGCGCGCACCGCGGGGCTGGCGCGCACTTCGGCAGGCGTGCCTTCCATCAGGCGGGTGCCGAATTCCATCACCACGATGCGGTCGGCCACGCTCATCATCAGGTCCATGTCGTGCTCGACCAGCAGGATGCCCATGCCTTCGTCGCGCAGCTGGCGCAACACCTTGGCCAAGGCCTGCTTCTCGAAGTGACGCAATCCGGCCGCGGGTTCGTCCAGCAGCAGCACGGCCGGATCGCTGCACAGAGCGCGGGCGATTTCCATCAGGCGCTGCAGCCCCATCGCGAGATTGCCCGCGGGCTCGTGAAGGTGTTCGCCCAGGCCCACGCGCATGAGCTGAGCCTCGGCTTCCTTGAGCAGGCTGCGTTCCTGGGCGCGATCCAGCCGCAGCATGGAGCGCAGCGCTCCGGCGCCCCCGCGCAGGTGCGCGCCCAGGGCCACGTTCTCGAGCACGCTCATGTCGGGAATCATCTTCACGTGCTGAAAGGTGCGTGCCAGGCCGCGGCTGGCAATGACGCGCGAGGGCAGGCCGTCCACGCGCTGGCCGTGCAAGCGGATCTCGCCCGCGGTGAGCGCGAGCACGCCGCTGAGCAGGTGGAAAGTGGTGGACTTGCCCGCGCCGTTGGGGCCGATCAGCCCGACGATGTCGCCCGCCCGGACCGCCAGGTCGACGTCGTTGACGGCGACCAGTCCGCCGAACTGGCGGCGCAGGCCCGTCCCTTCGAGCACGACCGCGCCGCGTCGGGGCTTGGGCCGCACCGGCAGGGGCGCGGCCTCGGCCCAGTCGCGCTTGCGGCGCGGGCGCGGGACCAGGCCGTCGAGGAATGACCAGATGCCTTGCCGCGCGTACTTCAGGACCAGGACCAGGATGATCCCGAAGGCGATGACCTCGAAGCTGCCGGTGCGCCCGAGCAGCGCCGGGATCCATACCTGCAACTGGTCTTCGATCAGCTTGACCGCCGCCGCGCCGGTGAGCGCGCCCCAGACCGAGCCCATGCCGCCCAGTACCGCCATGAACAGGTACTGGATGCCCATGTTCAGGCCGAAAGGCGAGGGATTTACGCTGCGCTGGAAGTGTGCGTACAGCCAGCCCGAGACCGCGGCGAACAGCGCCGCGAGCACGAAGACGCCGATCTTGTAGCGCAGGGTATGGACGCCCATGGCTTCGGCCATCACGCTGCCTTCGCGCAGCGCCCGGATGGCGCGCCCCGTGCGGGAGTCCAGCAGCCAGAGCGCGGCCAGCGTGGCGGCGAGCGCGAAGGCCCAGATGAGGTAGAACTGCGATCGCCCGGTATCGAATACCAGGGCGCCTATCGAGACGGGCGGAACGCCCATCAGGCCGTCGTACTTGCCGAGGAACTCGATGCTGCTCATGATGTAGAACAGCGCAAGCCCCCAGGCGATGGTGGCCACGGGCAGGTAGTGGCCGGACATGCGCAGCGTGAGCGGACCGATCAGCAGCGCCGCGCACGCGCTCACCGCCAGGCCCGCCAGCAATCCCAGCCATGGCGACAGGCCGTAGGTGGCGGTGAGCACCCCCGTGGCGTAGGCGCCTAGCCCCACGAACGCGGCCTGCCCGAACGAGGTCAGGCCGGCCATGCCGGTCAGCAGCACGACGCCCACCACGACGATGGCGTACAGGCCGATGTAGTTGAGCTGGGTGATCCAGAACTCGGGGACCGGCAGCAGCGGCAGCGCCACGAGGGCGGCGACGAACAGCGCGAAGATCGCCGTGCGCGCCATGGAAGCGCCGGGCCGGCGCGCCGATTGCGCCGGCAGGGCGCGCAGCGTATCGGAGGTGGGCTTCATGCTAGTGTTCCTCGTGATGGGGCGTGTAGAGCGAGCGCCAGAGCAGCACAGGCAGGATCAGCGTGAACACGATGGCCTCCTTGAGCGAACTGGCCCAGAACGAGCCGAAGGACTCGGCCACGCCCAGCAGCAGCGCACCCACGGCGGTGGCCGGATAGCTGGCGAGCCCGCCGCCCACGGCGGCGATGAAGCCCTTCAGGCCGATCAGGAATCCGGAATCGTAGAAAACCGTCGTGGTCGAGCCGATCAGCAAGCCGGACAGCGCCCCGATAAAGGCCGCCATGGCGAAGGCCAGCTTGCCGGCGGAGTCGGCCGAGATCGCCAGCAGGCGCGCGCCGAGCCGGTTCACGGCGGTGGCGCGCAAGGCCTTGCCATACAGCGTGCGGCCGAAGAACAGGCGCAGCATCACCATCAGCAGGATGAAGACGACGAAGATGCCGATGACCTGCCCCGAGAGATTGAGCGGCCCCAGCGCGTAGCGTGCGTCGACGAAGGGCGGGTTGCGGAAGCCCTCGGCGCCGAAGAAGAACAGCGCCAGCCCGAGCAGTACGAAATGCACGCCGACGGACACGATGAGCAGCACCAGCACGCTGGCTTCGGCGATGGATTGGTAGACCAGCCGATAGGTCAACGGCCCGAGCGGCGTAATGATGAGCAGCGTCAGCAGCCCCTGGGCCAGGATGGGCAGGCCGCGCGGCGCCGCCCAAATGGCCAGGGCCGCGATCAGGATCGGCACGGCGAGCTGGCTCGCGGCCAGGCGGCAGATGGCCGCCGCGCGTCCTGCTGCGCGCGGGGCGCGCAGCAGGGCGTACAGGTCGAGCAGGAAGGCTGCCGCCGCGGCGACGAGCAGCAGCCATACCGTGCCGGGCACCTGGCCGGTCTGGAACAGGGCCAGGGTGAGCGCACCGAATGCGACGAACTCGCCCTGTGGGATGAACAGGATGCGCGTAACGGTGAAAATCAGGACAGTGGCGATGCCCAAGAGCGCGTAGATCGCGCCGTTGGTCAGGCCGTCCAGCGTCAAGACGCCGGCTATCGTCAAGTCCATGGTGAGGCTCTTGGTCGAGGGTAGTGAGAGGCCGGCGCCCGCACGCCGGCCGCCGTGGGCTTATTGCTCGACCTTCCAGTCGCCGTTGACGACCTTCATGATCAAGCCGGTCTCCTTGGTGAAACCCCAGTGGTCCTGCGGCGTGTAGTTGATGATGCCTTGCGAGACCGGCGTCACGCCGCCGCTCTCGAGGGCTTCCTTGAGCGCGGCGCGGAACTCCGGCGTGCCGGGCTTGGCCTTTCTCAGCGCGGCGGGAACCGCCTTCTCGAGCAGGATGGCGGCATCGTACATGTGGGCCGCGAACTGGTTGCGGGATCCCGCGCCGTGGATCTTCTCGTAGCGGGCGATGTAGTCCACGCCGAACTTCTTCGAGGGATGCGCATCGGGCAACTGGTCGGCAACGGTGGCCGGCCCCGACACCACGTAGGCGCCTTCGACGTCCTTGCCGCCCACCCGCATGAGGTCGCGCGAAGCGGCCGAATGGGTCTGGTAGATCTTGCCGCGATAGCCGCGATCGACCACCGCCTTGTGCGGCATCGCGGCGCCGCTGCCGGAGGCGGCGATCAGAATGGCGTCGGGATTGGCCGAGGTCAGCTTGAGCGCCTGCGCGGTCACGCTGGTGTCGGTGCGGGCGAAGCGCTCCGCGCCGATGACGCTGATGCCCGCCGCCTTGGCTTCCTTGGTGAAGTCGTTCAGCCAGCTCTCGCCATAGGTATCGGAATAGCCCAGGAAGCCCACGGTCTTCACGCCCAGCTTCTTCATGTGCGCGACGATGGGAATGGCCATCACGGCGTTGGATTGCGCCAGCCGGAACGACCATTCGTCCTTGCCCGGGGCGGTGACGATGGGCGAGGCCGCCAGCTGCACCGTCTTGGCCTGGGCCGCGACGTCGGACATGGCCAGGGCGACCGGCGTGGCGGCGGAGCCTACGATCAGGTCGACCTTGTCTTCCGAGACGAAGCGGCGCGCGTTCTTGACGCCGATCGTGGGGTCGGAGGCATCGTCCAGGACGATGACGCGCAAGGGCTCGCCGGCGATGGACTTGGGCCAGAGCGCCAGGCCGTTGTTGCAGGGAATACCCAGGCCGGACGCAGGGCCGGTCAGCGGCAGGCTGACGCCGATGGTGATCTCGGCCTGCGCGGCTGGCTGGAACAGCAGCGCGACGATGGCGGGAACGAGCAGTTTCCGAAAGTTCATGGTGTCTCCTCAGAGGGCTTCCAGGTGGCGGGGGCGCGTCTTGGCACGCCTTTGCGCCGGTTCGACTACGGGTGCTTCAACTGCATAGCGCGCGGATGTCCTCGGGCACGGGAATGGCGTGGATCCGGCCATCTGTGCCTCGCTCGACGAACGCGCGTGTTTCGGTGCCTTCGCACAGCAGGCGCTCGCCCAGCATGACGCGGTGGCTGTGGACGAAGACCTTGTTGCGCCAGCTTTCGATGCGGGTATGCACGTCGATGGTGTCGCCATAGGTGGCCGGCGACGAAAAGCGCGTCTGGATCTCCAGTACGGGCGTGCCGACGATGCCGCGCGTGCGCTCCAGTTCGCGCCAGGGCGGCAGGCCGCAGGTGCGGAAGAAGTGCAGCGACGAGGCGTCCATCCAGCGCAGGAAGTTCGGAAAGAACACAATGCCGGCAGGATCGCAGTCGCCGAACTGCACTGTGACGGTATAGCGCGTGGAGCGGCTCATGGCGGTCAGCGGGGAGGCATGCGCAGCGCGCCGTCCAGGCGAATGACTTCGCCGTTCAGGTAGGCGTTCTCGACGATGTGCGCCACCAGCGCGGCGAATTCGGGTGGCTGGCCCAGTCGCTTCGGGTACGGGACGGAAGCGCCCAGGCTGGCCTGGATGTCGGCGGGCAGCTCGTGCAGCAGCGGCGTATGGAAGAGGCCGGGGGCGATGGCCATGACGCGCACGCCGAACTGCGCCAGGTCGCGCGCCGCCGGCAGTGTCAGCGAAGCGATGCCGCCCTTGGAGGCCGCGTAGGCGGTCTGGCCCATCTGGCCGTCGTAGGCGGCGATGGACGTGGTGTTGACCACCACGCCGCGTTCGCCGTCCTCGAGGGCGTCCAGCGCGGTCATGTCGGCCGCCGCCAGGCGCAGGACGTTGAAGGTGCCCACCAGGTTGATCTGCACGATGCGGCTGAAGTCTTCCAGCGGCATCGGCCCTTGCTTGCCCACCACGCGATGGGCGCCGCCGACGCCGGCGCAATTCACGAGTATCCGGGCCGGTCCGTGCTGCCGGCGGGCCTGTGCCAGTGCCTGTTGCACGCTCGAGGCGTCGGTCACGTCGCACGACAGCGCGAGGCCGCCGATTTCGGCGGCGATGGCCTGGGCCTGCGCGGCGTTGCGGTCGAGCACGGCCACCTTGGCGCCGCGCTGCGCCAGCAGGCGCGCGCTCTGCGCGCCCAGCCCGGACGCGCCTCCGGTCACCAATGCGGCTTGGCCTTCGATCTTCATGGCTGGCTCCTCGTGGACGGGCGGGCGAGAATGACGCGCGGGTCGGTGCCGGCATACATGAGATCGACCAGGTCGGCGCGGTGCCTGAGCACGTTGCGCTGGTTGATGGATCCCTTGTCGGTGGCCTCTCCGAGGTCGATGGAGGGCGGCGTCTCGAGCACCAGGGCGCGCGCCACCCGCGTGGCGCTGCCGGTGCCCGAGGCCCAGAGGCGGTCGACCAGCTCCTGGAACATCTCCCGCACCGCAGGCGCGGCCAGCACCTGCGCCGCGGGCGCGTCGGGGCCGGCGCCGGCAAGCTGGCGGCAGTCGGCCAGGCGCGGGAAGATCAGGATGCCGATGTCGTTGCGGTTGAGGCCAGCGATG